>Ga0326512_10003519_pt1 | contig 11468 bp, 21 predicted proteins | sample 1_2617_0518_D_FD_203652 | JGI IMG/M metagenome (GOLD analysis project Ga0326512, IMG submission 203652) | Bovine rumen microbial communities from UC Davis, California, United States - 1_2617_0518 | ecosystem: Host-associated > Mammals > Digestive system > Stomach > Rumen | place: USA... | reverse complement strand
AGTAAAGTTTATGACAGGAGGTGTAAATCCGCGCAATGAACGTGCCGGATTGAGAATCAAGATCAAAGAAAATCTGCCGTTTTAGGAAAGGAGAGGCTAAAATGACAAACGGTGAAAAATTCAAGGAAACATTCGGATTTGAGCCGAACATAGGCGTAACGTCAAGATGCCCGTTGCCGTTTTCTGTTTGTAAATCGGAAGGCTGTGTTAAAGAGAGTTCTGTGGATTTTTACCCTGATATTCATTCAACCACAAAAGGATATTTTCACGATTGCAAACATTGCGCTTTAAGAGATTGGTGGAACAAAGAATACAATGCGTGTTTTTGTATAAAAGAAGAATATGAAAACAACGAAAGCGTTGCAGAAATGCTAAACAAGAAAAAGATGTGGTTATATGAGAAAATTGTAGAATTTCTTGCAGAAGCAGAAAAACAATCTGGAAATTATGATGGTGGCGGTGTAGAACTAATAGATTGGTGCAGAATGATGATATGTCGTTCTGAAAGGTTTAGGGATAAGGATCAACGAAACAATTAACAGGCACATAATAGAAAGGTGGTGAGGTTTATTGTATACAAGTCAGGAATATTTACAAGCGGCTATTGAAAGTGGTATGATAGACCTTACCACAATACGGAAGCAGATTGAAATGGCGGAAAGAAATAAGTATCTTGAAGGTCACAAAATCTATTCCGATAAGAACGGAAAATTTTATGCAAAACTTGGCGATAAGATGGTCAAGCGAACAACAAAGGAGGCGATAGAAGAAGAGATTATCAAGCATGAGAAGGACGGCGCAGACAATCCTTCCGTGAAAGAAGTATTTAACAGATTTATGGATCAAAAACTTAGGTACAAGGATATTTCCGAAAGTACATACGATAGATACAAGAAAGATTACAACAGATATATCAAAGGCAAGCCGATTGAGGATATGAAGTTTCGGTCGCTAACAGAGGAATACTTAGAAGATTTCATCCGATGTACGATAGCAGACAATGACTTGACGGCAAAGGCATTTTCAAACCTTAAAACGATCATACGAGGGATGCTATTATATGCAAAAGGGAAATTTACGCAAATAAGCGCAGAATCGTTTTTCGGGGATATGCAATTCTCAAAAAATACTTTTGCAAGGAAAGTTATCAACAAGGAAAAAGAAGTCTATCTCGAAGATGAAATCCCTATGGCGATGGAATACCTGGATAAACGCGGCGGAACCAATCACTTGGGAATCCTACTCGCATTTCAGACAGGCGTTAGAGTTGGGGAACTCGCAGCCATTGAACAAGAAGATATATTTGTTGAAGATGGAGCAATGTTTATCCACATTCACCGGACGGAAACGAAGTACAAGAAAGACGGGGTTTACATAACCAAAGTCAAGGAATATCCGAAGTCCAGCGCGGGCGATAGATATGTTTTCTGTACCGAACAGGCGGCTGAGATCGTGAACAAGATCATCGCAAAGAATCCGAACGGCAGATATCTGTTCGAGGAAAACGGCAAAAGATTGCACGAATACGTATTTGCCAACACGATAAATTGGATGTGCAAGTCATTAAACATTCCTGTTAGGTCAATGCACAAGATCAGGAAAACATACGGAACGACGCTCATTGATGGTGGCGTGGATGAATCCATAATCGTAGAACAAATGGGGCATAGCGATATCCATTGTACGAAACAGTATTATTATTTTTCAAATAAAAACAGGGAGAAAAAGTGTGAACAGATCGAAAGAGCGATGAAAAAATAAAAAAGGTGAAACCCGTATTTACTGAGGTTTTTCACCTTTTCTTTCACCCGCGGTTTTCAAAAACTCTCGGAACGCCCGTATTTACTGGGGTTTCGGAGCAGCCAGTAGGGGAATCGAACCCCTGTTGAAACTCTCGGAAGCCGCATATTTACTGACTTTTTTGAAATCGAATTTTTCACCTTTTTTCACCTTTTGTAGCAAATTTGCACACTTTTTTAGAAAGGAGAATCCGTATTGTGGCAGAAGAATTACAAGAGATCATCAACGATTTAGAAAGTCTGCAATTTGACATTTTGTTTTGGAAGCGAAAAGAGAAGAGCAAAGCAAGACAGAAAATGTTGGCAGACTATGACAACTTCATAGAAGGAATCATCGACAAGATTTATGCGATGAATGACTGAACAAAAAGCGAGAAGCCGGACACCACTCCGACTTCTCTTTTTAACCAAACACCAAAATCCAAAGAAAGGATTTCGATTACGAATTTAGAAAGTCGCGTACCAACGCGATTGATTTATTTTACCACAACTCCGTTAAAAATGCACGAAAAATTTTTAGCACTTAAAATCCGGTCAGAGAAAAATTTTTATACAACACGCTTTACATACACATTGCAATCTTTGAAACTTCTGCCGAGTTCTTTGTGTCTTTTGATTGCAAGTTCCTTAGCCGATTTCTCTGTTTTAGATTTTACCTTGTAATTATTTTGGAAGTTGATGTTTCCAATTTGTACTAAATAAGCTGCCATAATCGTTTTCCTTTCAATACTTTTCAACAGTACAGAAACCGGTCGCACACTTCTCGACCTGGATGTATTGCCCGTACCATTTAATGAAGTACAGATTGTTTTCGGTAAAGACAACACGCTGAATTGTCTTTCTTGATCCTGTTAAATAGATTCTGTCTGATGTAAATCTTGTCATTTCGTTTCTCCTTTCAAAATTTCGCGTACTAACCTTTTTCAATTTTCTGCCGGATCATTTTCAAAAAATGCACGAAAAATCTGTCGGCATGAAAAATCACTCAGAGAAAAATTTATTTGTATCTGAAACTTCTTTCCGCGATATCCTTGTCAACATTGACAAGATTGCCGTTCCATTTCACAAAGTAATGATCGCCGTCCTGGAATTGTGTCTTGCATCGGTACAACTTCCATTTTGTGCGCCGTTTCCGTGGCTTTTTCGCCGCGCTGGAATTGTCTTTTGTTTTCGTGCAATTCGATTGTATGCGCTTTTCGTGGTTGCTTTCGTGGGTTTCCCCGTCTTGCGTTCTGCTCTCGCCGTTGTGGGCGTTTCTACCTTTCATCTGTCAGAGTTCCGGCGGTTTCCGTCCGTGATGATCTGTCACGGCTTGCCCGCTTTGATCGTTTGCGGCTTGCCTGTCCGCCGCCCATTTTCGCCCGTTTTCGGCTTTTCTCCGTCCTTGTGGGGTTTCCCTTGCTTTTGATCGTTTCAAGGCTTTTTCGGGGCGTTTTCGGCTTTGTTTCTGCCGTCCGGCTTTACCTTTCATCATATAACCGCCGCTGTGCTGCCGTCAACCTATCGCACAACGCTTATTTTTGCCCTATTTCGCGCTTTTGCTGCCGTTGCGGTGTTGTATGCCTTAAACGCCTTGTAAACCGTTTTTGGGGCGTTTTGGGGCGTTCTGCGTGGTGTTCATCTGTCAAGGTGCTGGAAAATCTGCCGCCGCGACTCGAACGCGGAAAAGAAAAGACTTTCTTTTGATCCTATCCGGCAGAACGAATTATAAATTATAGTTTGCACGAATAAAAGCGCGTTGCGCTCTACTCTTTACAAGTAGGTCATTTATCGCCGCTCTGATCTCGTCCGGCGTTCCGTCCTTTATTGCCTTGTGTGAGTTCTGTATCGCTTCGGCGGTGTTCTTCTGTGCTTTTTCAAGTGTTTCTTTTTCTATGTAAATGTGTCTATCCATCTTTCTTCCTTCCTTTCTTGTCAAGTTTTCCCCGCCTTTGTGGGGCGGGGTTTCGTTCCTGGGTTTTTTGTTTGGTTTTCGTTTATGCAGAAAATGGTATTTCTTCCGGCTTTTCTTCTCTCCATGTTACGGGGTTTCTGAAATATCCTAAACCCGCCAAAAATCCCGAATAGATAGCATTCATAACGTCCCATCTTTGCGAATAAGTACCCTTTAAGGCTCTGCACGTTCTATCTGTCAAAAGTCGGATGCAATCCGCTTTTTCTGTTTCTGTCATTCTATCAAAAGTCCATGATTTTTCAATCATTTCGATAAAATCTCTTTGCGCGTTCTCTTTGTTTTTCATGCTGTTTTATCTCCTTTCATGCGTTCATGATCTGCTTGCCGTAGTCGGTCAAGGTATAATAAAAGCAACCTTGCTTTATCAATCTCTTTATGTGGTTTCTATCGCCGAAAATGGTACTGCTACAAGTGCTATTCGGGCGGGCGATGGAGTAAAGCGTGCCGCCTTCATCGGCGTATAAGTCCCAGTTGTGCGAAAAACCGTCTTTTTCTTTTCCACCGATTGCGAATAGTATCAAAGGGATATCGAAAAACATTCTGCCACTCTGATATCCTTTCAAGGTTTCGGCGGTTTCGGTTTCCTGTTCATACTCGCCGCGGGTGGCGTTCCATGATGTGAAGTGCGTTTTCATCTGTTCCGGCTCCTTTCGTTGTATTCGGTTTCTGTGATTTCGATCACTTCTCGCACGGTTTCTTCAAGGCTCCACGCTTTGCAATACTGCCGCGCGTCTTTCATCATTGCCGCCTTGCTTGCCTGCCTTCCGATTGTTTCGGAGTAGTCTGAAAAAATAATTTTGTAGTATTTCATTTTTGTTCTTGCTCCTTTCCTGGTGTGGTTTGGTTGTTTGGTTCTCCCTGGTGGGATAGTGCCGGCGGTAGGGGCTGCACCTACAAAAGAATAATTCTTTTTCTATCTTTCGCCGGCTCCGGTGTTAGTTAGTCCACGCGCCGCGGGTTGCGTTCCATGTTGCGCCGTTTGCGTCCTGATACTGTGCGCGGCTGCTGTATGTGAATGTGTAAAGCGTTTCGCCGTTCTGGGTGTGCTTTCTTACTGTGCCGTTCTCCATTGCGTATTTTTCGCGATATCCTGCGGATGCAAGTGCTTTTGTAATTTCTTCTTTTTTCATTGTCTTTCGCTCCTTTCTTTTTATACTGTCTGCCAGGGTGACAAGTGCCCGATTGCGTCGAATCTCTTTTGATCTCCTGTCAAAAGTGCGTTCAATGCGTCCTGTGCTGCTTTTGCTGCGTTGTATGCTTCTTTATATGCTTCATAGGCTTTAAGCTGCTCGGCTCGCTTTTCTTCCGGGTTTTCTGTGTATTCGTAGTGACTGCTAAAAAATACTTTTTCAAAGTCTGCAATTTTGTTTGTATTACTGATAAAATCAGATCTTTTTCCGTCTGCGTCTACCGCATAAAGTGTGACTTCTGGACCGTTCCATGATCTGCATCCGTTTTCCGGGTTCATGGTGTAAACCTTTACCGCGTCTTTTCCTCTGTATCCATCAAAATAAAAACTGATTCCGGCGGCGTGTGCTTCTTTCCATGCTTTTTCTTTTGTCTTTTCTCCGTATTGCTTACCGGAGTATTTTTGCATGATGTTTTTAATGATCTCTTTTGCTTCCTCTGCAAAACTTGCGCGGGCGTTTTCTAATAAAATAATATTTTTCTTTTTCAGGGCTTCCGCTTCTTCATAAAGTTTTGTTGCTTCGTTTTCGTCCTCTTCCGTGATACTCTTTCTTAACTCGCGCCGCTCGTCTGCTGTTGCGGCAAACATGATCTCTGTTTTTTTGTAAAGCGCGTCTGCTCTTTCTTCAAGTTCTTTTGCGCGGGTTGCGTTTGCTATTGCTTCTGCTGTGATTTCTTTGTAGTTTTTCATGGTCTTTTTTCTCCTTTTCTTGTGGTGTTTGGTTTATGCTACTCTTTCAAGGATCACGCCGCCGTCTTTCTCCAGCTCTTGCGCTTCCGCGGGTGTCAGTTCTACAATTCCGATAAAGTAACCGTCAATCGTGATTTTGTAATCTTTCATTTTTCTTTTCTCCCTTCTTTCTTTGTGGTGTTTGGTGTTGTCCGTTTGCGGTTTGCTCTTTTCAAACAAGAACGCTTATTTCGTTGTATCCATCCTTGCCCTATTTAGTAGCGGTTTGAAACGGTGTTTTGTTGTTTGGTATGGTTAGACTATACACCCTATGCGGTGTAATGTCAATACACTTTTTGAAAATTTTTTAAAAATATTTTTTACACTTGAAAAAGTGGCGCGTCTATGCTATATTTTAAGGCATAAACGACCGCAAAAGGGGGTGAAAAAATGATAGTCTACAAGGTCGATATAATGAAAGAATTAGCAAACAAGGGTTACACCACAACAAGAATAAGAAGAGAAAAACTGATTTCAGAAAGTACGCTTTCAAGGATCAGGAAAAAAGAAACGATCAATACAACGACTATAAATGACCTTTGTATTATGCTACGATGTCAACCAAGTGACATTATAGAGATCGTGCCAACTGATGAAGAAAAAATAAAATTCTTCTGACAGTCGAGTGATGATCGGTTACAAGGGCGGGTTTTTCCCGTCCTTTTCTTTTTGGCAGCGCGTCCGGCTATATGTATTTAATATATAAATATTATCCCTTTATATTATTATTATATATTATATATAAAACAGTTTATATAAAGTGTTTATGATAGAGTTCATTCTTTTATTTCTATCTTTCTTTCTATCTATCTTTCTTTTATTTTTTTTGCTACTTTCTTTTTGTTTTTTCTTTCTTTCGTTCTTTCTTTTCTTTGATCGACAAAAGCACGTTCTCGGCTTTTGGGGTGTCCATGCACGGCGGCGGCTTTTCCGGTTTCTGATCCGGCGTTTGAAAATTTGATATCCAGGAACACACAACGCGCAAAATTGACCATTTAGGGCGGTCAAGGTGTCAAGGGTAGATTAGTGCCTTAAATGGGGTGCAAGTGCCTATTTGTGGCAAAATGAGCCTTGGAGGGCTATTTAAGTATTGACAAGCGCGGAAGACCGCCTTATATAATAAATATATAATCCTTATGACATTGATTTTATATATGGTGTATGTATGGAACATATAGAAGATATAAAAGAAACAATTGAAGTATATGAGAATGACATAGATTTATATATAAAGTTATTCTGCGAAGAGAATAACATAGAAAATATAAACAGTATATCTCAATCTGTATATAATGCTATGTTGAGATATGTATATAAACATTGTTTTAAGGGTACAGATAAACTTAAGAGTAAGAGATTATATAGTACATCAGATAGGATTAAAAGCAACTATAATGCCTATGATATAGATATATGTGATAGTATATGTGACCATTATATATATCTATGTCAGTTATATGATAAAGAGATATCTTTAGTTGGATTTAGTAATCTAACAGGCATAGATAATGAAACCATATTGGTTTGGGGAAGTGGAGATAGAAAAACGCTAAGTTCAAAAAGTATTGGAATATACCAAAAATTGGTATCAGGACGCGAGAACAGCCTCTCGGATAAACTGTCAAGCGGTAAGGGAAATCCGGTCGGAGTGCTTGCCATACTCAACCATTTTTACAACTGGGCTGGCGTTGGCAACATGGAGGAGCGTAAGCCACAGCAGATAAGCCTATCAGATGTGCGATCACAGGCTGCTAAATTGTCTGACAATTCAAGGCAAGCGGTGGTACAGATCGCAGAGAATAGCAATAATAAATTGTCTAACAATTAGATACAATTAAGAATGCAGCAAATACAAGGGTTTTGATGGTTTGAGATATGATAAAGATATACAAAATATAGATTTTATATAACTTTACAACGAAATATGATAATTGTTTGAAACAATAAGACAATTAGAAACTTTTTCGTCCAGGATATACCCCTGGGGGTTATGTAAACCAAGGCAAACGCCTCTCTTAGTCCCCAAAATATCCGCCAAAACAAAAAGGCGCTTTCGGGATAGTAATATAAATAAATATATAGCATAGTGCAACACATTTATATATATATCCCGTTATAAATAATATAATATAAACCACTCAACACAATAACATACAGAGATATATATTATATTATTTCAATATCCAATATAACCATAGGTCATATATATAAATATATATTATATATATCACAACAACATAGGATATATCAAGGAGAAAGATATGTATATTGATCCGAATGTATACAACTACGAAGGACTTATCGAAGATGATAAAAAACGCATAGATGGCTTTGATGCGGCTATCGAAGAAATTTCCGAAGGCTGTGATGAATACATCATCGATCAGGTCTGCGCCGATCACGAAGATATGGACAGCATTGCCGGACAGATGAAACGCGAGATCGTAGATGCGGCATTTCAAATCCTTTATCAGATTTTGACTGACAGACGGCAGAATATCATCGTTTCGATGATTGACAGTTACGATGATGAATAAGGGGGATACATGAAGGCAATCAACACATTTTCGGCTTTTGGCGTTATGGTCTGTTTCTTGGTTTTCCTGTACACGATCCCGAAGGCAATCATGACGATAAGCATACCGACAATACAGACCGCCGCGCTTAACATCTTTTTCTTTGCTTGGTTTTGTTGTCTGTTCAAAATGACCACAGGAGGAACAGGGGATGGCAGCTAATATTTGCATGATAATCATCGTTTTAACAACCTTAGTCGGTGCTGGGTGTGCGTTATTCGGTACGGCAGACTACCGCGATACGATGGATTGGATGAAGCAACAGGAAGAATATCTTAGGGAAATGGAGAAAGAAAAAGTATGAACCGTGTGATACTGACAGGCAGATTAACAAAAGATCCTGAAATAAGGGCAACAGGAAACACAACGATAGCGAAGTTTACAGTTGCTGTTCAGCGCAACTTCAAGGATAAAGACGGAAAGTACGGCGCGGATTTTGTTCTTTGCACGGCGTTTGGGAAAACTGCTGAAATCTTAGAGAAATGCTTTCACAAAGGATCGCTTATTGGCGTTGCCGGAAGGATAAACACAGGATCATACACGGATAAAGACGGCAAGAAAGTGTTTACAACGGATGTTGCGGTTGAAAATGTGGAGTTTATCGGCAGCAAAGCAGATAATGAATCCGCAAAGCCGGAAGCACCGGCGCAGAACGCATCTGACGGCTTTATGAACATTCCTGAAGGCGCAAATGATTTGCCGATGTTTGGTTGAGAAAGGGGTTGTGCAGCATGACTGGCAGAGAATATCAGGAATTAGCGGCAAGGACGATTAACAAAGATTTGACTCTTATCGGACAAAGGAATCATGCGCTTTACGGACTTTCGGCAGAAGTTGGCGAGATTATGTCACTTTATCAAAAAGAGTTGCAAGGTCACGGCGCACCGACAAGAGAACACCTTATCAAAGAGATAGGGGATGTAGAATGGATGATCGCAGAACTGCTTACATCGCAAGGGATAGGGTTTGACGAAGTGTTAGAAACCAACATAGAGAAACTGAAAAAGCGTTATCCAGATGGTTTTAGCACAGAACGAAGCCTTCACAGAAAAGAGGGCGATATTTAGAAAAATTCATTGGTTGAAAACCTCCATAAAGGCTTAGTCGCGCGTGGTCGCGTATGTGAAACAGGCACTCACATATCAAGTCCGATTCTTGACGGCTAACTTACGCTGCTGTTGTCATAAGCGTATTACTCCTAAGATCCGCTACGCGGGGTTGAAAAACACTTCGCGTAGCAACCACACAAAGAGGTAAACGAAATGTTAAAGATAGATGGACAGAGCATATACCTGACACGCGGAGATACGGCTGAAATATCCGCAACTGCAAACCTTGATACGGGTGATCCGTATGCCTTTGCAGAAGGCGATGTGGTTATTTTCCGCATGGGTTTGAAACCAGGTCAGGATATTGCCTTAGAGAAAGAATGCACGGTCGATGTTGAAAACAACAAGGCGGTGCTTTACTTAAATCCAGAAGATACACAAAATCTTCGGTTTAAGGTTTATAGGTATGAATTTGAACTGATTTGTGCCGAAGATGGCGGTCATTACACATTCATCGTAGACCAGCCTTTTGAAGTCGGAAAGGAGATTGAACGATATGAGTGACATTATCGCTAACAAAGGCTCGATTTCCGGCGATATAAGCGGCGTTGGAGAGGTTAGTGGCGGTACTGTCGAAAAAGGCAAGGCGTTACACGCCGGAGAAGTCGCGAGGAATATGGGTGGCACGAATGACTATAACAACCTTATCAATCAGCCGACTATAAACTATCACACTTTAGTCGGGAATAGTGATTTTGAGGATATAGGTTTGCATTTTATGACAAACACGGAAATAAAAGACTTGTTAGGAGGAAACTAAAATGCCGAACAATACAACTTATCCCGTTAATACCATTGATGATAATGGAGTTTTATACATCTATCAGAAAATCAAGGGCGAAATGCCAAGCAAGACAAGCGATCTTGTTAATGACAGCACTTTCCAAACGGCGCAAAATGTAGCAGATAGCATTGCGGCTGCGCTTGCTACTTTGTCTATCCCGACAAAAGTTTCGGACTTATCAAATGATGCCGGTTATCAGAATGCCACTCAGGTACAGACCGCTATTGACACGGCTATTGCCGGTATCGAAAATTTGCACTTTGATTGGAGTTATTCGCAACTTCCGGCAACAGGAGAAGAGAATGTCATTTATGCTATACCAACAGGCTCACAGACAGATCCGTATGATTTCTATGTGTGGAAAACCGGCACACCTGGATCATGGGTAAAGTTGGATTTCAACTTTGATATGAGTGGTTATATGCTCAAAACTGATTTGCATTTTATGACAAATGCTGAGATTGACGCATTGTTGAATGAATAAAAAGGGGTGTAAAAATGGCATATCCTGAGAACACGATAAACGATAACGGTATCAAGTATATTTGGGATAAGATAACTGCGGCACTTGGAAACAAGGTTGATAAGGTGGCTGACAAAGGTCTATCAACAAATGATTACACAAATGAAGAAAAGGCACTTGTGGCAACAATCCCCGACAAGGCAGATGCTGATGATGTTAAAGGCACCAAAACCGCCACAGGCAATCCCCTCCCCCTCACAGATTGCGCCCCGATAAATGCAGAGAGCCTTGTGGTAGAGTTAGAGCCGAAACAGGATTTACACGGTTATGACTTCCCGTGGGTAGGGGGTGTGGGGAAAAATAAACTGCCTATGACTGTTGATGGGATAAAGGCGGCAAATACAAGTGATGGTACATGGTCTGGTAACACGTTTACTACCACAAGCGGCGTGACGTTTACGATACAAACTGATGATGGCGGAAATGTGATAGGAATAAAAGCAAGCGGAACAGCATCAGCAAATACGTATTTCTATGTAGCTACAAATTTGCAAAATATAATAACACATGATAGCACTATGGTATTAAGTGGGTGTAGTGGTGGTAGTTCAACTACTTATGCGTTACAAGTTTACTTTGAAAGCGGTAGCATTAACAACTGTTATGATGGTGACACAACTGTTCAAGAATCCACAGCAACAAAAGAATCTATAATTGTGGTAAGAAATGGGTATGCTATATCAACAGGCGGAATAACGTTCTATCCTATGATAAGACTATCTACAGAAACTGACCCCACCTTTGCCCCTTATTCAAACATCTGCCCCATAACAGGATATACAGAGTGTGAAGTGGATGATGTGGG
>Ga0326512_10003518_pt1 | contig 11468 bp, 13 predicted proteins | sample 1_2617_0518_D_FD_203652 | JGI IMG/M metagenome (GOLD analysis project Ga0326512, IMG submission 203652) | Bovine rumen microbial communities from UC Davis, California, United States - 1_2617_0518 | ecosystem: Host-associated > Mammals > Digestive system > Stomach > Rumen | place: USA... | reverse complement strand
CGGTCAAGCATCAGATTTATCAATTGATAGTTTTAGTGATGTTGTAACTGCTATTGATTTAGTTCAACAAAAACAAGGCATTGCAGGAACTACAGCAAGAGAAGCGGCAACAACAATCAGTGGTTCTTTAGGAATGCTAAAAGGTGCATGGGAAAATTTAGTTGCAGGAATGGCTAATAAAGATGCTGATATATCACAATTAGTAAGAAATTTAGTGGATAGTTTGGGCTCAGTTGTGAAGAATTTAATGCCGGTATTCAAACAAGCCTTACAAGGACTTGTGACTGTAATTAATGAAATTGCACCATTAATAGCAACAGAATTGCCAAAACTAATAGAAATGGTATTACCTGAATTATTATCTGCAGCAGTTACTTTAATAACAGGACTTGCAGCAGCTTTACCATCTTTAATTACAACTATCATTGATATAATACCATCTTTAATTGAACAAATAAAAAATAGCTTCATGGAAAATGGAGATTCATTTTTAGAAGGTGTAAATCAAATTTTTGAACTAATAAAAACAGGAGTTTTAGAAGGAATTCCTGCATTATTAGAATTTATTGCATCATTATTACCACAAATAATTACAATTTTTTATCAATTGCTAGAACAATTTTATACAGTTGGTGGTGACATCATATCAAAATTAATAGAAGGCATATATTCTGCACTTCCAAACATTCTATCAAATGTGCCAACTATAATAGAATCAATAATTACAGGCATTGTAAATATGTTACCTTCTATTTTGGCAGCAGGAATGCAGATTATACAATCATTAGTTGAAGGAATTCAGCAAATGTTACCACAATTACCACCAATTATTGTTAATACACTTAATCGAGTTATAGAATTGGCAAAAAGCATCGATTGGATTGGCTTAGGAATTCAGATCATACAATTTATTGTACAAGGTGTAACAACTGTTATGCAGTTGATTCCGACAATATTCAAAACTATCTTTGATTTGGCGGTACAACTTGTAAAGAATGTAGATTGGCTAGGATTAGGTAGATTTGTAATTGATACAATCGGCAATGGAATCCAAGCATTATTTAGTTTAATTCCTCAATTTTTACAGACAATCGGACAAACTGCAGTAAATTTATTCCAAAGCATTGATTGGGTTGGATTAGGATCTAGAATCATTAATTTCATAGCAAATGGAATTAAATTTTTAATTACATCTATTCCAAATCTTTTGCAGACAATTGGAAAAAATGCAGTAAGTTTATTTCAAAGCATTGATTGGCTAGGACTTGGATCTAAAATCATTACATTTATTGTAAATGGCGTAAAAGCATTGGCAACTTCAATTCCAAGTGCATTAAAAGATATCGGTATGAAAGCATTTGAAGCCTTTAAAAATATAAATTGGTTATCCTTAGGAAGCAACATAATATCAGGTGTAGTTAGTGGAATTCGAGGCGCAGCACATAAAGTTGTAGATATTATGAAAAATATTGCATCAAGTGCTTTAGATACCGTTAAGAGCTTTTTAGGAATAAGTTCTCCATCAAAAGTTTTCCGTTATGAAGTTGGAAGATGGATTCCAGAAGGAATGGCAATTGGAATTGATGAAAATGCTAATAAAGTAATATCAGCAATGGAGAATTTAATTGCAATACCTGATGCATATGATTTTGATAGATCGTTAATATCTGTTGACAATAATAACAATGCTTCAGATTATAATTCCTCTGTAATTAAAAGCGGTGACGTTTATAACATAAACATCAATCAGCCAATTGATACACCTGATGAAATTGCTAGAATTTTACGAACAGAAAGTCAATATGGCTTAATTGGAGGTGTTGCAATTGAGTAATTCAACAGAATTAATTGATAGAGATTTGATACAATTAAAATTCATTAGAATTTCTGACAAAAAAGAATTTACAATTGGAAATAATTTAGAATGGAGATTCCAAAAGAGTGGAGGATTATCAGGATTTGCAGATTTTTCTGCGAATTTAACATATGATGATAATTATGCAAGAGATGGCGGTACAACATGGCATTCTAGATTAACCAAAAAAGATAGGACCATTAAAATCGTATATTTAAGACCTGATAAAAATACCTCTGCAAGATTATCATTAATACAGTTCTTTAAATATAACTACATTTATGACGTTTATATAACTTACATGGGACGTGAAATGCATGCAGAAGGTAGATTATATAAAATGGCTGTATCAGAAGATACAAAAACTTACAAAAATCTTAAATGCACAATGACATTTAGTTTTGATGACCCATTTTTAAAATCAGTTGACAATTTTGGCAGAGATATTGCAGCAGTAACACCGACAACAGCTTTTCCATATTTGTCAAAAATCGTTAAAGGTAAACCAACAGGAATTTTTAATTTTCAAAAAACGGTTATTCTTTACAATGATGGAGATCAGATATCATATCCAAAAGTCAGAATTGTTGCAACTGATCAAGTTTGGAATCCTGAAATTATCATCAATGATAATTTTATTAGATTTTTAGACACATTAGAAAGAAATGATGAAATTGTAATTGATTTTACTGTTATACCACCTACTGTAAAGAAGAATGGCATAAATGCTATTGGTAAATGCGACAGAGAATCAAATTTTGATGGAATGTATTTATCATTAGGCGATAATACAATAAGATTTGATGCAGAAAATGGTTCTGATGAAATGATTGTATCTGTATATTTTAATAAGACATATACAATTATTTAAGGAGGACAAAATATGTACGAAGAACCTTTTGAAGTTATGGCTTTAGATAGCAATTTTGAAATTGTATCATTAATTTCATATGCTAATTTACAGTGGACAAGAAAGTTCCATGAAGTTGGAAGCTTTTCTATACAATTAAGAGGACGACAATATGATTCTAGTTGGAAATATATCTATTCAAAAGCAAGAAAAGAATTAGGCATAATATCACAAGTTAATTGGCAAAAGAAGAATTATATTGAATTGGTTACAATTTCAGGCTTATTTGTTGAAAGTGAAGTAAATAACATGATTGTATATCCATTACCAACAAAATTTTATGATGATACAATCACAGTTGAACAAGGAAAAGAAGGTACTTGCTTATTAAAAAATCAAGGCTTACCAACATGGTTAAGTCAATCAGGAACAGCGGATGTTGTTGCTAGAAATTTTTTTGAAGGTTTTAAAAAAATTGCATGGACTAATTATCAAATTAATGATTATCAAGGTAACAATTTAGTCACGACAGTTAGAGAATTAGACATCAATTTTGGAAATATTGATACACAACATGGAGATTATCATTATTCAGAGCATAACAGAAATAAAGAAAAATTAGGTAATAAACTTTATAAAATTTTAAAACCTAGTGGAGCAAGCTTTGAAGTTATTTGGGATTACAATACACATGATAAAACTTTAAACATTATTCATGGCAAAGATTTGACTCAAGGAAATACAGATGGCAATAACCCTGTTATTTTCTCATCAGCAAATGGTAACATTATTTCTGCATCTTTAGTAATAAGTGATACAAATACAAAAGATTGTATGATACAAACATCAGAGAATAAAGATAAAGTATATGTATTAATAAATGAATTACCAAATGCATCAGGAAGATTTGAGCATGTAGGCATGCAAACTGCAGTACAAGATTATTTTAATGATGATACACAAGATTATACACTTGCTGATAAACAATTAAAATTGGCAGTTATGCAAGATTCAGATCAAGAATTAATTAAATATACAGACAAACAAAATATAGAATTTCAGATTTACAGAGGTTCTTACAAATACATGGAAGATTATGATTTAGGCGATTTGATTTCTGTTGAAATTAGTGAAATTGGTTTATCTTTAGATGCAAGAATTATTAGTTGTTATGAAGTCGTGAAACAAGGCGTTTGGGAATTAACGCTAGAAATCGGAACACCTTTAATAAAATCTTTTGGAAATGTTAAAAATTAAGGAGGAATAAATATGATTGGATTTCCTTTTGATTCCAGAATTTCTTATGACCAATTAGGAGAGCCTATATATGACAGAGCAATATCTTCGAAACCTTTAAAATCTTTAATTGGGGCATTATTTAGCACAGGAATTTTGCCAAATCCAAGTGATAATTTAAAAGTTACCACAGAAGAAACAGATTTTACAATTAATATTGCAGCAGGATTTGCAGCAATTGAAGGTGGATTGAAATTAGAAACAGAAACAAATACTTTAACAGTAGATGCTGCAGATGAAACATCAAACAGAATTGATTCTGTTATTTTAAGATGGGATGAAAATGATGATGTTAGAGAATGTTATTTTTACATAAAAAAAGGAACACCATCAACAGAACCTGTAAGACCACAATTAACAAGAGAAGGATCTATTTATGAAATAGGCCTTGCTGATATTTTAGTAGTTGCAAATTCAACAATATTACAGAATTCAAATATAACTGATACAAGATATGAAACAGACCGCTGTGGTGTTATATCGAGCATATCTGAATTTGATACAACTTTTATTTATAATCAAGTAACATCAGATTTAGCAGATTTTAGAAATAATGCAGAATCAGAATTTAGCACATGGACTACAGAACAAAGAAATGCATACGAAACATGGATTTTACAACAAGAAAATACATTCGGAGTTTGGATGGGCAATCAACAATTATCTTTTGAAGAATGGCTTGCCACAATACATGATATTCTTGATGAAGAAACAGCAGGACATTTGCAAAATGAAATAGATCAATTAAATACGACTGTTGGTGGATTTGATTCTAGAATTGATGCAGTTGAAGAATCTGTGCAAGGTTATGATGATCAAATTGCTGCATTAGATACAAGAATTACAAAAAATGAAGATGATATATCAGATATTAAAACAGATTTAAATACAATGGGAACAACTGTTGCAAATAATACAACAAGCATCACAAATTTAAATGATGACATTGATTGGAATGAATTAACGGTTACATTATCTGGATGGAGCAGCTCAACCGTAACAATTAATAGTCAAAGCTATTATAGATATCAAACAGCAGTTACAGATATCAATGCAAGTGGAGTTGTTAATTGTATGATAGCACCATCTAATTCCAATTATACTTTACCATCTGCAGCAGATGAAGAAAATTATAATAAATTAGATTATATATCTTTAGATACGACAAATAATATTTTATATTTATATGCTAAAGAAAAACCAAGTGCGACATTTAAAATAAAATGCCAAGGTATTAAATTCTCATAAAATTAATAATTTGCTGTTTAAAGCATTTTATTGTTATCAGATGAATATTTTATAGCTTATTTATTTATGATTGCATTATGATATGAAATTTTAACAAATATGATATATCTAGAATAGAATTAAAAATAAAATATATAAAAAATATAATAAAAATATAAGCTTTTTATAAACATTTAATATTACAATAATTATGTAATATTAATAAATTGCTCTTTGCATTGACGAATATCTTATTGTTTGTTATAATTTTTCTGTTTTCAAAATAACTTTTAACATGCATTTATGAACAAATGTATTAAGGTAGAAAAAGAAAAGCACTTAGTGCTTTTCTTTTTTTTTACAATAATTTATAAATCAATTGAAATTTCAGATAATAATTATTATAATTATAAATAGATAGAAAATAGCTTTTTTAAAAAGGAGCAATTTTTATGAGAATATCAGGAAATGGAATACGTTTTATAAAAAAATGGGAAAATTTTTCAGAGATTCCTTATAAAAATTCTGAAAAAGAAAAATATTATTCAATTGGTTATTCTCATTATGGACCGGATGTAAAATTAAATTCAAAAGTAAATGAAGAAGAAGCCACAAAATTATTAATAAAAGATTTACATAAATATGAAGGACGAGTTGCAAAATATAATAAAATTTATAATTTTACTCAAATTCAATTTGATGCTTTAGTATCTTTTTGCTTCCAATGTGGAAGCATTGATAATTTAACTAATTATGGCACTAATTCGATTGAAGAAATAACAAGAAATATGGTTTTATATTGTAAATTTTGTGGAAAGATATCAAAAAAATTAATTTCTAGAAGAAAAGCAGAAAAAAATATGATATTGAAAGGATGATAAATCAAATGTTTATTGATTTCCAAAATTTAACAAGAAATGAAATTGAAGATATTATAAATAATAACATTATATCTTGCTTACATGCCGAAAGAAATCGAAAAATTATGAAAAGAAGAATGTTAGATGGATTAACAGTTGAAGAATTAGCGAAAGAATTTGATTTATCAGAACAAAATATTTATAGAATATTATGTAAAAATGAAGATTTATTAAAATTACGATTAAATAAATAAACTCCTCCTTTTTATAAATTATTTTATTTATTAAGTGTTATTTTTTAAAGATAGGATGTGAAAACATCCTATCTTTTTTATTTTTTTTTAAAAAATGATGAGAAAATAACAAAAATAAGATATAATAAAAAACATGGGATATATATAATGTAAAAATTTAATAGAGGGGGAAAAAATTTTGAGTTTGGAGGAATTTATGAGCCAAGATTTTAAAAGTGTTATTCCAGAAGGAAGGAATCATGTAGTTTTTGACAATAAACTATTTGATTTTACAGGTATGGAAACGTTATCTATTGATTGTATGCGTATTTTAATGGCAATAATTGCAGACGTCACAATAGACGATGAACCATGCTTATATTATAAAATTAAAGTTAGTGATTTAGCTAAATTTTATGATATTGATGCAAAGAATTTTTACAGATCAAGTTGCAAAAGAAAAATATGTGACAAATTTTTTGATGCAAAATTAGAAAATTACAAATCAAAATATTACAAATTAAGAATTATTCAGAAAGCTGCATATGAAAATGGAGAATATTATATAGAGTTTTCAAGAGAATTTACAAAATTTATCTTTGAATTAAAAAGAAATTTTTCAAAGCCTGAATTATCATGTTTTAAAAATTTATCTACAACTAATAGTTGCTTATTTTGGTTATTAATTAGTAGCAAAATGCAACATTCTTTATTTGATGTTACTAAAATAACAACCGTAGAATTAACGATTGAAGAAATTTTATATTTTACAGGAAATTATAAAAAGAAATCTATGAAGCAATATAAAAATTTAAAAAGAAGATTAATAGAACCATGTTTAAAAGAATATATAAATAATTTTTATCTGCAAGATATACAATTAATAGAAATCAAAAAAAGAAGAAAAGTTGAAAAAATACAACTAAAATTGATTGGAAAATTTTGCAAATTAAAATTTGAATAAATAATAAAAGGACCAGAAATGGTCCTTTTATTTTATAAATTTATATGCAAATTTTTAAAAAAATAAGGTGTAAATCTGTCACCTTTAGGGTGTAAATGTGTCACCTTTAAGGTGTAAATCTGTCACCTTTAGGGTGTAAATGTGTCACCTTTAGGGTGTAAATCAGTTACCTTTAAAAAAATCACCAAAAATCAAACATTTAAAAAGTCGCTTAAACACGATAAAATCAAGGGATTCTCTTAAAGAAAGCTTGATTTTTCAAGGGATTAAAAGAAATAATCAAACATAATTTTTTATCGAACATTAGTCGAAAAGTTATTAACATTTTGTGGATAAGTGCCTGTTGTTTAAATAAATTTAACAAATTTTAGATGCGTAAACTTTAAAAAAATTTTTAAGAAGAAATATCGCAATAATCAATGCTAAATGAAAACTATTTGATAAAATAAAAATTTTCCTTGACAAATCAACGGGAATAGTGTATTTTTTAACGACAAAACGACTAAACTAATATTATTTATTTATTAAGCAAATCCACCGAAGAAAAATTAATGTTATAATTAAAAAAACAAAATATTTTTTCATGGGGGAAAAATTATGTATAACAAAAAAAATAAATTTAATGCAAGAAAGCGATATACAGTAGATGGATTAAAATTTGATTCCTCAAAAGAATACAGACGATATTTATTTTTAAAAGACAGATTGAAGAATGGAGAAATTGAAAATTTAAGAACACAAGTTAAATATTTATTAATTCCAGAACAAAGAGAAGATAGTTTTTTTACAAAAAATGGGAAAGAGAAAAAAGGAAAAATTATTGAAAGAGAATGCAATTATTATGCTGATTTTGTTTATTTCGATAAACAACTAGGACAAGAAGTGGTTGAAGATGTTAAAGGATATAAACGAGGAATGGCATATAGCTATTATGTGATCAAAAGAAAGTTGATGTTATACGTGCATAAAATTAAAATTCAAGAAATATAAAATGATAAATATAGATTATATATCAAAATTCGTTGATATTTGATAGCAGATAATCGTTTTATACCATTTAGCTATAAAATATATGGGCAACATAATAAAATGGCTTTAAACGTCAAAATTTGAATGATTAAAGATATATAAAAATGGATGCCGTGGGATAGGCATCCATTTTTTAATGAAACATGAAAAAAATTATTAAGAAAAATAAATCCTATAATTAAATTATAATTAAAATAAAATATAATGCAAGTAGTCAGAAATGAAAGCAATATGCTCTATTTGCTAAAATTTGATAGCAAATAACCATTTTATAATAGCTAGCTATAAAATATATAAGTAATATATTAAAATGGCTCTAAACGTCAAAATTTTAGCAAATAGCACTATTACATTTTTTGGAATAAAATATTATAATTATATAAAATCCTTTTTATTATATTTTATACAAAACAAAAAGACACCTCATAATTATTTGAGATGTCTTTTTTTGTGAGGATTTTTAAAAATTTAATACATAAATAAGGGGTAATTTAATTATAACATAATTGGAATATATATAAATTAATATTAAAAATAATAAATTTTTAAAAAACATTAATGATATTTATAAATAAATTATATTTTGTAATAAAATTTATTTATAAAAATATAATTATTTTATTGTAAAAGTAGAAATGTAGTGATATAATTAACTCAAGTTAAAAGAAAAGGAGGAAAACAAAATGAAAAAAAGATTTTATTGAAAACATATAAGATAATTTAAAAATTGAAAATATGGAGGATAAAATTATGAGTATAGAATTTTCATATGAAGAAAAAGTTGATAGATTTTTTAATGAAATTGATGAAATTATAGCAGACAAAATTTCAATTGTATCAATTAAAAAAGAAAATGATGAATTAAATATTTCAACACCTTATGATGCAGATTATGTAAAAGAAATTAAAAAATTAGGCGGAAAATATAATCCAAATGATAGAACATGGACCGTAAAATCTTCAGAAGAAGAAAAAGTAAAAGAATTAGTACAAAATAAATTTGGAGAACCAAGAGAAAACATAATTAATAAAGAATTTAAAACAAACCAAGGATTAGGAATAAGAATTGGCGAATATGATAGAAAAGATGATACATATACAGTAAATTATCATAACATAATTAACAAAAAAAGAGGATTTGCATCAGGAATTAAATACTCAACATTAATGAAATATTTAAATAAAAATAAATTAGATCTATCTGAAAGTGGAACGATAATTAAAAAGATCAAAAAAGATACAAAATAATAAAACATTAATTTTAATTGAACCATATTGGAACGTAAAGGAGGATAAAATTATGATTTGTAAAAAATGTAATTCAAATAATATTAAAATCGACAATAACGTTTATACCAAAAGTCAATCGAGAAGCTTGCTTTGGAATTTATTAATGATCTGTTGTACAGGTGGATTATGGATAATTTGGATGCTGATCAGGAAGAAAAAAGAAAAAATTGTAAGAGAAAAAATCTGCACTTGCCAAAATTGTGGTTATTCATGGAAAATATAAAAGAAAAGGGAATTGTTATATTTAACAATTCCCTTTTACTTTTTGAGTTTGAAACTTTATTAACCATTTAAATTATAACATATTTTGGGGAGGATAACAATGCTAATTCATAAAAAAGAAAATGAAATAACAGACATGTTATTAAATAGAATTAATGAAGCAGAACAAGAAGGATTTAAAGGAGTGGAAGTTGAAATGTACATGAGATTTTATGATGTGACAGATAAAGTCATAAATGAAATAAAACGAAAAGGTTATGATGTAATTATATTTGAAAATGAAGAAGTTCCAAAAGTTTTAATAAGTTGGGATTAAACCAAAATTAAAAGGAGAATTTTATATGAATAATTTAAAAAATGTTAGAAAAAGAAATCAGATTACACAAAAGGAATTGGCAGAAAAAATTGGAATAAGTAAAAGAACGATATCTGCTTATGAAACAAATGATAGAGATCTAGGCAAAATTGAGTTAAAAAAAGCCATTAAAATTACAAGAGTTTTAAAATGCAGAATAGAAGATTTCTATAATTTAGATGAATAATAATTATAATAAAATTATTATAATATCAAAAAAAGTTGACAAGATATAAAAAATAATGTAATATATTGAACACAAGGAGGTGATAAAAATTAGGAAGTTTAAAAATCTTGAAATTGAAATGATACGTAGTGGAATTACAAGAAAAGATATTGCAAAAGCATTAAATATTACGTATACAACAATAAGCTATAAAATTAACAATACAAAACCTTTTTACCGTGATGAAATGTTTAAAATTAAAGAATTATTAAAAACAAATTTATCTTTAGATGAATTATTTTTAATAGATGAAAATGAGAATGAAAAAGAGGTAAAAAATGGTCGATTGTAAACAATTAGAAAGTCGTGAAAAGTGGCTTGAAGAAAGAAAAAATAAAATTGGTGGTTCTGATGCAGCATGCATACTTGGATTGAATCCATGGAAATCAAATGTGAATTTATGGCTTGAAAAAAAAGGAGAATTACAAGCAGAAGATATATCAAATAAGCCTGTTGTAAAATTTGGAATTGATGCAGAAAAACCAATTAGAGAATTATTTACATTAGATCATAGCATGTTAAAAGTGCAGTATTTTGAAAACAATTATTGGCAAAATGACAAATATCCATTTGCACATGCTAGCTTAGATGGATGGTTCACAGATGAAAATGGGCATAAAGGTATATTAGAAATTAAAACAGTAAATATACATGGAGATAATGATTTAGAATGGAAAAATAGAATTCCAATTTATTATTATACACAGTGCATCCATTATTTGATGGTAACAGAATTTGATTATGTTATTTTGAAAGCTAGAATTAAATATAATGATGATTATATAGCAATAAAGCATTATGAAATTTATAAAAAAAATGCTTTAAAGGATATTGAATTGCTAATTAAAAAGGAACAAGAATTTTATGAATCATTAAAAAAAGATAAAGTTCCAAATTTAATACTGCCTGAAATTTAGAATTTTAGGAGGTCAACAATGGAATTAATTGTAAAAGATATTAATATTCCAGATAAAATAGATTTCAATTATGAAGAATTGAAATCACAAATTCAAGAAAAAACACAAATTTATAATAACCTTGTATATCAAGACAAAGATTTG
>Ga0326512_10003516_pt1 | contig 11473 bp, 11 predicted proteins | sample 1_2617_0518_D_FD_203652 | JGI IMG/M metagenome (GOLD analysis project Ga0326512, IMG submission 203652) | Bovine rumen microbial communities from UC Davis, California, United States - 1_2617_0518 | ecosystem: Host-associated > Mammals > Digestive system > Stomach > Rumen | place: USA... | reverse complement strand
TCAAACTCGAGGAGCTGGTTCTGAGTCTTGCCGCTCACGCCCTTGCGCACCAGGTTGACACCATGGCCCATGTCGCGTACGGCATCGACCGATTCGACCTGGAAGACGTGGGTCTCGTCGCTGGCGAAATAGGGGTCGGCCTTGATGGCAGCTGTCACTTCGTCCAGCTTGGCTCCGTCTTCGAGTTCCACATACACCATGCGGCGGTGGATGCCTTCACCCAGCGGAATGGTCATCGAGAGGGCATTCTTCACGCCGGCTTTCGAACGGACGCACACGCTGTGGCCCATCGACATGCCGGGACCGAAATTGGTGTAGGTAAGTCCCTTGGGGGCGAGACTCTGCATCAGGGCTCGTACGATAGAGTCCGAACCTGGATCCCAACCGGCAGAGATAATGCTCACGGCTTTGTGTTCCTTTGCTACGGGCATGAGTTTGGCGCGGAGTTCCTTGATGGATGTGTGGATGTCAAAACTGTCAACGGTATTGATACCGAGGGCCAGAATCTCACGCGCATATTCCTCCACCTTGCGGGTGGGGGTGGCAAGAATGGCTACATCAACGTCCTTGAGTTCGCGGATGTCTTTGACTACGGGATACTGCTGAATAGCCAATGGGGCATCCTCGGCGCCCTGACGGCGGACGATGCCTGCTACTTCGAAATCGGGTGCTGCCTCGAGGGCTTCGAGGGCATAGCGACCTATGTTGCCGTAACCTACTACGGCGGCTCTGATTTTCTTCATAATAATCGTTTAAAATATTAAGTGAACATATATATTTTACTATTTGACTATTTCACTATTTTACCATTGTCCAATCTCTATATTTCCAGGTTCATCTGCTTACGGCGGTTCTCTTCCTTGAGGCGTTCGCGTTCGGCTCGTTTGCGTTCGCGGTCCTTGCGGTCATAGTAAACCACACCGAACTGGGCCGAGCGGTTCACCTGTTCCAGCCAGGGGAATGCGGCATACACCTTGCCCACCTGGTTCCATATATCGAGGATGAGGTCATCGACAGCGGGTCGCATCCGGACTACTTCCTCCTGAGCCTTCTCCCAATTTTGTCGCATACGCATCATAGGTTCGTAATCCTCATGGAAAGCCATCCAATATACCTTCACCTTGGCGATGGTGGGATTATAGATAGGAATGCCTCCGGATGCGATGCGGGCCTCCTCGGCCTTAATGATGCGTTCGCCCCATTCATCGAGAGCAGCCTCGGGATAGACATCAGGGATGCGCATATTTCCCAACCCGTACGCCTCAAGCACCTCTTTTTTGATTTCGCCGCGCTGCACAGCCATCAGGAACACCTGAATGAAGTGGTTGACGTAGAGCTGTGCCAAACGGTATTTGGGGCGATAGGTGCGCGAGAATTTGTCGCGGGCCTCTTTGGTTTGGGCAGCGTTGATGCGCACTTTGTCAAAAGGAGCAATCAGTTGACGGGCATCTTCTATGGTGCGATAGGAGAGAACCAGTTCATCGCTTTCCTTATAACCTTCCATACCTATGGCACGTCTCAAGGCTTCAACGCGTCCGACATCGGTATTGGGTAGTCTGCGATAGTATGACATTTATAAGACAGGTATTAATGAAATTGCACTCGGAAATTTATTTCTTACGGTGGGTGAGACTCTGTGCCAGAGCCGAGAGCGCTTTGGTGCGCTTACGGTCGATTGAGAGGTGGTTCAAGGCATCCAGAGCCGTGGCCTGATAGTACTCGATGGCTTTGCGGCAGGCCGATTCTGCACCGCATTCCGCATAGACTTTCTTGAAGAATTCAATCTTTTCCTCTTCGCCCATTCTGGCCTTCTTGGGATTGATTTCTTGCAGCAGGGTTTCGAGGTTCTTGCCGTCGGCCATCTGCAGGGCACGTATCAGCAAGTAGGTTTTTTTGTTGCAGAGGATATCGCCGCCGATGCGTTTGCCGAAAGTGGCGGGATCGCCCCAGCAGTCGAGCCAGTCGTCCTGGAGCTGGAAAGCGAGGCCTACGTTTTCACCGAAAGTGTAGAGCAGGTCAATGTCCTCGGGTTTGCCTTCCATGCCGTTGCGGCTGTCGATGGCAAGTTGTCTGCCGATGAGACCGCCCATGCGGAGGGCACAGCCCAACAGCACCGATGTCTTGAGCCGGATCATCTGGATGTATTCGTCGGCGGTGACGTCCTGGCGGGTCTCGAAATCCATGTCCAACTGCTGTCCCTCACCGATTTCGACATTCATCTTGTTGAATGCCTCGATGACAGGACGGAGTACGGGAGTGGGCACCGTTGCAATATAGGTGTAGGCGAGTGCCTGCATGGCATCGCCCGAAAGAATAGCCGAATTTTCATTCCACTTGAGGTGGACGGTAGGTTTGCCGTGACGCTCGGGAGCTTTGTCCATCACGTCATCGTGCAGCAGCGTGAAGTTATGGTATATCTCAAGGCCCACAGCAGGGGTGAGCGCGGGCTGTATGTCGTCGCTGAAGAGGTTGGCCGCCATCAGTACGAGACAGGGGCGCACGCGTTTGCCGCCGCTGGATAGCATATACTGTACTGGCTCAAAGAGCTTTGGTGCCAGATCGGGGTAGTCGATACGCTCGATGGTGGCATTAATCAGTTGGGAGAGTTCTTGCTGGGTGAACATGCTGGGATGAGAGGATTGTGCGTCCTTGGCGGGCGCTGATAGAAAAAGAAGGAAGATTGTCCGTCTTGGAACAACCTTCCTTCTGAAACTTAAAGTCCTCGGGGGATTACTGGAGACGGAATGTGATAGGAAGCACGTATTTTACACGTACCGGCTTACCACGCTGCTTACCAGGTTTCCACTTGGGCATGGCGCTAACCACACGGATGGCTTCTTTGGAGAGCTCGTCGGCGGGGGAACGCATTACCTCGATATTGCCGATAGAACCGTCCTTCTCAACCGTGAACGAAAGGGTGACACGTCCCTGAATGCCGTTTTCTGCAGCGAAGGGAGGATATTTGAGTGTCTTCTTGATGAACTGCATCAGAGCTGCTTCACCACCGGGGAACTCAGGATTCTGCTCAACGACCGTAAAGATCTGGTTGGCATCGGCTTCCTCTTCTTCGGAGGGTCCGGAATCTGCGTTCAAGTCCATCACTTGTACCTCAGTGTTGTTGTCGTCTTCAACACTCTGTACTTCGACTTCCTCAATCTCAACATCGTCCTCGACGACGGTGAGCTGCTCAATGACATCAGGCATGGGCGGCGGTGGCGGCGGGGGAGGAGTGTTGTTCTGCACCGTCATAACGATTTCCTCTTCCTCCTCGATTACGTCATTACGCTGGAAGGCATTACCCTTGCGCGACGTAGTTTGCGTCCACTCAAAGGCAATGAAGAGAATCGCCAGAATTCCTACGAGGCCTGTCAACAACGCGGTTGTTTTTCTGCCCTCGAGATCTACTTTTGGATCTTTCTTAGTTTCCATTAGGGGTTAGAATCTAAATTTATATATGTTGTTTACTTAAAATTCTTCGCAAAAGTAATGCTTTTTTTTGACAAATACGACAAAATCTTCCAAAAAAAGTGTTTTTTAGTGTATTTTTATTGTTTTTTTCACATTATTGGCCTACTTTTGCATACAAAAACGTCATTTTTTGCGTTATTCAACCAGAAGATTTAAATTCGGATGAAGATAAGATTCAATATTGCAATCCTACAGATGCTCCTCTCCGCCGGTACAACTTTTGCACAGGAGACCGGCGACTACGGCTATCTTGCCCTCCCCGTTTCGGCCCATGCTGCAGCATTGGGTGGACTTGCTGTCTCAATTGTCGAGCCGGAGGTCGCCTTGGCTGAAGATAATCCTGCATTGCTCTGTCCCGAGATGAACGGACAGCTGGCGCTCGGGTATATGAACTATGTGTCCGACGTGAACCTCGGTCATGTGGCCTGGGGCGGACGCTTCCTCGAACTGGGCGGCTGGATGGGCAGCATACGTTATCTTAACTACGGCACTTTCGACGGTTACGATGAATCTGGTGTATCGACCGGGACCTTCTCGGCCCAGGACATCGCCTTCTCCTGCGGCGTGGGTTACCCCCTGAGCGAACGCTGGCGTGTGGGCGGTCTTGTGCGCGCGTTATATAGTAAATATGAAAGTTACTCGGCTTTTGCACTTTCCACCACTCTTGGTCTCAACTACTACAACGAGGTCAACGGAACGAGTCTCTCATTCACAGTCTCCGAACTGGGCGGACAGCTTAAAGCTTTCGAGGACAGCCATTGCAAGATGCCCACAGATATTCAGGTCGGATGGAGCAACGAACTCGAACATCTGCCCTTCTGTCTTTCCGTTACAGCCTACAAGCTCCTCGATTGGGACGACCGTTATGTGGACGGTTCTGGCCAGCTTCACAAGTGGACTGGCGGCGAACAGATTCTGACTCACTTGAACTTCGGCGCCGAGTGGATTGCCAATGAGAACCTCTGGTTCGCAGCGGCCTACAACTATCGGCGGCAGCGCGAGTTTTCGGGCAGCGGCGGTTTCCTGCGCGGACTTTCTTTCGGCGGCGGCTTCAAGTACAGAGGCTTTTCTTTCCAGGCTGCCTATGCGCGTTATAACGCAGTCGACGGGTCGCTCAACATAGGTCTTTCCTACCAGTTCTTTTAAAAAAACTTAAACTTTTGTAAAGAATGCCCGTCTTTATTTTAAAAAGGAGTATCTTTGCAGCATGAAAAAGATTACAATTGCGATTGATGGCCACAGTTCCTGTGGCAAAAGCACAATGGCCCGTCATCTGGCCAAAGTGCTGGGTTATGTTTATATCGACACAGGTGCTATGTACCGGGCCGTGACGTTGTTTGCATTGCGTGCCGGCATGATGAATGCCGATACGAAGGAGGTCGATACCGAAGCCCTCCGCCAGCATCTTCCCGAGGCTGAAATTTCCTTTACGCCCGGCTCCGAGGGCCGTCCGGTCACTTGGCTCAACGGCGAGAATGTCGAGTCAGAGATTCGCGGCATGGTGGTGAGCAGTTGTGTGAGTCCCGTTGCCGCCCTGCCTTTTGTGCGTGAGCGCATGGTGGCTATCCAGCAGGCCATGGGCGAGGAAGGCGGCATCGTGATGGACGGACGCGACATCGGAACCGTCGTCTTTCCCGACGCCGACCTCAAGGTCTTTGTGACGGCTTCGGCCGAGGTGCGTGCCCAGCGGCGCCTCCTCGAACTGCGCGGCAAGGGAGACGAGACATCCACTTTCGAAGAGGTGCTCCAGAATGTTAAGGAACGCGACTATATTGATTCCCATCGTGAAGTGGGGCCCTTGAAACAGGCCGGCGATGCGCTCCTGCTCGACAACAGCAATCTTACCATCGACCAGCAGAACGAACAGCTGCTTGCTTGGGCTAAAGCGAAGATTGAGGCATGAAAGTGAGCGTCGATCCCGAGTCGGGATTCTGTCCGGGGGTAGTGACGGCCATTCGCAAGGCTGAGGACCAGCTCAACGAAGGCACACAACTCTACTGTCTGGGCGATATCGTCCACAATAACCAGGAGGTGGAACGCCTTCAGCAAAAAGGACTCGTCACCATCGGTCACGAGGATCTGGCCCGTCTTCACGGAGCCAGGGTGCTGTTGCGTGCCCACGGCGAACCGCCTTCAACCTATCGGACGGCTACCGATAACGATATTCAGATCATCGACGCCACCTGCCCGGTTGTGCTCGCCCTGCAGCGCAAGATTCACCGCATCTACGAGGCTGAGCACGGTCAGGGCACCCAGATTGTCATTTTCGGCAAGAACGGTCATGCCGAGGTCAACGGTCTCGTGGGGCAGACCGACGGCAACGCCATAGTGATAGAGAAGGAAGACGAGGACATCGCCAAGGTAGATTTCTCGCGTCCAGTGAGGCTCTTCTCCCAGACGACCATGCCGGTGGACCGTTTCAAAAACCTTACCGCTGAGATTGCCTCCCGCATGCAGAATCCGGCCGACTTCCAGTCATTCGATACGATTTGCCGCCAAGTGGCCAACCGCATCCCGCATCTCCGTGCCTTTGCCGAGCAGAACGATGTGGTGATCTTTGTGAGCGGACTGAAGAGCAGCAACGGCAAAGCCCTCTTCGAGGTCTGCCGTCAGGCAAATCCCAAGAGCTGGTTTGTGTCTCATCCCGAGGACCTCAAGCCTGAGATGACTGAGGGCGCAGAGACGATAGGAATCTGCGGGGCAACCTCCACACCCAAATGGTTAATGAACGCAGTCGCCGAACGGCTGCAGAAGAAAGTATAAATATGGAAATCAAAAGTATTGGTATATTGACGTCGGGCGGTGATGCGCCCGGCATGAACGCTGCCATTCGTGCAGTCACGCGTACCGCTATCTATGCCGGTATGCGCGTGTGGGGTATCTACCGTGGCTATCAGGGCCTTATCGAAGACCAGATAGTCGAGTTCCAGACCCAAAACGTGAGCAACATCATTCAGCAGGGAGGTACCATCCTCAAGACGGCACGCTGCATGGAGTTCAAGACCCCCGAAGGACGCAAGAAAGCCTACGAGAACCTCAAGCGTCACGATATTGATGCCCTGGTGGTCATCGGTGGCGACGGTTCTATCACGGGTGCAGCCAATCTGGCCCGTGAGTACGATGTGCCCATCGTGGCCCTGCCCGGCACCATCGACAACGATTTGGCCGGCACCGACATGACTATCGGCTACGATACAGCGATGAATACCATCATGAATTGTGTGGATAAAATCCGCGACACAGCCACGTCCCACCAGCGTCTGTTCTTCATCGAAGTGATGGGTCGCGATTCCGGATTCCTGGCCCTCAACGGAGCCATTGCCACGGGCTGCGAGGATGCCATTATCCCCGAGGTGGCCACGCAGTATGACCAGCTCAAAGCCCTTATCGACAACGGCTTCCGTAAGTCGAAGTCATCGGCGATGGTTATTGTTACCGAGAGTCCCGAAGGCGGCGCCCTCAAACTTGCCGAACGTGTCAATAAGGATTATCCCGAGTATGATGTGCGTGTCTCGGTGCTCGGACACCTCCAGCGTGGCGGTTCGCCCACAGCAGCCGATCGCATCCTGGCCTCCCGTCTCGGCTTTGCAGCCATCGAGGCCCTTAAGGAAGGGCAGCGCAATGTCATGATGGGTATACACAACGACCACGTGGTCAACATACCTTTTGCCAAGGCTATCAAGAAGGACAAACCCATCGACGAGGAACTTCTCACGGTGCTACGTGTCCTCTCTATCTGATTGAAATACCGACCGGACACCATGGATGTGAAAATTGAACCTTCGTGGAAGCGGGTACTCTCTGAGCAGTTCGATAAACCCTATTTCGAACTGCTCACCGCTTTTGTGCGCCGGGCCTACACCACGACGGTCTGCTATCCGCCCGGCAAATTCATATTCGAGGCATTCAACCGCACGCCCTTCGACCGCGTGAAAGTGGTCATACTCGGACAGGATCCCTATCACGGTCCGCGGCAGGCCCACGGCTTGTGTTTCTCTGTCCAGGACGGCATCCAGCCGCCACCTTCGCTCCTCAATATCTACAAAGAGCTGGAGACGGAATACGGCACAAAAATCGACCGTACGCACGGTAATCTTTCCTTCTGGGCCGACCAGGGCGTGCTCCTGCTAAATGCCACCCTCACGGTGCAGCAGGGACAGCCGGCTTCCCATCAGGGCAAGGGATGGGAGACCTTCACCGATGCCGCCATCGATGCCCTTTCCCGCCAGCGCGAACACATCGTCTTCCTACTATGGGGCAGTTATGCCCAGCAGAAAGGACGCATCATCGACCGCAGCCGCCACCTCGTGCTCGAAGCACCCCATCCTTCGCCTCTCTCGGCCCATCGCGGCTGGTTCGGCTGTAACCATTTCGTCAAGACCAACCAGTATCTCGAACAACACGGTATCGATCCCATACGCTGGATTCCCTGATAATTTTATTCATGAATCGTGATCAACGCGGCGGCGGACCATCCAGAAGGAGACGAGAAAGCCGGGGACGGTGAGCAGGCATGTGAGGATGAAGAAACGGGGGAAGGAGAGGGCGTTCATGCAGTAGCCGGAAACAGCAGAGGGAATCATCATGCCGACGGCCATGAGCGCGGTTAGGAAGGCGTAATGAGCGGTTTTCCAGGGACCCTGGGCACATTCGAGGAGATAAACGGTATAGGCGGTGAATCCGAAGCCGTAGCCGAATTGTTCGATGGCGATGCAGGAGCCTACGACCCACAGCGACTGGGGCTGGGCATAGCTCATCCAAACGTAGAGGAGGTCGGGCACGTTGAGGGCGATAGCCATGGGGATAATCCAACGACGGATACCCTCCATGCGGCTTTTGCCGTGGGAAGATATCGCGATACCACCGAGAATACCGCCGACGACGAGCGCCAGGATGCCGACCGTTCCGTAGAGGAGCCCGTAGTCAGTGTTGCCGAGTCCGATACCGCCCTCTTCGACAGGCGTCTTGAGGAAGAGAATGGAGGTCTTGGAGAGAAAGGCTTCGCCGAGGCGGTAGGTGAATAGGAAAAGGAACATGAAGGGGAGTCCGGGTTTCAGGAAGAAGGTGCGGACTGTGTCGGCCATCGCGGTGCCTAAGGAGTGGGAAGATGGGGTTGAGGCAGCGACAGAGCCGCTGCATACGGAACGTTGTTCCACCTTGGGGAGTAGGAGGTTGTGGAGGAGGCAAAGGCCAGCGAAAAGGGCGGCAGCAACCGCAAGCGTTTTGGCCCAGGCGGAGAAGGCAGGGGCCGGAAGTGCCGCATCCCGGGACATCCACCAGCCGGCGAGGGCTGTGAGGCCGCCGGTGACGAGGAGCATACCCAGGCGATAGGCGAAGCTGCGGAATCCGACGAGGAAGGACTGATCCTTCTCGTCAAGGGCCAGCATGTAGTAGCCGTCGCAGGAGATATCGTAGGTGGCGGAGGCAAAAGCGATGAGGGCGGCACAGACGACAAGGGGAACCAACCAAGTCTGCAGGCCGAGACTCATGGCAGCCAGGCCCAGCACGACCGCCATGACGGCCTGCATCCACAGCATCCAGGAGCGCTTGGTGCCAACGGTGTCGACCACGGGACTCCACAGGGCCTTGATCGCCCACGGGAGGGAGAGGAGCGAAGTGAGGAGGGTGACGGTACCCGCGTCGAGACCGAGGTCGGCAAACATTGCAACCATCATGATATTAACGATGGCATAGGGGACGCCTTCGGAGAAATTAGAGGTTAAAACCCATGTAAGTTTCATAAGAAAAAGTTAAAAACAGGTGCAAATATAAGGAAAAGGCTAAACAAATCCAAACTTTTGGTGCAGAAATTTGCGAGATTGACAGAAATTTTGTATCTTTGCGGCGCTTTTTAAATAATGAGCATATTGAAGAAACCGCTTTACATAGTATTGCTTTGGCTGAGCTGGGTGTCTGTCTCGATGGGGCAGATAAATACAGAGCATGTGCTGAATATCGGAAGGAATGCGCTGTATTTCGAGGATTATGTTCTGAGTATCCAGTACTTCAACGAGGTGATAGGAGTGAAACCGTATCTGGCCGAACCCTATCTGTACCGCAGTATAGCGAAGATCTACCTGGATGACTATCTTGGGGCCTCGCAGGACGCCGGGGCATGTATTGAACGCAACCCGTTCATCGTGACGGCCTATCATGTGAGAGGCATCGCGCGACAGAATCTGAAAGACTTTAACGGAGCGATTGCAGACTTCCGGCAGGGTCTTGAATACCAGCCCGAGAACCGTACATTCCTCCGGCTGCTGGCTATCTCGTATGCGATGAACAAAGAGAGCGAAAAGGCAGATTCTTGTTTCAACCGGCTGGTGGATCTCTTTCCCAACGATGCCTCGGGATATCTGAACCGTGCGCAACTTCGGATGGAGCATAACGACAGCATTTCGGCCCTGAGCGACTTGAACCGTGCCATTCAGTTGGACAAGGGTTCTGCGGTAGCATATGCTTTGAGAGCGATGATCCACGAGGAGTCTGCCCGCCATGACTCAGCGCTGGTGGATTTGAACCGCGCAATTCGTCTGGATCCCGAACAACCGGCATTCTATATCAACCGAGGTCTGATTTATTACAACCGCAACAACATACGTGGAGCAATCGCCGACTACGACCAGGCGATAGAATTGGATCCGCATTCAGAGACTGCGCTCTACAACCGTGGCCTGATGCGTGCCCAGATCGGCGACCGGAACCGGGCCATCGACGATTTCACGGCGGTTTTGGATCTCGATCCTGAGAATACCTTTGCCTCCTATAACCGCGCCATCCTCAGAGACGAAACAGGCGATTTGAAAGGGGCAGTAGAGGACTACTCTGCGGTATTCGAACAGCATCCCAAGTTCTTCCCCGCATTGTATGCGAGGGCAGAAGATAACCGGAAACTGGGCCGTACAAAAGCGGCGGATGAGGATTTCAAGCAGGCCTTCCTGATTGAACAGCAGGCCAAGCAGGCCAAAGAACGCGGCGAGACACATCCCGAAGACGAGGATGCCGAACTGACCGACCAGGAGCGCTCGCGCAAGGAGAGCGACCGTAATATCCGGAAGTTCAACCGTGTGATGACGGCGTCAATCAACGATACGAAAGACAGGTACAAGAGTTCGATACGCGGCCGAATCCAGGACAAGCAGTTTGCGGTGGATCTGCAGCCGATGTTTATCCTCTCGTTCTACGAGGAAAGCAGCGAGGTGCGTCAGTGGATTTATTTCGAGAAGACCCTCTCGGATTTCAACCGCGCGGGACTGCTGAGCCGAAGGCTGAAGGTTGTATGTCACGAACCGATGCTGAGCCAGAATCAAGTGAGAGCGCACTTCACGAGCATAAACGACTACTCATCGCTGATAGGAACTTCCGGCGGAAGTGTTATTACCTTCTTCGGCCGCAGTCTCGACTATATGCTGGTGCAGGATTATCAGAATGCTATCAATGACCTGAACCAGGTTATTCTCCGGCGTTCAGACTTTATTCTGGCCTATTTCAACCGTGCCGTGATACGTTTCCGCCAATTGGAAGTCAAAGAAAGGACAATGTCCGGCGGAACGTCCCTGGAAGGCGAAGAAGAACTGAAGAATACAGCACTGGGCACCCATACGGTGGAATATCAGACTGTGAAAGGACTTTCTGCGGGACAGCAGGCCAATATCGAGCTGGAGCGCATGAAAGCGACGAGAAAGGTGGAATGCGAGTTGTCCATACGCGACCTGAACCGCGTAATCGAACTGTCGCCCACATTCGTTTATGCCTATTATAACCGTGCATTCATTTCTTCGAAACTGAACAATCTGGATGCTGCCGTCGAAGATTTGAACCGCGCGATAGAACTTTATCCCAATTTTGCCGAAGCCTATTATAACCGCGGACTGATACGACTGCGACAAGGGCAGACCACCGCCGGTGTGCAGGACTTGAGCAAAGCGGGAGAATTGGGGCTCGTGGCAGCCTATAGCGTTCTGAAGCGGGCCACGGCAGAGTGATTTTCCCGATTCTTCAGATT
>Ga0326512_10003515_pt1 | contig 11476 bp, 13 predicted proteins | sample 1_2617_0518_D_FD_203652 | JGI IMG/M metagenome (GOLD analysis project Ga0326512, IMG submission 203652) | Bovine rumen microbial communities from UC Davis, California, United States - 1_2617_0518 | ecosystem: Host-associated > Mammals > Digestive system > Stomach > Rumen | place: USA... | reverse complement strand
CTAATAAAAAGTCTTTCAATTCTTCAAGAGTATTTTCTTCCAAATTCTGTTCCATTTCATATCTAATAATTTTAGAATTATAATTAAATTCCATTTCAAGAAGCTGAGATGGATTTAATCTGTTAACTACACCCAATGGATTGAGAATTATATCTATATTAAAATTAATTTTACTATCTTCATTAGGCTTTCCATAACCACTAAAATCCATAATTTTAGGCATTTCATCATCAGGAAGAATTTTTGAAATTACACCTTTACCACCATATCTATTACTAAGTTTATTACCAACTACTAAAGGACAGCTTTCAAGTACAGTAAACTCAATAATCATATGGTCGAAAAGATTTCCATCTACTCTAAATTTATTAAATGGGTCTAAAAGCATTTTAAATCTATTATAATAATAGATTAAATCATTAGAAACTTTATTCTTTGTATCAATTACAATAGGAGTTACAAATTTTACAAAGTTTTCATAAAACTTTCTTTCTTGAGACCAATACTTTTTAATTTGTTTATTATAATTATAATCAAGAATTGTTTCTGCATCATCCATATTACAAATTACATTAATATCAACAACTGTTCCTTTTCCTCTAAATCCTTGATCTCCAGGAAAAGGCTTATTAAGAATTGATAAACTAACTGGAGCTGTTTGATACTGAATTCTTCTAACAGAACATACTAAACCATCTTCAACTTCTTCTCCAATATCTGGAAAAGCTTTATAGAAGTCTTTAGTTCCATATAAATTTGTAAGAATATCATTAGTATTTAAACTAACTCTAATTTTCTTAACAAAATAATTTCCTAATTTTTTAGCAGTTGTTTGAGATATAACACAAGCATCTTCAGTTGTTAAACCAGCATATGAAAGATAAACAGCATTAATATTTCTTCCATAAGTGAAGTTCATATTTTCATCTCTATTATTATCTCTAATAATAGTTTTATCTTTAATAAAATCACCTTTTTCATAATTATCAATAATTTCATTATTATATTTATATCCATATTTTTCAGTAAGATGTTCACATTCTTTTCTAAAAATTACATGATACTCTCCCACTTCAAATTGTCTTCTTTTAGATTTCTTTTCTTTATCAGATAATTTTACTTTCTGAACAATCATTGCATAATTATATTTATTTTTAACAATTTTAGCTAATACTTTCCAAGTACCATCTAATTTAGTATAACCAGAACTATAATCACTCCATTGTTTTTCAAATCTTGAAAAGAATAGTGGAAATTGAGGTTCAATTATTTGAGTACATTGTTCTAATTGAGCTGAAAACATTACACCTCTATTACTATCTGTATAATTAATACCTGGTTGAAGCAAAAGAGAACCAAAGGTATTATGTTTTCCTTTAAATTCGTTTATTTTAATTTTATTAACTGGATTCATAGACAATTTACCTCCTAAATAATTTGTCTTTAAGACATTTATATAATATACATATAAAAAAAGAGAGGAACAAAAAGTTCCTCTCAATATAATTATTCATCATCATAATCAGATGAAGATTCAATTAAAATATCATCATCAATAATATAATCCTCTTCTTCATCTTCATCAAAACTGTTAGCTTCAATATTTGGACTTTCTGTAAAATGCCATGTTGGAGTAAGTTCACAGAAAGGAGTGAGCATTCTTGTAGTTCCAGGGTCATTATTAGAAGTGTGTACTAAGTCTACTCTTCCAAGCATACTTATATCAATTGTTTTGCCTCTAATTTCACCTTTACTATTACTAATACTTTGATTACCTGCAATAGTTAATTTAAGTTTATTTCCTAAATCAATACTATTTACATTATTCATATATCTTAAGTTATCTGAATTATTTACAATTTTTTTAACAAAGAAATCTTCATTAATATTACTAAATAATGTTCTAAGCTTTTCAATAGTATTATTTTTACCATTAAGAATTCTAAGAACACCTTGAGTCCAAGTATCAATTAAAGGATAAATGAAACATTCATTAAGTCTTAATCTTTTATTTGCAAGGTCATCATTATTTTGCTTAAGAAGATTATTATAATTAATCATTAACCATCTTAATAAAGTATAAATATCTTTCTTATCTGTATTAGGAATTCTAATATATCTTTTAGTTGTATCATCAAGAAGTCTTTCAAAAGAACTTTGTACACTTAAACCTTTATTTTCAAAGTTTGAAGTATTTTTTGTAAAATAACTTCCCAATTTCTTTAACCAAAATTTAATATTATTGATATTTTCATAAGATACTTTATCATTATTCTTAAATGCATTTAAGAAAGTTAATAATAAAATTCTATTTTGAACATCATCAATATAATTAATTGGAACTGCTAAAAGAAGATATTTTCCTAATTTAAATAAAAGCTTATCATCATAATTATCATAATCATTTACATCTTCGACATCTAAAATTTCCCATTCATTAATTGAAAAATATTCAAGAGTTTTTTCAATTCCCATTTTAGCAAAGAAATAATTAAAGATTGGTACTTTTACTTTAAATATTTTGGAAAACATATAATATTCTTTAATTTCTCCTTCATAATTTAACGATTCAACTGTAATATTTTTCTTAGCTACTACAATTGGTTGTAATGAAGTTCTCATTGTAAGACTATTTCCTGATTTATAAGTTTCTGCATCAATAATTTGATAAATAGGATAATATCTTACATTATTAATATAATAATAACAACCATTCATTAATCTTGGAAATGCTAATTTTAATTTAATGTCTTCTTTTTCTAATTCCTTTTTCTTATTTTTCTTTTCAAGAGTAAAACTTAATTCCATATAAATTAATCTTGAAGATTCATAGTCTACTTCATAAAATTTATTTTTACCAGGATTAGTTTCTTCGTATATTACTCTATTATTTAACATTCTTGCATAATTAAAAGTAATACCGTCTAATATTTCTAATGATTTACAAGCATCTTCTACTTTTTCTAAAATATTATCATATTCTTTTAAATAAATTAAATCTTCATTAAATTTTTCTGGATTAGTTTCTTGAAATTGACTATAAAATTTACCTAACTCCATAAAATTATCCTCCTAAAAATAAAAATAATTAAAGAGATATTTATTTACTAATCTCTCCCTTTAATAATATATATTTATTTATAAAATTTAAAAATAAATACAAAATATTATTTTATAACCTAGAAATTTTATTGAAAAAAGAAAATTTATTTTTAAATTCTAGGTTGTAAATCATAACAATAAATTGTAGATAAATTTAGTTCAAAAAATTTATGTATGATATACAAATTTATTTTTAAATTCTAGTTTGTAAATTATAACATAAATGTATAGATAGATTTTTCTATATACAATAAAAAAATTTTATTTAAAGGAGTAATTTTACTATGGCTAAGAAGATTATTAAGAAGGCAAAGACTACTGTAACAAATGAAACTGCTGTTAAGAAGACAGCTCCAAAGGCAACTAAGATTAAGAAGGAACTTGCAAATATTACTAATTGTGATGATCTCTTCTGTGTAATTAGAGATAAGTATAATGAAGTAAATGATACAACTACAACTAAGGAAGAAGTATCTAAGATTTGGAAAGCTTTCCAGTCTGCTCTTGCTGAATTCTCAGAAAAGTCTGAATCTGAAAAGGCTACCGTTCTTCTTCCTGATATTGGTGTTCTTACTGTATTTGTAGCACCTGAAAGAGAATCTATTAATCCTAGAACAAGAGAAAAGATTACTGTTCCTGCTAAGAAGAGAGTAAGATTCAGAGCTTATCCTAGATTTGTAAACCAGATTAATGGTATTACAAAGGAATAATTAGAAGATTCCTGACATAAGTTTACCTCCAATAATATTTCCCAATAGACTTTAATGGTCTATTGGGAAAATTATTCTTCTCAAACAAATTCTTATAAATTTATAAGAAAGGAATGATATTATGCAAATTGATGATAGAGATGTAAGTTTAAATCGTTCTATTAAGATGTGGAAAAATATTCCATTGGATTGTAGAACAGTAACTAAAAATTTACTTGAAATAGATAAATATATACAATATCCTTATATTGGAATGATATTTTATAGTCAAGAAGAAGATAATTATTATAAAGTATTAAGTCTTGAAAATGGTTATAAAAATTTAAGATCTGGAAATATTGTAAGATATAATGAAAATGATCATAATCATACAACTATATTAAAAGATTATTTTGTAGGTAATTATGAAGAGTTTACTCTTAAAGGAAATAGTAATACAATGATTTCTAGTGCTGAAATTAGAAATGGATATTTATATTTAATATTCTTTGATGGTAAAGAAACTAATGTTGGATATGTTAAAGGTGATTTAGATTCATCTAAATATTATACAAAAGAACAAGTTGATAATTTATTAAATTCTTTAAAATTAGAATTAGAAGAAAAAATTGATAATATTTAAAAATAAATTTTTCTAAAACTTTAAGTTATCATATAAAAAATAGAAAGGGGAATTATTATGAGTGTACAATCTTATGCTTATAATGATAAAACTCAAATTACAAAAAATTTTAATGTAAGCGAATTTAAATGTAAATGTGGTAAAGTGCATAATATTAAACTTTCAACTGAATTAGTAAATAAACTTCAACAAATGACTGATTTAGTTGGAGCAGATTATGTTATTATTACTTCAGGTCATCGTTGTTCAACACACGATAGAAATGTTGGAGGTTCTGGAACTGGACCTCATGTAGATGGCTATGCTGCTGATTGTAAATTTGTTAAAAATAATAAAGCAATCAGCACTAAGTTACTATCATGTGTAGCTCAAGATATGGGTTTTAATGGTATTGCAAATATTACAAATACTTATGAATATATTCACCTTGATATGAAAGGTAGAAGATATTATGGTAATGAGATTATTAATTATAATACTGTAACTTCTGATTTTTATAGTTATTATGGTATTTCAAAATCACAGGTTAATGAATTAACTAATAATAAAAATACACAAACTGTAACTGTTGAAATACCTATTAACAAAAAAGATAAAGTTTCAGTAGATATTAATTTTCCAATTACTTATGATGAAAAAATTAAAGAACTTCAAAAGATTCTTTTTGCTAAAGGGTATCGTAATGTAGGTAGTAATGGTATTGCAACTATTAATGATTATAATGTATTAAGAAAGTTTACTATTGAAAAGAATGATAGAGGTCCTTTAACAAGATGGGTTCAAGAAAGACTTAATCAAATGGGATATGATTGTAGTATTGCAGATGGTATTGCAGGACAAGAAACTATGAATGGAATTAAAGCAATGCAAAAAGATTATAACTTAGGTCAAGGATATTTAGGTGGAAGTGACTGGTTAGTATTACTTAAATGGAGGAAATCATAATGACTGATGTAGAATTTAGAAAACTTTGTTTAGAAACTGTAAGAGATTATACTAATAAACATTTTGATAAAACAGATAATAAAGAAATTACTATTGATGATGTTTATATTGTATGGTCTTGTAAAACTCTTCAAAATTGGAAAGCTTTAGTAAGTACAACAGTTCCAGATTTAAAATATTATGAAATTACTCATAATGGTGATAAAAATGAAACTTATATTGATGTATATGTAAAGTTAGAAAACTTTACTATTAAAGGTGAATGATATGACAGATAAAAATATTATATTTTTAGCAGAACAATATATAGGAATGCCAGATTCAACAGTTAGAAAAATAGCAGATATTTCTGGTTGGTCTAAATCAACTGTTCATAATGTGTTAACTTCTGATAGATTAAAAGAATTAGATAGGTCATTATTTTATGGTTGTCAGAAATTATTACATGATAGATTTGCAACTAAACATATTAAAGGTGGAGAAGTTACTAAAAGAAAGTATAAAGGAGTAAAAAGAAAATGAGTGAAGAATTTATTAATGTTTTATTAATTATTTTATTATTTATGTTATCTATTGTAAGTGCTTTTGTTTCTAATTATCTATTTAAAAAATCTAAAAAAATGCAACAATCTTTAGAAACTGATAAGTATAATGACTTAATTTATATGATCCAAAGAATTGTTGAGATTTGTGTTGAGAGTACAAATCAAACATTAGTAAATGATTTAAAAGAAAATGATGAATTTGATACAGAAAACCAGTATGATGCTTTTCAAAGAACACTTCAAAATGCAACAACAATTATAAATAATACTATTCCTAAAGATATCCTTCCTGATCCATTTATGATTGATACTCTTGTTAGAGAAATGATTGAACAAGTAGTTGCTGATAAGAAAACTATTTTCTGTAAAAGTATTTCTTGGAATGATTATGATCTTTCAGATGATGAAAATGAAAAAAATAATTGTGAGTGTTATGAAGAAGAAACAGAAGAAAATAATGAATAAAAAAATATCCCTAAGAGACATTTAGTCTCTTAGGGATTCATAATTATTTAACAACTACTAATTGATTTTCAAATTCATATTTTTTCTCATTATTCTGATTATCTGTTAAAGTTTTAATACTTTGATTTTCATTAAATGGTAATTCAAAACCTTGTTTCTCTATATAATCTAATCCATCTTGAATTGTTTTTGCACCTAAAAACACTCCAACACCATTTCCACTTACATTTAAAGCACTATCTTTTACTTTAATAGTGATATCAACTTCATTCTCTTTTAATTGATTAAAGAAATTCATAGCATCCATAAATAATTCTCCTTTATATAAATTAAAATAAAATCCTGAATGAGTGTTTACTCATTCAGGAATATAATATACACTTATAATTTAAGACAATTTAAATTTTTCTTTAAAATCTGTTACATGCATTGTTTCAATTCCTAATTCTTTAGCTTTATTCATTTTTGTAGCTCCATAGTCATCGCTATAAACTAAAAGATTTGTTTTACCAGAAACGCTTGAAGTTACTTTATGACCCATTTTTTCAAGTTCAAACTCCCACTGAGAATTTCTAAAACCTGTAAATACTATTTTCATACTTTGTCCTCCATTAGCAATCTTAAATTCATCTTTATATTTCTTACAACCTTTTAAATAAAGGAACTTAATAGTATCTAAATTTTCTTTAAATCCTTCAACAAAGTATTTAGTTTTTAAATCACTAAATCCTTCTAACTCTTTAATCTTCTTTTTCATTTTCTTTTCATCCATAGCAATTAATTCTTCAAGAGTATAATTCTTTGAAATAGTCTTAGCTGTCTCTAATCCAATTTTATCAATTGTAAGACTTCCTAAAACTTCATAATCATAAGGAGTTTTTTCATGAATAGAATTAATAATATTTTCAGCAGTTTTCTTTCCAACAGATTTTTCAAGTTTCTTTTTATCAATACAATATAATGATTGAATATTAGTAATTAATTTATCATTAAACATATCTTCAATAAGATTCATTTTAATACCTTTAATATCAAGACCAATTAAATAATTTTCAATTTTTCCAAGAACTAATGATGGACATTCTTTATTAATACACATTACAATAGTTTCAGTATCATTCAAATATAAATCCTGACCACAAGAAGGACACTCTGTAATAAATTCAAATGGAGTAATCTTTTTATTTTCTGGAATATCTAATTTAGTAATATAACTTAAACAGTCATTATTATAAGTTACTAATACTTTAGAACCTTTTCCTAAATTAAGTTCATTAAATCTTTTATAATTAGAAATTTGTTGTTTATTGTGTTCTGTTCCATTAAAAATAATTGGTTTTCCATTTTCATCTGAAAACCAAATTCTAGGAGTTATATGACCACTATTTCCAACACAAAAATCAATATCTTTAACAACTCCAATAGCTTCAAGATAAGGAAGCTTTACAGCAAAGGAATGTTCAGGAATTTGTCCTTTAGGGTCATAGAAATGTTCTTTAATAACTTTTTCATCAAGAAAATCTACAACAATTCCATCAATCATAAATGGTAAATCTTTTCTAATATCATTTATATGATTATAATATTCTGTAATTTTTTTCTTAGCTTCTTTAATACTACTTACAACTATATTACTTTCATAAAGTGTATACCAATTAGTTGCATCATATTGAAATACCTTTTCATCTTTATAAATCTTCTTTAAACCATTTTCAAAAGCAACACTATCTCCATCCTCTTTAACTCTCATTTCAAGAGGAACAAGAGTTAAATAATTTCTATATTTATAAGCATCATCAGAACCTAAAATACCTGCAACGAGACTTCTTGGATTTGCATAATCTTCATTAAACTTTTCACAAATAGTTTTAAAGTTTTCATAAGAGATTATACATTCATATTTAATTGCATATTCTCCTTCACTAAAGAATAAAGAATCCTTTTTAAATTCTTTAAATACTTTAGTAAGGTCTTTACCCTTACCATCTCTACCTCTTGTTAGAGCTTTCTTTACATTTCCATCTTTATCATATTCAATAGTAATACTATTACCATCAAACTTTAATGAAAGTCTAATATGATATTTATTAAGTTTAGTTTTAAATAACTTATTTAAATATTCATCAACTTCATCAAGATTTCTAGCTTTTCTAAGAGTTCCTACAAGATTATTATAAGAATGTGAAACATTAATAGTTCCTTTTTTATTATCTGGTTCAGCTCCAATAAATTCATCACCAGTAGTTTCTACATAAAGTTTATAAAGTTCATCATACTGAATATCTGTTAAAATAACAGTATCGGTATTATAATAAGCTTTAGAAGCTTCATCTAAGAAGCTTCTAACCTTTGAAAGATTTTTACCTGTTTCTAAATATTTCTTAGCTGTTGAATAATTCATAATTAGTTCTCCTTGTCTAAATGACTATTATAAGTTTTTCTATTTCCATTTTCATCTTCAATTATAAATTCATCAGTATAACCTTTCCAATCAAACTTAATAATATTATTATAAGAAGTGGAATATTTAAATGGAAATTTCTTAACTTTCTTTTCAAAAATTCCAACTGGATGATGAATATTATTTTCGTCAACCCATTCAGTCCAATCTTTATAATCAAGATACTCAATACTTATTAAAGCATTTGTTATCTTAATAATTTTTCCATATCTAAAAATTTTATTTTTATCAAGAAAAACAACTTTGTCTCCAATATTAACAACTGCATTATCAAAAACTGTATTAAACATATTATTCATAAATTAATCCTCCTCAAAAGTCTTAGGAATAAATTCATTAATTTCCAAAACCATATCTTTTCTAATTTCCCAAAAAACTGCTTGTACATATTGTCCTTGAGAATAAAAATCAGTTTCAATTGGTTCTACATCAAATATACCCTCCCAACTTTTTTCTTTTTCTTTTTCATACTTTTCAAAACCATATTGTTCTACAATTTTTAAATAGTACTCTTCAAGTTTAATCCATTCCTCTTCCGTTTTAGCATTATTAAAATGATTACCACATAAAATATTATTCCATGAATTATAATCACTTAATAATACTTCATTATCTGGAATTTCAAATTTAATAACGAAATATTTTTTTCCAGATTTATTATCAAATTCATAAGGATCATATCCTTCTTTACCATTATATTTAAACCATGCCCATAAAGGAAGGTATATACCTTTTTTATATCCTACTTTTTCAGTTAATTTTTTAGACATCCACCTATAACCTTTATTAAAATGTTCATCTTCATTATAATATTCAGATTTATTAACTTCACAATGAACAGAACCTTCATTCATAAGTTTATTAACAACTTCTTCAGATTGAATTGTATATAAAACCATAATATCTCTCCTTAAAATTAGTCTTTACTTTCAATTACAAAATATTTGGATTTAAACTGTTTAGCTAATTTTCTTACTTCATCAGTATCCTCCTTTTTTCTACAAAATATATTATAAATAAATATATCTTGTTTATATGTAGGAATTTTAGTATATGGTAATTCTCTTTCTTTTAACAATTTATCAAATTCTTTATCATCAAAATTTGATGTTAATTCTATCTTCCAAAGTTTATCCTTCTTAGCTTTTTCTTCAATAAATTTTACAATATAAACTCCTATTAAATTACATATAGCAACTATAATAGATTTTTGCCATAATGGTAAATCACAGTTCATATATACTAATACTACTGTATATAAACCATAAGCTACGGCATTAGATAACGCTGCTACAATTGGACTTCCTTTTAATGTTATTAAAGATTTTGCTGTTTGAATAATAACATTAACAACATTTAAAATTATAAATACATATAAAAGATTCATTTAATTTTCTCCTTTTAATTTAAATAAAATATGCCATTAGAGAATTATCTCTAATGGCATATAAATAATATATATTTATTCTTCTTCTACTTCAATTGAATTTCCTTCGGAATCATAGTAATTTCCATCAGAACCCAACCAAATATCTTGCTCTTCATCAATACACTTAAATGTTATTTCATCATCTTCTTCTTCAGGACTATATTGAATATAATTTTTAGAACCTGGAATAAAGTTAATATAATTTTCTTTTACAAGTCTTTTAACTTCTTTTCTAAGTTCTTTACTTTCCATATACTTTTCTTTAAAAGTCTTTAAAGTAAATTTAATATCTGGAAGAGCTTCTAAATAATAAGCTCTTGGAGAACCTTTTAATAATCCCATATCTTTAAAATTACAAAGATTGGTTAATATATTATCAAATCCTTCACTTTGAGAAAATACCATATCGAAACTTCTTCCTGCTTCATTACTTCTACTTTTTACAAATTCACCTTTAACCATAAAACCTTTAATACCATAAGTTGAATCTTCATCAAGTTTAGTTGAAGTAGTACATCTAATAATATTATTAGAAAGATAGATTAATGAAGTTCCTCCTGGTAAACTTTCCATTTATGTTCACATGAGTTCGCTATTTCTCATGCCGTTCTCTTATGAACTGCCTTATATTACTATAAGGATCAGACTATATCTTCATATCTTATTTAAGATATGCTCCCCATTTCCCTTTAATCTGGAATTATATGATTATTACTCAATACCAGAACCCAAACACTTGGCGGTACTCTACTCCCTTCCACTATTTAAGTGTGGTTTCGATAGTCGTTGAGCTTTTCTATTTCTTTACTTAAAATACTTTCAATATGCCTTAAATCTTTTATTGCAATAAAGTTATAACCCAATTTTTTTGCTAATTTTTCTTTATTTGTATCAATAATTTTTCTATTTTTAAGATCTTCATCCGTCATATACCATTTTTTCTTAGTATGCTGTTCACCTTGAATTTCAATTAATAAATTGAATTCTTCAATATAAAAATCATATGGTTTATTTGAAAGATATTTATTTTCTTTGATATAATAATTATAAATATATGAAAAATTATTTTTATTTAAAAATTGTTCTGTCAATATTTCGCCTTGAGATTTATTTTTATTACAATATTTACATTTAATTTTTCTATTAATAAATGAATCATATGATAGATTTAATATTTTATTACATTTTAAATGTTTT
>Ga0326512_10003514_pt1 | contig 11480 bp, 7 predicted proteins | sample 1_2617_0518_D_FD_203652 | JGI IMG/M metagenome (GOLD analysis project Ga0326512, IMG submission 203652) | Bovine rumen microbial communities from UC Davis, California, United States - 1_2617_0518 | ecosystem: Host-associated > Mammals > Digestive system > Stomach > Rumen | place: USA: California... | reverse complement strand
GCAATGGCACATGTCCACACGAAGCAGAACAGCCCCCACCCCCATAAGCCCTGCTGCCGCAGGGCCACGAGCGTCAGCGGCGAGTAGCTGCCGGCAATGTGCCAGTAGATGGCCGCGTGGTCCCATCGGCGCAGCCGCTCCTTCCACGGCGAGCGTGCCGGCAGGGCATGGTAAGCCGTCGAGGCCACATAGCTGCCCAGCATGCCAAACAGATAGAGGCTCACGCCCACCGAGGCCCAAGGGCTGCCGGCTCCGACGGTCATGACGAGGAACGCCACGCCCACGGCCGCTCCCAGGAAGATGCCGAAAGCATGGCTCCAGGTGTTCCACAATTCCTCTTTATGCGTGTAGCGTATTGGCATAATTCTCAATTTCATCGTGCGCTCTTAGTGCGCCGCACCTTGAAATGGTCGAAGCCCTCGCCATAGACGCCAATCACGGCGCTCTGGCTTACAAAGGCATGGGGGTCTACCTCGTTGATGATACGGAAGATGACGTCGCTCTGCCTGCGCTGGGCCAGCACGAAGAGCATCTTCACGTTCTGGCCGGAGTAGAAGCCCTGCGCGTCGATCACCGTGCAGCCACGGTGTGGCTCGCGGTTGATCCGGTTGCCAATCTCCTTATACTTGCTGCTGATGATGAAGAACTGCACCGACGAGCGGCGCGAGTTCACCACCCAGTCTATGCAGAACGCCGTGACATAGAGCACCACATAGCCATAGATGACCTTCTCCCAGTCGCGCAGCACGAGATAGCTGCTCGTGATGATGACGACATCGCAGAGCATGATGACACGCCCCAGCGATATGTCGCGATACTTGTTGATGATGGCCGCTATAATGTCGGTGCCGCCCGTGGAGCCGTTGGCCGAAAGGCCCAGCCCCACGCCACAGCCGCAGAACACGGCGCCGATGATGGCTGCCATAAACGGCTGGTCGGCCAGCAGATGGGCCGTGTAATAGGCCGACACGATGCCCACGCCCACCGTGAGCACGGCCACGGCATAGATGGTCTTCAGGCAGAACTTCAGGCCCAGCACCCTCAGCGCTATGAGCAGCAGCACGGCATTGATCACCGAGTAGCTGGCCTGCACCGGGATGCCCATGCTCCAGTAGAGAATAGACGACACACCGGCCACGCCGCCGGTGGTGATATTGTTGGGCAACAGGAAGACAGCCCAGCCTATGCAGTAGCTCATCATGCCTACTGCAATGGTCAGGTAGTCGCGCACCTCGGACCACAGGCCCGCTTTCGTCAGTTTTGGTCGTTCCATGAATGCAATATTGCTTTACGGCTGCAAAATTAGCACAAATAAGTGAAACGGCAAAACTTTCGTTCCTCTTTTTCCTCTAACTTATTTCCTGCATATTCATGCATGTTCATGCATCTCGTTTTTCGACAATCAAGACATTTTATTTTTTCAATCCAGAGCGGGGCAAGGGTGTGGCGCCCCCCCTTTTCTTCGGCCTTCCTGCACATCAGGAATGCAATTCATGCTGAATGACAACGCCGCGAACAATAACGGCGTTGCCATTCAGCATGAATTAGGTGATCATGTAGCCTGCTTTGCAATGCAATTCAGCCTATATTACAATGCAAAACAGGCTGAATTGCCTCCCAATTCAGCCTGTTTTGCAAGTCCGTTTTCTCGCCTTTTGCAACACTTTGATTACCAACGTCTTACAAACCCTTTCAAATTTCGTTTTTTCAGACCAAGGCGTGACGTGGTTCGGAATTTTAAAAATACAGCGATTTTTGGCCGAATAAATATTCATTCGCACATGAATATTATTCCGATTCTACGCAGTGAGTGGCGGTCGGGCCGTACGACATTCACCCCCGAGCCATGAGGTATATCTTCTCCATGTCGGCAGCCTGCAGCACATTGACACGCAGCGCACTGCCCCTTAGTATTCGAACGACGACCCGCCGAGGAACTCGCGCAGCAGCGACGTGGGCGGAATCTGGTCTTCGGGAATGGGGCGTATGTACTTCAGGAACTTCTTCAGGCGATAGGCCTCGGCATACTCCACGCAGTTCTCGGGCACCTGCTCAAGCAGGGGTTCTGCCTGCTGCTTGATGACGGCCAATTCGAAGAGCATGGCCGAATTGAACATCTGGTCGGCGTGCTCCTGATAGGGGAAGATCCACTTGTTCTCGCCCTTTCTCACCGACGGCCAGCGGCGAATGGTCTCTTGCGCCGACACGCCCCGGTACTTGTAGTCGCGAATGATGCGGCGCAGCAGACGGTTGTCGGTGGTAGGTATATAGTTATGGTTGTCGAGCAGCAGGGTGGTGAGTGCCGAGGCATAGACGCGGAACTTCAGCTCGTCGGGAATCTGCGAAGTAAGCTCTGGGTTCAGGGCGTGTATGCCCTCTACCACGAGCACCTCGTCGGGCTTCAGCTGCAGCTTCCTTCCGCTCCACTCGCTCTTCCCCTTCTGGAAGTTATAGCGGGGCAGTTCTACCTCTTCGCCCCTGAAGAGCGCCGAGAGCTGCTCGTTGAGCAGCGAGAGGTTCAGGGCGTGTATCGACTCGAAGTCGTAGTCGCCGGTGTCGTCGAGCGGCGTGAGCTCGCGGTCTACGAAGTAGTCGTCGAGCGAGATGGGCACAGGCTTTATGCCATTGGTGATGAGCTGCACCGAGAGCCGTTTGCAGGTAGTGGTCTTTCCCGACGACGACGGCCCGGCAATGAGCACCAGGCGCACGCCCTTCTTGCGGGCTATCTCGTCGGCTATGCGGGCTATCTTCTTTTCCTGCAGGGCCTCGCTCACCTGTATGAGCAGGCTGGTCTTGCCCTTGTCTATGGCCTCGTTCAGGTCGCCGATGGTACGCAGCCCGATGATGTCCTGCCACTGGTGGTGCTCCTTGAAGATGCCGAACATCTTGTCTTGCATCACCATCTCGCCCAGCTCGTCGGGATGCTCGCGCGATGGTATGCGCAGCAGCAGGCCGTCGTAGTATTTCTCCAGGCCGAAGAGGTAGAGCTGCGAGGTGTTGGTGAGCAGCGCTCCGTAGAAGTAGTCGTAGTATTTGCCGATGTCGTAGACGGTGGTATAGAGCGAGCCGTGGCCCTTGAGCAGCTTCACCTTCGAGTGGGTGTGCAGGAGGGTGAACATCTTGATGGCCTCTTCGGTGGTCACCTGATGGTGGTGCACGGGCATGGCGGCATCGATGATCTCGCGCATCTTGGCGCGAATGCGGCCTGCGTCTTCGAGCGTCACGGGGTGCCCTATGTTCAGGTTGACGTAATAGCCGTTGCTCACGGGAATGTCGATGGCCACCTTACAGGGCGAGTAGAGGTCGCGGACGGCCTTGCAGAGCACGAAGAACAGCGTGCGGGTATAGGCCCTGAGACCCGACGAGCTGGTAATGTCGAGATACTCCACCTGCTTGGCGTTGTAGACGCGGTAGTGCATGCCCTCAACCTTGTTGTTCACCCGTGCCAGCAGGGCGGGATGCTCCATCTGGAGCTGCAGCCGGCTGTATATCTCCTCGAGCGTGCTGCCTGGCTCCACGCTGATGTCCTGACCATTGTTCAAGCAACTAATGGTTACCAATTCTTTCATAAATGTACTGAATTTTTAGTTATTGCTCATAATTCAGTACAAAATTAAGGAATAATTCTGAAGCAACAAAACAAAATCGGCAAAAATTGCTTAACTTTGCATTCACGATGGAAGCAAGCGAACTTTTCGATATATGCGAGCGGGTGGCCCGTGGCGAGGCCACGGCATACGCTTGGCGCCAGATGCGCGAGGTGCTGGTGCTCGCCTGTGGCGAAGGCACCCGCCGCGTGGGCGGTGCCTTCGGCAACCTGTTCTCACAAGTAGACTTCCTGTGCCAGCGACATGGCCTGAGGGGTGCCGACAAGGTGGCCGTGCAGACCATGCGCCGCCACGCCAACCAGGCGCAGCCGCCGGCTGCCGACGAGCTGCCCTACGACCTGCGGGCACTGGTGCTCTTCGTCTCGGCCGTGTTCGGGCAGGCCGTACCAGGCAGTCTGCGCCAGCTGCTGCCTGCCAATGGGCGTCCCACCCCGGCGGGGCAGCACGTCGACATGGTGTGCGTGCGCTGCATCGTGAGCAGATGGGACGACCTGTTCATAGAGGCCGAAACAGAGCAGGGCACCGTGCTCGCCGACTATGGCAGCACCGACCACGGGCGCAACCTGCTCTACCTGCGCAAGATACTGCGGAAAGGCATGCAGCTCAACCTGCTCGACTGCACTTCTTCGTTGAGCGTTGAGCATCCTTCGTTGAGCGATGATACCAACGGAGGAACAAACATCGCTCAACACTCTGCCCGGCCGAAGGATGCTTGCAGAGCAAGAACCCTCACCCCCCGCCTCATCGTGGTAGAGCCCGACTTCCTGGTCGACATCTCGGCTGTGGCCGCCTGCTTCACCAACTACGGCCACCACCCGCTGCTCTACACCGTGAACCGCCTGCGCCCTCGGGGCAACAGCCAGAGCATGCTGCTGGGAAACTTTGCCGACACCGTGCTCGACCATATCGTAAGCCTGCCACCCGGACAGGAGCACGCCGCCGATGCCACGCTGAGCACCACGCTGAGACGCTCTTTCCGCGAACAGGCCCTGCGCTTCTTGGCCTGCCACGACTTCAAGCCCGACCAGTTCAAGCGCGATGCCAGACAGCTGGTAAGCCACATTGCCGAGGCCGTCGACCTGCTGCGCAGACAGCACCCCGAGGCCATCGGCCGCATGCTGCTCGAGCCGTCGTTCGTGTGCGAGCGGCTGGGACTGCAAGGGCGCGTAGACCTGATGACGAGCGACCTGGGCCTGCTCATCGAGCAGAAGTCGGGCAAGAACATGAAGATAGCCTACCAGAGCCACGACCAGCACGGGCTGCAGCTGGAGAACCATTACGTGCAGCTGCTGCTCTACCACGGCGTGCTGCACTACAACTTCGGGCGCAGCACCGACTCGACAGACTCGCGCCTGCTCTACTCGCGCTACGATGCCAGCCAGGGACTGCTGGCGGTGAACTACTACCGGGGACTGTTCCGCGAGGCCATCATGCTGCGCAACCAGATCGTGGCCACCGAGCTGCTGGCGGCTCGCCAAGGAGCCGGACGCATCGTGCCACTGCTTACACCAGAATATATATACAAGGACGTGAAACCCGACGGATACTTCGCCCAGTACGTAGGGCCGCCACTGCGCGAGCTGGCCGCACAGGTAGCGGCCCTCAGCCCCACCGAGCGCGCCTACTACGAGCGCATGCTCACCTTCGTCTACCGCGAACAGGCATGCCAGAAGCTGGGCTGTGCCTCCCAGCAGCTCTACCACAGCAGCGGGGCAGCCTGCGACCTCTGGAACATGTCGCCCTCCGAAAAACAGGAGAGTGGCAACATCTTTGCCCAGCTGAGAATCGTGAAGCGGGAGAAAAGCGACCCGCAAGGGGGCTTCGACCTGATAACGCTGGCCCCCTACCCCGCAGGCGACACGGGGCAGCCCACACCCCTGGGCACGTCGAACTTCAGGCGCGGCGACATGGTCTACCTGTATGCCTATGAAGGGCAGCCCAGCGTGCTCAAGGCCATTCTCTACAAAGGCAGCATAGAAGAGCTGCAGACCTGCCAGCTGACGATACGCCTGAACGACGGGCAGCATAACCCCTCGCTGCTTGCCGTAGGGGGAAGCCAGACGTGGGCCGTCGAGCACGGCAGCAGCGACCTCTCTACCGGCAGCTGCCTGCGCGGCATGCAGCAGTTTGCCGCCGCCCACCCCCGCCGCCGCGCACTGCTGCTGGGCCAGCGCCCACCCGAGGCCGACACCGCCATCAGCCTGAGCCGCAGCTACAGTGCTGCCTACGACGACATCTTGCTGCGCATAAGCCAGGCACGCGACTACTTCCTGCTCGTTGGCCCGCCGGGCACGGGCAAGACCTCGCAGGCACTGCGCTTCATGGTGGCCGAGGAGCTGGGCAGCAAGCGGCAGGACGAGCCGGCGCTGCTGCTCATGTCGTACACCAACCGGGCCGTCGACGAGATTTGCGCCATGCTCGACGACCTGCAGCAGCCCTACCTCAGACTGGGCAACATTGCCTCGTGTGAACCGCGATTCAGAAAGCACCTCCTGGAAGAGGCCCTGCACGAGACCGCGACACTGAGCGACATAAGGCAATACGTAGAACAGGTGCCCATCATCGTGGGCACCACCTCTACACTGGCTTCCCGACAAGACATCTTCGCCCTGCGCCACTTCTCGCTCTGCATCGTCGACGAGGCCTCGCAGATACTGGAGCCCAACATCATCGGCCTGCTCAGCAGCGAGCAGATAGAGCGTTTCGTACTCGTGGGCGACTACAAGCAGCTGCCGGCCGTGGTGATGCAGAACGAGGAAGAGGCGCGCGTATCGGAGCCTTGCCTGCAGGCCATCGGGCTGAGCGACTGCCGTCAGTCGCTCTTCGAACGGCTCATGCGCTGGGAACGACACTGCCACCGCACACAGTTCATCGGCACGCTCGACCACCAAGGGCGCATGCACCCCGACGTGGCACGGTTCCCCTGCAACCATTTCTATGCCCAAGAGCAACTGGTGCCCGTGCCGCTGCAACACCAGCAAGAGCAGGCTCTGCCCTACGAGGGGCCGTCGACCGATGCGCTCGACGACCTCTTGCGCAGCCACCGCGTGCTCTTCCTCGACTGTAGGGCCGATGGCCAACAGCAGGCGGGCGACAAGGTGTCGGTAGCCGAGGCACGTCTGGTGGCCCTTCTGCTCAAGAGGCTGCTACGCTTCTACGGCAAACGCTTCGACGCCGCGAAGACCGTGGGCGTCATCGTGCCCTACCGCAACCAGATCACCATGATCAGGCAGGAAATCGACCGCCTGCAACTGCCGCAACTGCAAGCGATAAGCATCGACACCGTAGAGCGATACCAGGGCTCGCAGCGCGACGTCATCATCTATTCGTTCACGGTGAGCCATCGCTTCCAGCTCGATTTCCTCACGGCAAACACGTTCGTGGAGCACACACTGCCCATCGACCGCAAGCTGAACGTGGCCATGACCCGTGCAAGGCTGCAGCTCATCATGACCGGCAATGCGCAGGTGCTGGGCCACAACCCGCTGTTCAGGGAAATCATAGAAAGCTACTCGCCCAACGAGCACGAGCGAGAAAAAATACAACGTTTCTTTTGGTAGTTACATAAATTCTTCATATATTTGCAAACAATTAGTGAAACAGCTGTTCTTAAAGACACCAAATGAAAGCCATCACCCTGCCCAGCAATAGCGTTCGGCACCTGTCATTCTACCTTGCCATGGAAGAATATGTGGCACGCCATCTCGACGAGCCCGATGCCTTCTTCCTTTGGCAGGTGAGGCCGACGGTGATTTTTGGCCGAAACCAGTCACTGCATAGCGAGGTGAACACCGACTACTGCCGGAAGAACGGCATTGAGATCTATCGGCGCAAGAGCGGCGGAGGCTGTGTCTATGCCGACGAGCAAAACCTGATGCTGTCGTACATCACGCAAGAGCAGAACGTCAACCTGGCTTTCTATACCTTTATTAATATGGAACTGCTGGTGCTGCGCCGCCTGGGCATAGAGGCTACCAGCACCCAACATAACGACGTGCTGATAGACGGGCGGAAGGTGAGCGGAACGGCCTGCTACAGCCTGCCGGGGCGCAGCATCGTGCATGCCACGCTGCTCTACGACACCAACATGCAGCACATGCTCAACGCCATCACGCCGGGGCCGGAGAAGCTGCAGCAGAAAGGCATCAAGAGTGTGCGACAGCGCATCACCGTGCTGAGGGAGCACCTGCCCCAGCTTTCGGTCGACGAGCTGAAGGCGCTCATCTGCCAGACGCTCTGTACAGGCCAGCGTGTGCTCACCTCCGACGAGGTGGCCAGCATAGAGCTGCTCGAGCAGCAGTACCTCAAAGATGATTTTATAAACATTATACCTTAATCGTGAAAAAAAGGATATGGGAATAAAGACAGAACTTGAAAAGAAAGACAAGCGCACCTGCCTCTACGACAAGCACGTGGGCCTGCACGCCATGATGGTGTCGTTTGGTGGCTTCGAGATGCCCTTGCAGTATGCGGGCATCGCTCCCGAGCATACCGCCGTGAGAGAGCGCGTAGGCGTGTTCGACGTGAGCCACATGGGCGAGGTAACGGTAAAAGGCCCCGAGGCCGAGAAGTATGTGCAGTATATCTTTACCAACGACGTGAGCGGAGCCCCCGACGGAAAAGTGTTCTACGGCATGATGTGCTATGACGACGGAGGCACCGTCGACGACCTGCTGGTCTATAAGATGGGCGAGCAAGACTTCTTCCTCGTCATCAACGCCGCCAACATCGACAAAGACTGGGTGTGGATGCAAGAACAGGCCAAAGGCTTCGACATCGACCTGAAGAACGCCTCCGACTTCTACGGACAGATTGCCGTGCAGGGGCCGCAGAGCGAGCAGATCGTAGAGGAGGTGCTGGGCATCGAGTGCAAAGAGATGGCATTCTATACCTGCAAAAGCATATCAGCTTCCCACAATCCACTGATCATCAGCCGCACGGGATACACCGGCGAAGACGGCTTCGAGATATATGCCTCCCACGCATACATCAACGACTGTTGGGACAAGCTCATCGCTGCCGGCGTGCAAGCCTGCGGACTGGGTTGCCGCGACACGCTGCGCTTCGAGGTGGGACTGCCCCTTTATGGCGACGAGCTCTCGCACGACATCTCGCCCGTGATGGCTGGTCTGACGATGTTCGTGAAGTTCGACAAAGAGGGCGGATTCATAGGCCGCGATGCCTTGCTGAGACAGAAGGAAGAGGGCGTGGCCCGGCGCCTGGTGGGCATCGAACTGCACGACAAGGCCATACCCCGTCATGGCTATGCCGTGCTCAACGCCGAGGGCGAGGCCATTGGCGAGGTGACAACGGGCTACCACACCATCTCGACCGACAAGAGTGTCTGCATGGCGCTCATCGACAGCCGTTATGCCCAGCTGGGCACACCGCTGCAGATTCAGATTCGCAAGAAGGTGTTCCCCGGCGTGGTGGTAAAGAAGCGATTCTACGACAAGCATTATAAGAAATAAGGTATCGCGATTCCCGGAAAACCGAAATCCCGAAAAACCGGAATAACGGAATCCCGGAATCCCGAAATAACGAAATCCCGAAAAAACAACAAAACAACCAAACAATATGGCATCAAAAGTAATTGAAGGACTCTATTACAGCGAGTCGCACGAATATGTGAAAGTGGAAGGTAGCTTCGGCTACATTGGTATCAGCGACTATGCCCAGAACGCCCTGGGCAATGTGGTCTACGTGGACATGCCCGACGTAGACGACGAGGTATCTGCTGGCGAAGAGTTTGGCGCCGTGGAGAGCGTGAAGGCCGCCAGCGACCTTATCGCACCCGTCTCGGGCACGGTGGTCGAAGTGAACGAGGCGCTCGACGATCAGCCCGAGCTCATCAACCAGGACCCCTACGAGAACTGGATTATCAAAGTGGAGATGAGCGACACCGCCGAACTGGAAAAACTGATGGACGCCAAAGCCTACGAGGAGTTCTGCAATAAATAGAAAAGGCCCGTCTATACTATGTATAAGTATTTTCCTCATACCGAGACCGACCTGGAACAGATGCTCGCCGCCGTGGGGGTCGACTCCATTGATGCCCTCTACGCCGAAGTGCCCGAGGCCATACGCTTCAGGGGCGACTATCAGCTGCCGTCAGAGATGAGCGAACTGGAGGTTCGGCAATTGTTCGAACAGCTGGGGGCACAGAACAAACAGCTCACGTGCTTTGCCGGGGCTGGTGCCTACGACCACTACACGCCCGCCATCATTCCGCAGTTGCTGCAGCGCTCCGAGTTTCTCACCAGCTATACGCCCTATCAGGCCGAAATCTCGCAGGGCACACTGCACTACATCTTCGAATTCCAGTCGATGATGGCCGAGCTGACAGGCATGGACATCTCGAACGCATCGATGTACGACGGCACCACCGCCACCGCCGAGGCCGTGATGATGGCCGTGGCAGCCGGCAAGAAACAGCGCCGAGTGCTCGTCAGCGAGACCGTCGACCCGAAGACGGTGGCCGTGGTCAAGACCTACGCTCACTTCCATGGCATCGACATCGAGATGATTCCCGCCGAGAACGGCGTCACCAGTCTCGCATCGCTCCGCTCAACGCTCACCGGCACCGCCGCCGTGCTCGTGCAGCAGCCCAACCGCTACGGTATCGTAGAAGACTATACGGGCTTTGCCGAGGCCATACACGAGCAGAAGGGTCTCTTCATCATGAACAGCGTCATTGCCGACCTGGCCTTGCTGAAGACTCCAGCCGAATGGGGAGCCGACATCGCCGTGGGCGACGCCCAGAGCCTGGGCATCCCCCTGCAGTGGGGCGGTCCCTATGTGGGTTATATGTGCTGCACCGAGAAGCTGCTGCGCAAGATGCCCGGACGCATCGTGGGCAAGACGCTCGACAACCGTGGGCAACGGGCCTTCGTGCTCACCCTGCAGGCTCGCGAACAGCACATTCGCCGACAGAAGGCCACGTCGAACATCTGCTCCAACCAGTCGCTCATGGCGCTCTTCGTCACCGTCTACTGTGCGCTCATGGGCAAGCAGGGACTGAAAGAGGCAGCAGAGCTGAGCTATGCCGGAGCGCACTACCTGTGCGAGCAGCTCGTGGCAACGGGCCATTTCAGGCTCGCCTACGACCAGCCTTTCTTCAACGAGTTCGTGGTCTGCTACGACGGTGACCTCGACCTGCTGCAGCGCCGCTTCATCGACAACGGCATCTTCGGCGGCATCAAGGTGGCCCCGCAACAGCTGATGCTCGCCGTCACCGAAAAGCGCACAAAAGAAGAAATCGACCGCCTCATTTCACTCATCTAATCCACTTGTCCCGTAGGCTGCGATACCATCGCAGCCCCACCCCCAAAACCCTATGAACAACAAACTATACGGAAACCTGATCTTCGAGCTCTCGCAGGAGGGCCGTCGCGGCTATTCTCTTCCCAAGAACCGTTTTGGCAAATACGCCGTGCCGAAAGAGATGTGCCGCAAGGAGGATGCCCAACTGCCAGAATGCGACGAGATGACGGTGGTGCGACACTACACCAACCTCTCGGCCAACAACTTCGGCGTTGACAACGGCTTCTATCCGCTGGGGTCCTGCACGATGAAATACAACCCCAAGATCAATGAGGAGATGGCCGCCCTGCCACAGTTCCAGAACCTGCACCCGCTGCAGCCTGCCGACACCGTGAAGGGTGCCGAGGCCATCTGCACACTGCTCTGCCGCTCGCTCTGCGAACTCACGGGCCTGCATGCCTTCACGCTGAAGCCCTTTGCCGGGGCCCACGGCGAGCTCACTGGACTGATGGTCATCAAGAAATATCATGAGAGCCGGGGCGACGAGCAGCGCCGCCTGGTCATCGTGCCCGACTCGGCCCATGGCACCAACCCCGCATCGGCGGCCGT
>Ga0326512_10003513_pt1 | contig 11482 bp, 20 predicted proteins | sample 1_2617_0518_D_FD_203652 | JGI IMG/M metagenome (GOLD analysis project Ga0326512, IMG submission 203652) | Bovine rumen microbial communities from UC Davis, California, United States - 1_2617_0518 | ecosystem: Host-associated > Mammals > Digestive system > Stomach > Rumen | place: USA... | reverse complement strand
AAAAGAGCACTCAGAATACTGTATATTGTACGGTTTAACAAGTAAATGTACACATAGTTGTCCTTGTGGTGAAATGGTAGACACGCTAGATTAAGGATCTAGAGATTGGAAACGGTCATTGTAGGTTCGATTCCTACCAAGGATACTAATATGTCGAAAGGAAAGAAATACAAGATGCCAAAGAGGTTTTGGAATAAAAATCCTCATGGTAGAGGTTGGAGGGCGCATGTGATGGGTAGCAAGCATAATAAACATAAATGGTTCTACCGTTGCAAAAAGTGGTTCAAGGATGAATTTCTCCAAAAGATGTCAATGAGATTTCCCACATCCCATGAAATATGGGGTTGGGATTGAAAAAAGAAGAAGCTTCGAATAATCATATTTAAAACCATGAATGAAATGTCACAGTCCGTGAGGATAGTGGCATTTTTCTTTTTGAAAAGTTGTATATATTTATACTTTAAATAATAAATTAAAAAAAAAAGATAGAAATGAAAGATATATACAATTCAGATAAAATATGTGTTAAGAGTGATGACTATAATAGTGAGTTTATTATAGAGTTTTCAGATACCTATGGACATTACATTGATGAAATAAAGTTGGATAAGGAAGAAATGAAACCATTTGTTGATGCAATGATGATTTTAAAGGAAAAATTTGGTTAATTATATTTTTTTCCATATATTTGCAAAAAAAGTAAAAAAAACTATGGCAAATATATTTTTAAAGAAAACAATTGCATCCATGCTTAACATGTCTTCAAAACAAGTAGATGCTATACTTAGTGTTGCTGAAGCATTTAAGAATGAAGAGATTAACAGAGACCTAGCAATTAAGTTGTTTAACCGCTTTTCAACAAAATCCCCTCAAGAGATTAACAAGATACTTGAGAGAATCGACAGAGAGTTTTAATAATGACAGCAACACAAGTATATTTAAGATTCTTAAAGGAAGAACTGACTCTAGGTGAGTATCAGTTCTTTATGCATTTTATGCATAATCATGGAAATAGATACTTTCGGAACCATAAATTTGATAGGAAACTATTTCATGAAACGTTTGTTGAGGACTATCTTTCTAGGAATAAAAGACCATTATGTTCCTTTATGAAGAGGATGTTTATTCTAGCACCTAATCTTAAATATTTTATGTTTAAGAACCCTAGATTTAGAATGTTGGTTGATGATTGGAATAATTCTCATGACACAACTAAAAAATATAGAACCAAATGGGGTAGGGTAAAGGCAAATCGTTTTGAATACAAATATTTAAAAGGAATGTATGTCAATTATTATAATAGGAAATGGTATGCCTTTTTAACTAAATGGATTAACAAAGAAACTAGTTCTAGTATGTATGAATGGTTTGGGAAAGACAAAAAATTAGAATTTAACCTTAAAAGTATACTTGAAGTATGACAGCAACGCAAGTATTTGTGATGTTTTTGAAAACAGAATTATCAGTTGATGAATATCTGTATTTCATGCCAATATTAACCTCTAGAAGACAAAATGGTAGGGCAAAACCTATGTTATGCAAGAATGCTGTGGAAAAATACCTATCTGAGCATAGAAGGACATTATATGGTTTTATGACTAGATTGTTTAAAATTTGTCCAAACCTTATTAAATTGGCAGATACAACCAAAATATACAAAGAATGTTATAAAATAGCATTTAGGAGGCATTCTAAATATGATTTTCCATCCGTTGAAGAATATAATGATTGCATTAGAATACATGCTAATTCATTATTCATAAAACACTATAGAGATAAATGGCACTATTTCTTAATACAAAAAATAGTTAAAGGCAAAAATAGTTATAATTCACCTTTTAATAGGTATTATATATTCGATTTTAAATTAAAAGAAATAAATGGGAAAGATAATCGTTTATAATACAAAAAACCAAGATTATACATCAGAACCTAATAATTTCTATATCGGTAGAAATAAAGAAGGAAATCCATTGGGAAACCCATTTACACATAATGGGGTAAAGACAAGTCTTGCAAAATTATCCTTTAAAACGAGGGAACAAGCAATAGAAGCATTCGGAAAATACTTCGATGAAAGATATGGAAAAGACGAAGAACTTACAAAAGCCTTCGACAACATATATGAACATTATAAAAATGGAGAAGACATATACCTTCAATGCTTCTGCAAGCCAAGCCCTTGTCACGGAGATATAATTGCAGACAGATTACAAAGAAAGCTAATTAAGGAAAAACTTGAAGAAAGAAAAAAATTAAAAAATAGTTAAAAGTTGAATTGGTATTTTGCTAGTTCAACTTTTTTTCTTACCTTTGCAAACAGAAATATAAAAAAATAATAAATGATAACAGTTGAAGAACGTGTACGAAGATTGGGACTTACTTGTGACGTGACCATTGATGGAAAAATAAGGCATTTCCATAACGGTCATGAGTATATAGAGATTGGTGGCCTTAAATGGGCAACAATGAACGTTGGAGCTAAGAAAGTAACTGACAAAGGACTTTATTTCCAATGGGGTGACACAAAAGGTTATACTGCTAGACAAGTAGGTAGAGGTGAGAAGTACTTTAGTTGGGCAGACTACAAGTATACCAATGATGGTGGTTCAACATTTACCAAGTATAACTCAACAGACGGTAAGACAGTGCTAGAAGCGTCTGATGATGCTGTTACGGCTGCTTGGGGTGGCGCATGGAGAATGCCAACAACGGAAGAGTTTGTCGCACTAGGTTCTGCTGTAAATGGTGTTTGGACAAATGACTACCAAGGTAGTGGAGTTAGCGGACTAGTTCTTACTGATAAAACTGATAATTCAAAGGTACTGTTTTTCCCTGCTGCTGGCGGCTGCTGCAATGGTAGCGTATTCAACGTTGGTAGAGATGGCTACTACTGGTCTAGTTCGCTCTACTCTTCGAATGTTCATGACGGTCATAGTATATACTTCAAAAGCGATAGCGTGGATTGGAAAGAATACTACAGCCGCTGCAACGGCTTTGCCATTCGTGGGGTGGTTGGGTAAAATTACTAAATAGTGTTATAAAATCTTAAAAGTTGAGGTTATTATTTGGTAATCTCAACTTTTTTTCTTACCTTTGCAAACGAAAAATAAGATTAATATTAACTTAAAAATAGGATATTAGAAAAATGAAAGCAGTTGAAGAACGTGTACGAAGATTGGGACTTACTTGTGACGTAACCATTGACGGAAAGGTGAGACATTTCCATAACGGTCATGAGTATATAGAGATTGGTGGCATAAAATGGGCAACAATGAACATTGGCGCTGAGAAAATAACTGACAATGGCCTATTCTTTCAATGTGGTGATTCTCAAGGATATACTGCTAGTCAAGTAGGTAGTGGAAATGGTCAAAAGTACTTTGGTTGGGCAGACTACAAGTATGGCAATGGTAAGAGTTCACCAAGTACCACTAGTATAACCAAGTATAACTCAACTGATAGAAAGAAAGTTCTAGAGGCTTCAGATGATGCTGTAACTGCTGTTTGGGGTGGCAATTGGCGTATGCCAACAAGTGATGAGTTTGCAGCACTTGGTAACGCTGTAAATACAGCTTGGACAAATGACTACCAAGGTAGTGGTGTAAGTGGGTTAGTGTGCACTGATAAAACAGATAGTTCAAAGGTACTGTTCTTACCTGCTGCTGGCCTCTGCAACTATGGTAGCGTTTACTACGTGGGTAGCGGTGGCTACTACTGGTCTAGTTCGCTCAGCTCTTCGAATGTTCAAGACGGTCGTTACATGTACTTCGGTAGCGGTGGCGTGGGTTGGCAGTACAGCTACAGCCGCTGCAACGGCTTTGCCGTTCGTGGAATTATTAATTAAAAAATAAAGAAATGATAACAATTGGAGAACGTATACGAAGATTAGGACTTACTTGTGACGTGACCATTGACGGAAAGGTGAGACATTTCCATAACGGCCATGAGTATATTGAGATTGGCGGTATGAGATGGGCAACAATGAACGTTGGAGCTGAGAAAGTAACTGATTATGGACTTTATTTCCAATGTGGAGATACCAAAGGCTACACCGCTGACCAAGTAGGTGGAGGTGAAGGTGAGAAGTACTTTGGTTGGGAAGACTACAAGCATGGTAATGGTAGTATGACCAAGTATAACTCAACAGACGGTAAGACAGTATTAGATGCATCTGATGACGCAGTAACAGTAAATTGGGGTGATGCATGGCGTATGCCAACAACGAAAGAGCTTGTAACATTAGGAAATGCTGTATTTACAACATGGACAAATGATTATCAAGGTAGTGGAGTTAGTGGATTAGTTCTTACTGATAAAACTGACAGTTCAAAGGTATTGTTCTTCCCTGCTGGTGGCCGCTGCTACAATGGTAGCGTATTCAACGTGGGTAGAGATGGCTACTACTGGTCGAGTTCGCACCTCTCTTCGGATATTCAATACGGTCGTGGCATGTACTTCTATAGAGGTGGTGTGCGTTGGCGGGACTACTACTGCCGCTACCGTGGGTTTGCCGTTCGTGGAATTATTAATTAAAAAATAAAGAAATGATAACAATTGAAGAACGTGTACGAAGATTAGGACTTACTTGTGACGTGACCATTGATGGAAAAATAAGGCATTTCCATAACGGTCATGAGTATATAGAGATTGGTGGCCTTAAATGGGCAACAATGAACGTTGGTGCAACTAGAATTACTGACAAAGGACTCTATTTTCAGTGGGGTGATACCCAAGGATATACTGCTAGTCAAGTAGGTAGTGGAAGTGGGAAGAAGTATTTTGGTTGGGAAGACTACAAGTATTGTAATGGTACGAGTTCACCAGGTGATACTGGTATAACTAAATATAACTCAACAGACGGTAAGACAGTATTAGATGCTTCAGATGACGCAGTAGTGGCAAATTGGGGTGGCAATTGGAGAATGCCAACAACAGAAGAGTATGCTGCATTGGGCAATGCTGTTAATTCAGCATGGACAAATGATTATCAAGGTAGTGGTGTAAGTGGGTTAGTTCTTACTGATAAAACTGATAATTCAAAGGTATTGTTCTTCCCTACTGTTGGCTTCTGCGGCAATGATAGTGTTCTCAACGTGGGTAGCTATGGCGTCTACTGGTCAAGTTCGCTCGACTCTTCGAATGTTCAGAGCGGTCGTAACATGTACTTCTATAGCGGTGGCGTGGATTGGCAGGACTACAACTACCGCTACGTCGGTTTTGCCGTTCGTGGAGTGGTGAGTTAACGAAACAAACTATATTTGTTTCAACACAGCTAACGCTGTGTGGAAAATTCATATTATCATACAACCAAATACGAACAAAAAATACACTTACATTTACCGTATAAGTGTATTTTTTTGTTTATTGAAGAACGGATTGTCTTTAAGTGCCTCTATTATACCTTGATAATGTTCACAAATGGCCTTAAAATCCTTTCTAACGTCATTATTTAGTTCAAACCATTCATTTATCACATTGGCATCTTTGAAGTGATTGTGGAGCATTGTTTCAAGTCTGAATGGATGTGATGTTTCAAAATAATCATAAATAACAAGAGGTGATGAATTACCAGTTTGAAGTTGTTTTAATCTTGTGTTTACATCACTTGCCCTTGTTGACCCAATCTTATATCTGTTATCGTTTTCAGATTCCCCAATTAAATAAACATAGCCCATAGTTCTTTTTAAGAAAAAATAAGAAAATAATGTTTTATTTTCAATAATAATTTGGTTTTTTGAAAAATTTAACATATCTTTGCATTAAAAGTGGAAAATAACGTAATATAAAAAATATATGAAATAAAATGTCTTTTAAAAAGATAGTGGTTGACGGAGAACCAAAAGAAGTAACAGATATTAGGAATAAGATATTAAAGGAATTCAAAGACCTAAAGTTCATTGAAGATGGGCATAAGTATTTCCTTAATGGAGAACAATTACCCTCAGTATCAGAAGTTACACATAAATTCTGTCAATACCCATTCAATGAGGAAGAACAAGCAATAAAATATGCTGAGAAACATGGTGAAACACCACAATATTGGTTGGATAAGTGGAAATTCAATAGTTTAAGAGCAACAACAAGCGGTACGTTAGTCCATGAATTTGGTGAAAGTCTTGGTTGGTTAAGGAATGGGCATCCAGAGCTTATAACGGAGTCTTGTAAACCTAAATATATTAAAGATAAAAATTGGCTTATACCAACAAGACCAAAGGAAGAGGCTGTGTTAAAGTTTTGGGATGAAGTCTATACAAAGGAGAATGTTCATTTTGTGCTAGCTGAAACCAAGGTATATACTGGAAAGAACCCTTCGCTAACCAATCTAAATCAAAACTATTGTGGTACATTTGATTTACTTTGGTATTATAAACACCCCACAGATGATTCCAAGAGTGGGTTAATTATATTAGACTATAAGACCAATAAGGAACTTACAAAGGACTTCAGTAGAGAGATGGGCAAGTTCTTGTTACCGCCATTCGGAGATTTATATGAGGAAAGTCTTTCATATTATACACTTCAACTTAGTTGCTATCAGTTACCTTTGGAAGACATTGGCTTAAAGGTAATAGGTAGAAGGATTATATGGCTGAAGGATGATGGTACGTATGAACTGATACCAATTACAGATGTAACTGAAAAATTAAGGGAGGTATTATAAGATGAAAAAGAAAAATAAAAAGATATTCAAATATACTATTTTATCGGCAATAGTGGCAACTGTTGCAGCAGCGGCAGTAGTATGTGGTATATTAAAGCACGAATATGATAATTTCTCAATTGATTTAAGGAATTGGGAAAATGATGACTAAAAAAAAAATAATATTATGTATGAGAAAATTTTTGAAACTATAGCTAAGTTTTTTAATTTAAAAACTAAAATTAAGCTATTAACCAAGCCAAACGTAATTGATGACTGGGTTTACAGTAAATATGGCGATTCAGTTTACGAACTTTATGTAACCAACGGTTCATTTGGTTTTTGGATTCATGATGCTAAAAAAGAAAATGTGTATAAGGAAGGAATCACAAAAGTATGTTCTAGTCTTAAATGGTATTATAAGGTTAAATTGAAGGAATGGCTAAAATTAAAATAATTGTATTATCTCATTATCTGTTTGATGAAAATATGAAACATATGGGTCTTAATGATGAAAATGTGGAAAATACCAACATGGCATTTATTTCAATCATTGGGACTGAAGAATGTCTAAAGTATTATCTTGATGAAGGGAATACAAAACATTATTTCAAAGGCCATCCAAATGTATTAAACCTTGATTTTGACGATATTGAAGATGATGTGATATATAATGGGCATCATTTCAAGACAATGAGAATAACACAAGCTGAAAATGCAATTGACTTTATTGAGAATATGATTTTAAGTGATAAGGCAATGTTTTTTATACATTGTCGTGCTGGAATGAGTAGAAGTCGTGCATTTGCTGAATTTATATACCGTTATTGCATTGAGAATAATATTGAAGTCGAATATGAGGACAGAAATGATTATACCACTATGTTGAATAGTGGTGTGTTAATACGATTGAATCATGCATATTGGAAAAAGCATAGTTTAAATTGCTATGAGGATGGAAAAGATTATCCAAATGAAATAAAGAATCCACCAATAAGGGAAATAAGATTAAGATAGTTGGTTAAATGATGGAAGAATGTTTATCATTTTTTGAATTGGCAGATGAGGTAAAACCTTGCACACCATCTGAAGAGTTCCTACGTGATTTTCAAGAATACATGGAAAAGTCAATTATGGAATCTAGACTTAATTCTGCAAAAGCTTTGGAATCAGCAAGGGATATTTTTATAATCATTTAAAAATGTTGAATGATATGAATGAAAAAATATATGATGGAATAGTTGATGAAATATTGTTTTATGGCGAAAGAAGCCAAGATGGAAGGTGGATAATTCCAATTGCCATTGATTGGGATTACACATTAACAAAATGTTCTTCTTGGGAAACTGGTGAAATGGTATTGAATGAGCATGCATTTCAAATTATGAAACGGTGGATTAAGGAATATAATGTAGGTTTTATTCTTGACACCATGAGACATGATGAAATACTAGAAGAACCACTTAGAATACTTAATGAAAGAGGTATTACCTTATATGGAATTAGGAAAAACCCACAGCAAGAAAAGGATGAAAATTCTGTTCCGAAGGTATTTGCAATAATGAGCATAGATGATAGGAACTTGGGAACACCACATAGTTGGGAAGATGGGTGTATTAGACCACATGTTGATTGGAATGAGGTCGATAGGATTGCAAGTCCGATTTTAGAGGCTATTTCAAATGGTTTAAAAAATAAAGTTTCAAAATAACACAATTTTTTTCAATTTTTATATAAAAAACCTTGAAATTATATTCTATTTCTTTATACTTTATAAAAACAAAGTATAAAAATGGATGAGAAATATGTATTAATTAAACCATATGTATGTCAATATGGTACGTTGGCTGAAGGAAGTGAAATAATCTATTTCAGAGGCCAAATGTGGGTAAACGGAGGGCCAATCCCACCTTCTTATAATTATATGTTCCTAGACCTTATTAAAGACAAAAACTACGTTAGAAAGGTTAAGATACATAAAAACGAATTTTAAAAATAAAAAAACTAACAAATCAAATTAATATATTAAAGAGATGAAAACAAAGATTTATAGTATGTGGCAGAAAGTTACCGATAGTAAAGGTGATGACCACTATGTAACAGTAGTAGGAAAATTTGAACAGACTAGAGAGCGGCAAATGGTACAAGAGGTAGTACCAGTGGAAGTTAAGGATAATTCATTCGTTGATGGTATTCTTACATATCCTTCAAATAAAATACTTAGTAGAACACTGACATTGGGTATGTCAATTTGTCACCCTATGGATGAGTTCAATGAAGAGATTGGTAAGAATATTGCAATCGCTAGAATTGAAAACGGAGAAAGCCTTGGTTCGCTTGAAACAAGCAATGTAACAATGCTGACAGAAGATGCAATCATGGCGGAAATCTATGTCAAATTGACACATATATGCAACAATATTGATGAGTATATTGGCGAAGAGTAATATTAGATAGACATAATAATTCTTAATTTTTCTTAAAAGTTGAGGTAACTGTTTGGTTATCTCAATTTTTTTATATACCTTTGCAAGTGAAAATAAATTTAAATGTAATTTTAATCAATATTGGCACATATTTTGCATCATTAGGACATGGAAGCTAAAGAGATATATGTAACAAAAGGATTAACACCAATATCATATTACGTGTTGACAATATTAAGCGATGGAGTAGTTCATTTGGCATGGTATTACGGACAAACTAAGATTATTAAAAAAAATCCTTGTTTAACAAAATGTTTAAATGGCATGAAGGTAGAGTTTGACGAACCAAACGATAGTGGCGTTAGACCTCATATTGAACTACTAGACTATGATAGTGGCGAACTATGTGATAGATGGGAAAAAATAAAATAATAATGTATTATAAATAAAATTAATAAAGTAAAATGGGAAAAGTTATTGGAATTGACCTTGGCACTTCTACATCATGTGTAAGTGTATTTGAAGGGGGACAACCAACAGTTATTGTCAATAGTGAAGGAAACCGTACAACCCCTTCAGTTGTAGGATTTAAGGACGGTGAACGTAAAGTTGGTGATGCTGCACGCAGACAAGCAATCACTAACCCAAAGAATACTGTTTATGCAATTAAACGTTTCATGGGTCAGACCTATGACAAGGCTAAAAAAGAGGCAGAACGTGTCACCTATGATGTCGTAAATGAGGGAGGTTATCCTCGTGTTAATATCGATGGTAAAAAGTATACACCTCAAGAAATTTCAGCTACCATTCTTCAGAAAATGAAGAAAACGGCGGAAGATTACCTTGGTACTGAGATTAAAGACGCTGTGATTACAGTGCCAGCATATTTTGATGATGACCAACGTAAGGCTACTATGGAGGCTGGACAGATTGCTGGACTTAATGTGCGTCGTATTATAAATGAGCCTACAGCTGCGGCACTTGCCTATGGTATTGACAAGGCAGATAAGGATATGAACATCGTTGTTTATGATATTGGTGGTGGCACATCCGATGTGTCTATTTTGAACTTCGGTGGTGGTGTGTTTGAGGTTATCTCAACAAATGGTGATTCACACCTTGGTGGTGAGGACTATGACCAAGCAATTGTCAATTGGCTTGTGGATGAATTTAAGAAGCAAGAAGGCGTAGATGTTAGTGGTGATTCAATGGCAATGCAGCGTTTGAAGGAAGCTGCTGAGAAGGCCAAGATTGAACTTTCAACCACAACTTCAACAGAGGTTAATTTGCCATACTTGGCACCAGTGAATGGAACGCCAAAGCATCTTCAGATTACTCTTACACGTGCTAAGTTTGAGCAATTAACTGAAAATTTGTACAAGAAACTTGTTTCTCTTTGTGAAGAGGCTCTTAAGCTTTCAAAGCTTGAAGCAAAAGAGATTGACGAAATTATACTTGTAGGTGGTTCTACACGAATCCCAAAGGTTGTGGAGGCAGCAAAAACTGTGTTTGGTAAAGAGCCTTCAAAGGCAGTTAATCCAGATGAAGCGGTATCACTTGGAGCATCAATCCAAGGTGCAGTGCTTGGCGGAGAACAGAGTGTTGGTGACATTGTTCTTCTAGATGTAACACCCCTTAACTTGGGTATAGAAACTATGGGTTCTGTTATGACAACACTCATTGATGCCAATACTACAATTCCTTGTGAAAAGGAAGAGGTATTTAGTACGGCTTCCGACAATCAAACCGAAGTGACAATCAACCTTTTGCAAGGTAATCGTCCTATGGCTTCACAGAATAAGAGTCTTGGTCGTTTCAACTTGACTGGAATTCTTCCAGCTCGCCGTGGTGTCCCTCAGATTGCTGTAAAGGTGTCGATTAATGCTAACGGTATTATTGAGGTGAGTGCCACCGACAAGGGTACTGGAAAGGCTCAGTCCATTCGTGTGGAGGGCGCAAGTGGCCTTTCAAAGGAAGAGATTGAACGCATGAAGGCAGAAGCCATTGCGAACGCTGAATCTGACAAGAAGGAGCGTGAAGTTGCCGATGCTGTGAATAAGGGAGACAGTCTTATTTTCACTCAAGAGAAGATGATTGAGGAGCAGAGCAGTAATCTTACCTCTGACGAGAAGTCAATGCTTGAAGGACTTGTAAATAGCCTTAAAGACGCTGTAAAGGCAAAAGATGTTGTCAAGATTAACGAGTTGGAAACTTCAATCAACAACAAGTGGAATGATGTGTCACAGCGAGTGTATAGCCAACAGCAGCAATCCACACAGCAGCAGACATCGCAGAACGCTCAAACTGAGGAGGACATAGCAACTTCAGCAGCAGATGGCGAAAACATTCAAGATGCTGAATTTACTGAAATAAACGATTAATCAAAATCTTTTATTACTTAAAAGTTGAGGTT
>Ga0326512_10003509_pt1 | contig 11486 bp, 23 predicted proteins | sample 1_2617_0518_D_FD_203652 | JGI IMG/M metagenome (GOLD analysis project Ga0326512, IMG submission 203652) | Bovine rumen microbial communities from UC Davis, California, United States - 1_2617_0518 | ecosystem: Host-associated > Mammals > Digestive system > Stomach > Rumen | place: USA... | reverse complement strand
TTTTCCTCGATCTCCTGTTCGCTCAGTTGTAGACTCTTATCAAGCTGATACTTGTACCTTATCGTGTCCCGCCACATTATATACTCTAAACGATCCATGCCGCATCAACCTACCTTACTCTATCAATCTTTGTTATTCAACAGCGGAAGAACATCGTCCTTAACAAAGAACGCCAGCTTCCTAAGTTCATAATCTCTTTCTATGTCTTCGTCGATGTTGTCCATATCATGATAACAAGTTTCAAAACCGATCTTAGAAACCAACCTGTCAATTTGCTCGATTCCAAGCTCTTCAAGAACCTTTCTTAAATTCTCGTCATACGCTTTAAATAGCGCCTGCCTTGTTCGTTCGACTCCGAATTTCTTAATCATGTTCTTCATTTCAGCTCTGGTGTCTTCAAATGATTTTACGCCTTTTTTATATTCGTCCACCTTCTCTTTGCTAAAAAAGGTTTCAAATAATTTAAGAGTGCTATCTTCAACACCCCGCTTTGCCTCGTCATACCCCTCGGGGTTGGGATTGTTTATTTCATTAAGCCACTTTTCGTTGTGCCATTTAAACAGAGTACACGCTTCGACAGAGTTCCAGAAATCATTGACGAGTTTTTTGGTTCGACAGAAATACTTCTTACCCTCATCTTCGCCGAACGCAATCTCAAAATGTTCCAGCGTAGGAACTATCTTGAAACCATATCCAAAGCATACGTTCCAAAATTCTTCATGACTCGCATTGCCACCAAATTCATACAGATCATTTACAAAATTATACATTATAAGCACCTCGTTTGTTATTTATACACGATATTATACCACAATTTCACTTGTTTGTCAAGAGTTGACCATTTTTTTAAATCTATTGATAAGTAGCTTACTCGGATTAGCTATGTCCGTAGTATCCAAACGCATGAATTGTTTCTCCGCCCGGCGTTGTACACCTCCCAGAAAACGTTTCATAATAACCATCTTCGACGTGTTTCTCCCACGATTTTTTTGTGTATATCCAATGATCATCGCAGAATTCTTTCCACTCCTCATCGGTCATTTTATCGAAGTCAAAAGAACCCCACCACGATTTTTCTTTTATGGTGGCGATAAGTTCCTCTTTTGTTATCAAACTCTCATTATAAAGATATAACTCTCCGTTATTCCACGCCTCCCATTCTTTGTCCGTACACATTGTCAACGAATGAACGCTGCTACTGTTCGTCTCAAATACTCCACATCTAATTGTTCTTTTCATCTCTTCGCATCTCCTTCATGTACAAAATCATAACTATAAGAATTGTTGCAATACTCTTTTATTACTGCGCTTGTGTCAATCAATCCCGAATCCTTTAAGTTATTGAACACACAATATTCGTCGCCGTCTATTATCACTACATATTTCGGGTCGCTAACAAACTCATACAACGTAATATTTTCGCTTTCCAAAAACCTTGTTAGCAGCGTGTCGCTGTCATGATCTACAAAGCCAAGATAGGGTTCTTCCCATTCTTCTTTATCATTGTACTTTGTTTGCAACGGATACTCTATCCCCTTACAACCCTTAAACAATCCCATTGCCAGTTCATCAAACTCGTTCAGTTTTGCACTAAGATAATCGTCGCAGTTTCCCTCCTCTGTAATATGTCCATACACGGCACCTGATAAGATTGAAGCAATCGCATAATGCAATTTGCGCTCCGGGGTTGCAAGCACCTCAAAAGGAGAGCGTCCGAATTCCAAATCACTGCCCCAGATTATGAGTTTGTTCCCGTGACCAAGAAACGCATCTTCCTCTTTATCCGTGGGTTTATTCATCATGTCGTACTTAGTAACGACAATACTGTGCATAGAAGAAGAATTGGTTTCAAACACTCCGTGTCTAATTACCCTCTTCATTTTCAACATCCTTTCTTTTAAAACAACTCCTAAGTTCCAACGGCAACACACCATTTACCTCGTCTATCCAATTACACCAAGGTTTATCCTTTGGTATTTTTTCTGTGGGTGCAGGATACCCTTTTGTACAAATATCTGTACACCCCAAGGCCTCCAATATTACACGCATTTCAAACAAGAAAATAGCCGTGCTGTCGCTTTGAGCTTTCAAATACATTCTTCCATCGTCGTCGATATTGTAAAGATACTGGCTTAGTTTTGTCCAAAATATCATAGCCGATTCTGTCATCTATCTGCCTCCTTGAATATCGTGGTATAATCTCTGTCTTCTCCGGGATCAGCCCTAAACCTTCTTCCACTCAGCTTACCATCGTCGCCAACTGGTCTTACCCAAACCTGTCCATTATCATCGATCTCGACCTGACACCTACATTCCTTCTTTGTACGTCCGGCGGGAACCACGCACTTCACAAGCTGACCCTGCGCAAATGGATATAATTCAAGTTGCGCCATTTCAATAAGTGCTTTGGATATTTCAATTTCCAACTCGGTTTTCCTTACACACAGCTTTATATATTCTGCGTGAATTTCCCGATATCTTTTTGCTCCGTTTTCCGTCATACACATTCCTCCTTGATTTTTGCAAACATCTCGTCAATACTATTAAGTAACTTGTAGCGTTTGTTCAGAGCTGCCACTGAATTTTTAGCAAACGTTTCTGTAACCATGTCAATATACATAGTGAATGATCCGTCGTCACCCATATTAGGTCTAAATGACCTTGATGAAGTGGACAATAGCCACCGAAAGTAATACCAATATTCAAATCAATCACCCTTTCTCAAATTTCGATTTCATACAACGCCTGTCCGCAGACTTCGCAATAATTTATTGTTTTCTTTTCCTCAAACGGATATATTGAATCAAGAACTGTTCCGCATTTAGGACAGCTTCTTATATATTTACTAAGACATTGTTCGTGTCTAATAGGTAATCCTATATCCCATTTGACCAACTCTTTTACATATTTCAAATCTTCTAAAAACTCATCGTAAACCGTACACTGATGAAAGGTGTTCAGCTTCTTTGACATTTCGTCAAGATGATCTAAAATAGTTAGTTGACGTTCGGGCAGTATCTTATTCATTGTTTATCCCTCCTATTCCCCGAAATATAATACTCCATTTGCATACTGTTTCTCATGTTCTTCGAGCCAAGAACAGCTCTCATATTTAACACCTATACCGGCAATATTCATACTTGATGCAGTATCATCTGCCACAGCCTTTGCCATACCTTCACAAAACTCATCAACGCGCCCTTCAAACTCTTTTTGCAAGAACATCGGAACATCAAATTCCATTTCAACAGCCATTTTAAATTTCATTATATTCTCACCCTTTCAGTTTCTCTTACATCAAGAACTTCTAAATCCTCTTTGACTACGTTTTCCTCGTTTTCAAGAAATCTCTCAATTGCAGTCTGTACTGCCGCTTCTTTGGACTCTGCAAGTCTTATTACATATTCATCGGTTATATATTCGTCAATAAGAGCATCATAGCCTTCCATTTTTACAATATAATTCTTTCTCACTTAATCAACTCATTTTATCTCCTACATGAAACAAATGCTCACCACCGCACAAAACCTCGTTCATACAAGAACCACTGTAAATCCATTGTCTCCATCTTCTTTATTTTTCTTATCAGCTTTCTAAACTGCCTATAAATCTTTACCGCCTTGTCAAAATCATCTGTTCCAATACACTTTTCTAAAGCGAAGTCATCAGCACCCCAAAACATAATTTGCACTCCGTAATTATAATGTTTTTCGTTACACTTACGATCAAGTCCCTCGCCTGTATATGAGTAATCAATATACCTGGGGATTACACGGATTGTTGCTTCAACCCATAGTTTATTATTTAGATCATAAGCAGGATACCAATTATCCCTAACCTCGACCCAGCTTGTACTCTTGGGACAAAACGATTCGATGTTTCTCATTGTTTATCACTCCTTAGTGTCAAGTGTATTTATCTTAATGTCGAATAGTCTTGTTCTTATATCCAACCCACTTGGGATAACCATACTTCTTTCTTATATATGTCCAACATCTTCTTGCGTTGTTTGATTCATACCAAGTATTATAATCAATACCACAGTACGCGGCACATTTTTCATAGACGTGATCGTACCTACTAAGGATTGTCCACGCCCAGTGAAGTTTTTCGTTTATCCTGTTAATGTCATTTTTCTTTTTTATTCTTTTATTCATTACAGTTCCTCTCATTTTCTTCTTTTAATTCAGCATTAAGAATATCACAAACCTTCTGTGCGATTTCCTGTGTTGCAAAAAATACATCTGTTTTATATTCGACAGTAATGGTTGTACTTATCATATATTGCTTGTGACAATTATTATAATATATAAAATACTTGAGTTTATTGTTTTTCCAGTTGGGTTTATAATCAGGACAAAACGTATCATGCAGTCTTTCGAGCTTCAATAAAAAGTTAATCTTATCTGCGACTTCTCTGGCGCGTTCCTCAGTATAGAAATAATTATTATTTGTAAAATAATCATCATCATCTCGGTCATGATTTTCACTATGTTTATATGTAGACATTTTGCCCTTACTAAAAAAATGATAACCAACAGAATGATAAAATTCTCCGTACTTCACTCTCTCAAACTTCGGTTCATTTTCTCTCCGCTGATCCGCAAGTCTGTCTCTTTCTTCCTCGGCTGCTTTTAATGCAGTTTCCATACTCTTAATTGCTTCGCTTCCAGTCTTTACAAGTTCTGTAAGCTGAGTGATTCTTTCGTTTAATTTTTCTAATTCAGTCATGATTAGTTCTCCTTTATATCTTAGTCCTTGCTATTCCCATAGCTATCGAATTAGCTATCTTCCCAAAGTTGTCAATCTGCTTTACTATTTCGGGTTCTTCTTTTATGCAGTCAGCATAAACTTCATTGGGAAGATTCTTCGCGACAATACCCATTTCTTTTGCTCCCCAGTTCTCAGGCAATACACCTTCATCAACCAGTTTTAGAAGTATCTTGTTTACGCGAGCTTCGGTAACAATGGTTTCCGCGAGCGCCCTATCCGCTTCAATTTTTGCAAGAACGTCTGCGTTGGTCTGTTTAATCTTGTTGTGATTGTGTGCTTTGGTTTCCGCAAACTGTTCGCCAACTATTTTCAGATAAAACGGCTGACGACCATTAGGATCATTGAGTCGGCTTTGATCCTTAATAACAATTCCTTCTCCAAATCCTCCCCCGAGTTCAGTTTTACCTACAAAACTCATACAATGCTCCCATGATATAAATTCGCCAGAATAGAATATGGGAACGTATTTTACACCAATCTGTCGCGCAACCTTGATGACCTCGGACTGTGGCAGATACGCTTCGGCTTCTGTGTCATAAACGTCGAACACATAGAAATCATTGTATGCACTTTCTGGGTATCGAACCGCGTGGGGGATAAGCCATTCGCCAAACAGCACCAGCGAACTGCCAAGCGCAGTCCTCACCATATCTACATCGAGCCGCTGAGTAAATTCATAAAATCCACGCAAGTTATCTATTGGTGTAAGGATTTTTTTACGGCTCTGTGCAACAATTGCACCCGTGGATTCATCGTATCTGATGGCGGCATTGGCTCCGTCGATCTTTTCCTCAATATATATAATATCTCCCTTTTGGAAGCCTCCACTATTATTCTCTTTAATTCTCTCGATATCCATAAACTTCTTGTGATTCATAATCATCTCTCCTTATCTACCGGCTACATAACCTATAAGATTCCAACGCTTATTCCTGTCGTACTTCCATTGTATTCCGCCTTGTCCTCTGCGAACCACGATATCCTCTATCTCGTTCTGTCTCATAAGGAAGTCCTTGCAATCTTCTCTGTATGTCTGCGGCAAGTCAATCGCCGAATCTATCGTTTGCGTAAACTCATGAATCGAATATTCTTGGTCGCTCATTTCGGATATTCTTTTTAACTCCGACTCTCTTTTATCAAGAATTTCTTTGGCGGTTGTATAATCTTTATACACCTCATTCCACATAAAACTCCTGTTCCAAGGATGTGGCTCTGCAAACATCTGATACCGCTTAACTATCCGGTATCCATGTTTGCTGTCGATTTCGCTGTCTATAAATCCGTAATCGTTCTCTTCAACCTTAACAAGCGTTCGTTCATTGTACGCCTTTATGATTGAGTCTGGTTTCGTTACGTCGATCGCTTTCCATTTTTCTTCAAGCTCCTCTGCGCCATCCCATTTAACTTCAAACAGCCTTGTATCGTACCTCCATCCCTTCGGTAATTTGCGCCACTCTGTCATTACAAAATCATTGTACATAACCCCCTCGACCGTTCTCCCGGTTCGATTTACGTCAAGCATCGTTAAGGTGATATTGTGTGGATAGTGCATTTCCACCAAGCCATAGTCGATTTCCCACCTATCGAATCCGTGTTTCTTTATGTAATAAGCAACCGAACCTATCGGTAAATCTTGTGGGTTAAGCATATAGATCTGATTCTCAACCATAAACATTACTCCTTGTTTTTATTTTGGGAAACTGCATAACGAATTTGTATACGCCATCAAGCGTATCCGACTGCACAAAGTTTCTGCCGTTCGGTGAATCAACTTCGTATGCAACGCCAACCCATGTGTTCCGAAACTTCTTCTCACCCGTAAATTTTATACCCCTTAAAGCAGCCGCCTGTTTGACTCTGGCAACTGTCATAACTATTCCTCCTTATCCTATCAAAGCAAATAAAGCCATCACGCCGAAGCCCAAAATTGCGGTTGCGATAGTGGCTATGCAGTATCCTATATTACGAACAATTGTCAGTACACTCCAACTCTTTTTGGTCGATTTGATACATGGCGTTTTACACATTGGTTCTACTACTGTCTCAACAACCTCCTCGTCCACCCTCTGCTCCCTTGCCTTTCTACTATGTTCATTAACGATATGATAGAAAGAAAATTCGTCCATGATTACAACCTCCTATTATAATAAGGAAGGGCGCTCAGATTTTCCAAGCGCCCAACACACCTTATTTGCTATTTGTCTTTATGTAATACTGATCAAACACCTCGTCATAAAACTCTGTCGGACTAACTTTGTTCTCTTTGAGTATGGCGGATATCGTCATCTGAACCTTTCGCCACTCGTCGGGTCTTATGTAATCCAGCATCTTCTTGTGTTTGCCATGAATATCCGCAGCCTTTCTGTTTGCAAGACTAATGCCGAACTTGTAAAGGAGCTGTTTGTATACAACATTCCAAGTCGCAGGAATCGTCTTTTTGATTCGGCTCGACAGACAGCGAACAGACCTAACGAGTTCTTTGCGGTTTGTGATTCTAAGGATTTCACCCACAAGAGTTTTATTGTCACTCTCCGCTTTTTCATTCGCCTCTTTGAGTTTGTCGATGTGGCGATTTTTGTAGGCGACAATGTTACTCATTGCTTTCATCACAGCATCAGAATCGCCATTCATAAGAGCCTGTCCAACCGCAATCTGTAAACGCTGTTCTTCATTGACTTCTTCGGTAAGAATTTCAGGGCTGATTTCCTCTGCGTGTTCTACAATGTTAAGAAGCTGAGTTCTGAGTTCCCGAGCTACACGGCTATCACGGAGAAGCATACCGAATCTCATTATAGCCCTCTTGGAAAAACCCATTACACCCCTATTGGGTACCACAAAAGTTATCCCATCATTAAATTCAACAATCGCTTTACCGTTTGCCTGTTTGTAATTCTTAATCAGACTTTTTGTCTGAAAAAGATTTTTGAAATTCTTAGGAGCCAATCTTATCAGTCCGTCGTTGGATATTTCTTCTTCGTTGCGTTGATAGCATTTCTCAACAACCTTCTGCTCGACCTCGTAATACTCTGCTATCTGTTTAAGTGTCATACACTCAAAGTGCGGAATCAGCAGAAGCCCCTTAACCTTTTCAAGCACCTCTACTCTGTCCACGCACTCGTCTCTTAACGACTTCTGTTCGATAAAGTTTTCTGAATTCATAATCATTTTCCTTCCTCTTTTAAAAATCTCCGATGTGGCAATCTTCGCCGCGTTTGATATTAGCTCACTCCTTTTCATATGTTTCAGTCATTGTGCCGTCAGGATAATACTCTTCGACTCTCACCCACCCATTGTCCTGATAAATTTTGCACTGTTTAACTTCTTCGCCATCTTCGTTGGTATACGTCTTGATTACAACGTACTCGCCCTTTTCGTTTTGGTACATATTATCCCCCCTTTTTTTATCGTCTTCAAAATATTCTTTCAACTCTTCATATAACTGTCTCGCATCAACATATCCTACGCCATAATTATCATCAGTGCAAACAGCGAGCCAAAGACGATTATCTTGATTGATAAAAACTTGCTTTTATTCGTTCAGTTTGCCGTTAATGTTATTGTGTAATTATTCTCTTTTTTACATAAGTTGTTTAACTTTGATAGCAGTTCATCGAGACGTTTCTTGTCAACGTCTGTTATGATATCATCAGCCTTGTAATCGAGCAGTGCTATTATTAAATACTGTATATCATAGGTGTGCAATTTAAACTCCATAGCGTTATCCTTTCTCCCCGTTATGCCGACAGGTCAGCCTTGAAACTCTATTTCACTCTGTATCAATCCGTTGCTGTTTCAATTCCAAGCAAAACAATTATGTCAAAAAAAGAATCAACACACAACGGCACGTCACCTATTGAAAAATAAATTATGGCATCACGATTATTAGGTAATACACGTCTTTTTTCCGAATGATAATCTTCTCCTATTGTTACTTCACTTTCATAAACATAGTGGCATATGCTACCATCTGCTTTATAGACAGCAAATCTTATCATAGCTTTATCCTTTCTCCCCGTCATGCCGTTAGGTCAGCTTTGAAACTAATCTTTTATTTCCTTAACTGGTGCTCTATTATTTACGCCCTGAACCATACCGTAAAGCCAACCATTGAGATAGTCAATGTTGTAGCAGTATTGAATCCAGCTCGTATCATTTGCAGGGCTGAACACATAGAACCCCTTGCCGTAGTCCTCACTCTCGATCCTTATGCTCTCAAAGTTTGCAAGATACGCTCGTAAATTATCAGCGATTATTGCTTTCTGTCTGTCGGTCATTGTCCACCGCCTCCGTTAGTTTTATTCTCTTCTTTATTATTCTGTAGTCAGCCGTCGCATCGTTTTTTCTGTAACAACGCATTTGCTCTCTGGCTTCTTTAAGGCTACTCTCTGCAAGTATATAATCCCAGCCATACCCCCAATTTCCCCAAAGCTGATATTCGTCACACGTCTTTCTTTTATATGCCATTATTTTTTCACCCTCCGTATCATGCCGTTCTCTGTGTATCTTGTAACATAGTTGTTTATGTTCCACGAATAATCACCATTGCGGTCATAAAGGTCAACATAAGGAGTAAGTGAAACATCGAATCCGTTTATTATTGTATTCGCAGGAGCTATACCAACGACCTTGTGTTTCTCTTTTATTTCTTCGAGTCTATCTATATAGACCTCGTCGCCTACCTTTATTAAACCAATCGGTGTCGGTTCGGAATCAAAGAATTCTTCACCAAGCTGTTCTTCTGTCGGCTGGCTTTTATCAATAGAAAGAAGAAATTCTTTTCTGTCATAACCCTCGCTATAATCTGTCGCGCCAATTCTCTTAACGATATCCCAACCATCAACCACATAAATCCCGTTATCGAGACCCTTTGCCCACTCCTCGGTTTCCTTACAGTTTTCTTCAACACCGATGCTTAAAGAACCACCAAAGAAGTTTGCAACGATCTGAATGAACCGCGCCATACCATACCCGTCTCTGTTTTCCCCGCCGAAGCTCCTAAACCTGCGAAGTTTACAGTATTCAAGAAACGCCTCGACACTATCAGGTCCTCCGTTCCAATGGAGATATACACCCACCGTCGATCCTTTCGGTAAAACTACTGCTCTGTTTCCCATTTATTATTCCTCCTCTATGTTCTTAACAATCCTAACCGTTTAATCACACAGACTGTTTATGCGCTCGAATTCATGAACACACACAAACTCTTCGCCGTCATCATGCTGTGAGTTGAACGAGTTGCAATGAGCAATCAAATCGTTGAAATCATTTAATTTGACCCCTATTTTTTCGCCTACCTTTTCTACCGCCCAATCTTTGGAGCCGTACTCTGAGAAGAATCTGTCTTTAATACACAGGTTAACGTACACCTCATCGTTATCAAAGACACCAAGATTGTCAGGATCATATATCCAATACAACTCACACCCGGGTTCTTCTGCTTCATATGCAAAGCGAACACTATCAAGGTCGAGCTTCTTAATCACCTCCTCCCACATTTTCGCCATCGGAACCCACGCTGTCTCAGTACTTATATCAAATGCGGACTTTCCATTTTCCATTTCGTAAACATCTCCAATCTCCATAATGCTTCCACGACAACGGAGTTTTGATTCGGGCGCATCAATTCTATCCTGCAATCCCGCACCATACAAGACATTGCCAAGCCAGTCGCTGTTAAAGTCGGTCTTGATAAATTCTTTGCTCGTCCATTCTGCTATTTTGGACGACAGCATAGTGATTTCATCTGTGTTTCCTGCGAATACATAGGTTGTTGCACACCAGTTCGGCATATTTCATTCCTCCTTAATAACTAAACGCAAATATCTCGTCGAGATATTCTTCGCGGGTCAACCACTCCGACCTAAGAGGTCAGAGCTTGCAACTCGATTCAGCTCCGCTATCTCATTTTTAGGCTGAGATAGCTTATCCGAAAGCATAAATTGCCTGTCACGACAGGTGCTTGCCGCCAAAAGTCTTTTACCTTCTTGCAGTATGTTTTTAGCTGCATTCACATCTCGGTCATGATGTGTTCCGCATTCAGGGCAAGTCCATTCTCTAATATGCAATGGTTTCTTTCCTGATTTATAACCGCAACAACTGCAAATCTGACTGCTTGGATAGAATCTGTCTATCTTCTGTATTGTTCTACCGTACCAATCGGCTTTGTACTGCAACATAGATACAAATTCAGACCAACCAACATCAGATATTGATAACGCTAAACGATGATTTTTCAGAAGTCCTTTTACATTTAAGTCCTCCAAACACACAACTTGGTTCTCGTTTATGAGTTTGTGACATACTTTATGCAAATAATCCTTGCGCTGATTTGCTATATGCTCATGTAGTTTTGCTACTCTTTGTTTCTGCCTAAGATAACAATTACTTCCAAAAGTCATTTTGCTAAGTTTACGCTGTTCTCGTTTCAGTTTTGTCAGATTCTTACGCAAGGCTTTGAGAATGGGAAACTTAGTGCCATCGGAACATATTGCTAAGTCTGTAAGACCCAAATCAATCCCAATTTCCGTATCGGTTTTAGGAAGAAATTCAATATCTTCCTCAAACAAACAAGACACATAATATTTACCGCTTGGAGTGAGTGATATAGTAGCAGATTTGCATTTGCCTATCTTGTGTCTATGGTTTATCAATTTAATTCGTTTCAACTTTGGCAGTTTCACAAATGTATCTGAAACTTCATAACCAACAGAGCT
>Ga0326512_10003508_pt1 | contig 11490 bp, 4 predicted proteins | sample 1_2617_0518_D_FD_203652 | JGI IMG/M metagenome (GOLD analysis project Ga0326512, IMG submission 203652) | Bovine rumen microbial communities from UC Davis, California, United States - 1_2617_0518 | ecosystem: Host-associated > Mammals > Digestive system > Stomach > Rumen | place: USA: California... | reverse complement strand
TATCCGATAATGCGGCGCAGCTCCTCCGCATCGACCTCGTTCACGTTCACGCCTGAGACGATGACCTCGCCTGCCGTAGGACGGTAAAACCCGGGGATGAGCGCTGCTGCGGTGGATTTACCGCTTCCTGTACCGCCGATGATACCGAGCTCCTCTCCCCTTCTGAGTGTGAAGGACAGTCCGCGGACCGACTCCTCGCCGGCGCTCTCATAAGCGAAGGAAACTCCGCGGAATTCGATGATATCCCCACTTCCGGCATCGGGCATTTTCGTGCCCGTCTCCTCGGGAGGGAGGTCAAACACCTCGCTGATACGGTTCGCGGAGGCAAATGCCTTTGTGAAAATGACTATCAGGTTCGCGAGCACCACAAGCGCAAGCAGTATCTGCGTCATATAGTTCGTGAATGCGGTCAGCTCACCCTGTGTGAGACTTCCGCCGTCTATCCTCAGACCGCCGAACCAGACTATCGCAACGATCCCGAGGTTCATTATCATAAATGCCGCCGGATTGAGTATCGCCGAGATCCTGCCTACTGACGCCGAGCACTCCGCTATCTCATCTACAGCCTCATTGAATTCCTCTATCTCCTCGCTCTGCCGCGAAAATGCACGGATAACACGTGTTCCCTCAAGGCTCTCGCGTGTGAGGAGCGAGGCTTTGTCAAGCTTCTGCTGAGTCCTCTTGTACATAGGAACAGTGCGGCGCATTATGAAAAATATTATGACCGAGATGAGAGGAGCTGCGACAAAAAGCACGAGCGACAGCCGCATATCTATCATAAACGCCATAACAGCCGCCCCGATAACGAGAAACGGAGCTCTCACCGCGAGCCGTATGAACATATTCACGCCGTTCTGAACGGTCATTGAATCGTTGGTCAGGCGATTCACGAGCGAGGACGTACCAATGCGGTCGATGCTCGTGTACGAGAGCGAATTTATGTGACGGTACAGCGCCTCACGCAGCTCCGTACCGAAGCCGTATGCGCACTTCGCCGCAAGGAACTGGCACGTCAGCGCGAAGCCAAGCCCGCACACGCCGAGCAGAACGATGACTCCGCTCATTTTCAACACGTAAGCGGAGTCTCTGTTGATTATCCCCACGTCGATTATCTTAGCCATAACGAGCGGCACTATCAGCTCGAATATCGCCTCGAGCAGCTTGAAGAAGGGACCGAATACCAGCTGCTTTTTGTAGTTTTTCAGGTATCTTAATAGTCGTTTCATTCTAACTCCTGTCATAAAAAAGCGGACACCTCAGAACACGGTGTCCGTGCTTCCTGTTTTCGCGGCTCAGTTTTCAGGAACGGAAGCCTATCTCCGCGCTCTGAACTGTACACGTATCGCAGCAGCTTCCGGTGCGGTGTCCGTGCTCCTGTTTTCGCGGCTCAGTTCTCCGTACCGCAAGCTTGCCGCCGCGTCCCTGACTAAACGAGAAATGCAGCGGATCCTGTGGCGGTGTACGTGCTCCTGTTTTCGCGGCTCAAAGCTCCACGCCGTTTTCCTCAAGGAGCTTTCTCGCAGAGACCACAGAATCCACTCCGTCCGGATTTTTTATCGGAGCAAATTCACGATCACGGATAACTTCATACGGCAGGCAGCTGTCGTGCATATGTATCATATCAAGGATAAGCAGCTCGAACTTGTATCCGTTCGGCTCCTCCGGCTTGACATATCCGCCGTTTTCGTCCATATACGGTATCTTCTTTTCAACGATGTGCACCTGAAGCTTCTGCTTGTTTATCTCCTCAAGCTTTGAGATGCTGAAAAGGTAATTGAGGATAACGCCGTAATTATAGGCAAGCTCGCCTGTTTCAGTGCGCTGATCTATCATATCCTCCGTCATTTCGTAGTATTCCACGATAGACGGCACGCCGTCCTCAAGGCAGAGAACGCCTACACGCTCTTCCGGCGCCGATTTAGCAACGACCTTGCTTCCGGACTGAGCTCCCGACTTCACCACAGCTCCGACAAAAAGCGGGTCTGCGATCTTAACAAGTACATTGTCAACGCCGAAAACGTTCAGCCACTCAACTCCGCAGCTCTTCAGCTCGTCCATAAGTCCCGAGCGCACAAGTGACGAGAACCAGCCGCCGTTTCCGTTCGGAGAGGACGAGATGCGCGACCTGCTCTCCATAAGTATCCTTCCGCTGTAGTCCACAGACGGTGCCATATCCTGTACAAAAAAGTGAACATATTCAGAATTATAGCCGAAGAATCCCTTTTCGCGGAGAAAGCTCACGGTGTCATCGCTGTTCTTTTCGCTCGTCATAATGCAGAGATGTATCCACTTGCCCGCTTCCTCAACTGCTTTTTTCAAATTGTTGAAAAGGCACTCAAAAATGTAGAGCTCGCGCGTTACGCCGACATTGTACATTCCCTTCGGCTTGTCAAAGCCGAGACGTGTACCCTGTCCGCCTGCGAGCAGTACAGCCGCTACCTTTCCCGAGCTTACGGCATCGAGACCGATACGGCGGTATTCGTCGCTGTTCTCCTTTATATCTGAAACGGTAACAGCTTCGATAGGCTCTATTTTTCCGCGCTTGAGGACGTTTTCCCTGTCCTTTTCAAGAGCATCGAGAATAGAAAAGTCGATGCCCTCTATCTGTGCGAGCAGCGACTTCCTTTCCTCGTCGCTGAGCTCGTCGTAATATCTGAGGATATGCTCCTGTCCGCAGCCGGAGAGCAGATTTTTTGCTTCATCGTAAGTAATCATATCAAAACTCCTTTTCTGATACTCTGGTCTTCTTCAGACCACATCTATACTATTTTATCACATTTTCGTTAAAATAGCAAGATGCACCGGACAAAACGTTCAATGCGTCCCTGCCGCACACCGCAGGTATTGACTTTTCGTACAGTTATGAATATAATAGTTATGGGCATCGTGCCCGGAATAGAAATAACAGGAGATAAACTTATGGAAAATATCAGGATAACAGACCTCTATGACCTCTCGCACACAGCTGCTGCGGACTACCTCCGCGGCTTCACTTACCCGTGGGAGGCTCTCAAGGGAATAAGCGACTTCATAATCGCGCTCGGAAAAACTCTCAGCCCCGACGAATACGATTCGCCTGCCGAGAACGTGTGGGTACATAAAACGGCAAAGGTGTTCCCGAGCGCATACCTCGGCGCTCCCTGCATCATCGGTGCAAATACTGAGGTGCGCCACTGCGCCTTCATACGCGGAAGTGCGCTCGTCGGCGAGAACTGCGTTATAGGCAACTCCGTCGAGCTGAAAAATGTCATCATCTTCGACAATGTACAGACTCCCCACTACAACTACGTCGGTGACAGCATCCTCGGCTACAAGTCACACATGGGTGCAGGCTCGATAACCTCGAATGTCAAGTCCGACAAGACAAACGTTGTCATCAAGTCCGGCGGCGAGACTATGGAGACCGGTATCAAGAAGATAGGCGCTATGCTCGGCGATCTCGTGGAGGTCGGCTGCAACAGCGTACTCAACCCCGGTACGATAATCGGCAGGAACTGCAACATCTACCCCACAAGCTGCGTCAGAGGTGTTGTTCCCGAGGGAAGCATATGGAAGACCGGCGGAGTCATCGTGAAAAAAAAGTGATATTCCGGGAAAGAGCACTAAGGTGCTCTTTTTTGTTGCTGAAGGATATTTTTTATCTGAAAATATTGTAATATGCGCCGGAATATGTTACAATAATTATGTATATGAATTTTTCCGCCTGTAAAGGCAGAACGGAGCTTATTATGGAACATAATATAACCTTCGGCGGAAGCAGCGCCAAACAGATAAATTTTGCGATGCAGCAGAATTATGTGCCTGTTTTCCGCAATCTCACCCTTACAAACAACGAAAATGAAGAAATAACCAATGTAAAGCTCAGGATACGCTTTGAGCCGGAATTTGCAAAGCCGTTCGAATCGCTCCCGACAGATCTTGCCCCTTCGCGTCCGGCGGAGATAACTCCCGTGAATATCGTCATAGACCCCGAATACCTGTTCAGTCTCACTGAAAAAATGGTCGGAAGCGTGACACTCGAAGCCGTAAAGGATGGCGAGGTCATCGCGTCACAGGTGAACACGATAGAGCTGCTCGCTTACGACCAGTGGACAGGTGTGCTCTTTATGCCGGAAATGATAGGCGCATTCATCACTCCCAACCACCCGAAGGTGAAGGAGATAGTGGCAGCTGCCGGAAAATATATGCAGAAGTGGTCCGGCTCGCCGTCATTCACAGGCTATCAGGATCGCAGCCCCAACATCGTAAAAATGCAGATGGGCGCGATATATGCGGCTTTGCAGGAGCAGAACATCGCATATGCTCCGCCTGTTGCGAGCTATGAGACTGCTCAGCGCGTCCGCCTTCCCGAGGACGTCCTCACAGGAAAAAGCGGCACCTGCATCGACCTCGCAGTGCTGTACTGTGCCTGCCTTGAAGCGATAGACCTCAATCCCCTCCTGTTCATAATCAAGGGACACGCCTTCGCCGGCTGCTGGCTGAACAACGAGACCTTCTCCGACTGCCTCCAGTACGACGTATCCGCGATCTCAAAGCGTATCGCAAAGGGCGTGAATGCGATGAGCGTCGTTGAATGCACCGACTTCACAGCCGGCAAGGGCGTCGATTTCGATACTGCCGAGGCTCACGCAGCTTCACATCTCGAATCCTTCGACGATTTCTACTTCGCGATAGATGTCACACGCACAAGAGCCGGCGGTATCCGTCCGATGCCCGCAAGAATAAGCGAAAACGGCACCTTCAAGGCTGTCGATTACGGCGAGCGCAAGCGCAGCGAGATAACCTCAGCGCCCTCGGAAATGGACATAATCGGCGATATAAAGCTCGACGGCGAGCCGCGTGAGGTCACAAAGCAGGTGATATGGGAGCGCAAGCTCCTCGACCTCAGTCTCAGGAACAGCCTCCTGAATTTCCGCCCGTCAACGATGAACGTGCAGGTAATGGTGTCCGACCTCGGCGAGCTCGAGGACGAGATGTCAAAGGGCGAGGAATTCAAGGTCTGCTCCGTCCCTAACGATATGTCGTTCCAGATGGCGGACAGCAAGATATTCGAGATAGAAAACGACCGCGCCCACATCGACGCAGTTGCTGATTCAGAATTCAAGAGCCACCGCCTCCGCACCTTCCTCAGCGAGAGCGAGCTCGAAAAGATAATGAAGAAGCTCCACCGTCAGGCGAGAGTCAGCATCGAGGAAAACGGCGCAAACACGATATATCTCGCACTCGGTTTCCTGCGCTGGTTCGAGACCGACAAGAGCGAGAAGGCGCGCTATGCTCCGCTCGTTCTCGTGCCCGTCGACATCAGCCGCAAGGTGCAGGACAAGTCGTATTCGATAAAGATACGCGACGAGGAAACTCAGGTGAACATCACCGTCCTCGAAATGCTCAGGCAGTTCTTCGGGATAGACATAAACGGGCTCGACCCCGTTCCGCTCGATGAGCACGGCGTTGACCTGCCGCTCATCTTCAGCACTATACGTCAGGGGATAATGGCACGTTCACGCTGGGATATCGAGGAATACGCCTTCATCGGTCAGTTCTCATTCAACCGCTTCATTATGTGGAACGACATACGCAACCGCGCAGACGAGCTTGCGGCAAACAAGGTCGTTGCGAGCCTTATTTCCGGCAAGACCGAATGGGACGGCGGCGACATCTCGATGACTCCGCTCGAGCTCGACACCAAGGTCGCTCCGGCTGACCTCGCAGTACCGGTAGCCGCCGATTCCTCGCAGCTCGCAGCGGTATATGCGGCAAATTCCGGCAAGAGCTTCGTCCTCCACGGACCTCCCGGAACAGGCAAATCACAGACCATAACAAATATGATAGCGAACGCTCTCCACCACGGCAAGACCGTCCTCTTCGTAGCCGAGAAAATGGCTGCACTTGAGGTAGTTGAGAAGCGTCTGAACAAGATAGGTCTCGGACCGTTCTGCCTTGAGCTCCACTCGAACAAGGCTCAGAAGCGCGCCGTGCTCAAGCAGCTCGATGATACGCTGAATGTCGGAAGAGTGAAGACCCCGGCAGAATATGAGGCTCAGGCTGAGAAAATAGCCGCTCTCCGTGCCGAGCTCAACGGGACCATGGCTGAGATACACAAGGTCCGCAGCTACGGTATGTCGCTGTATGACGCAGCTGTGAAGTACGAGCAGTTCAAGCAGTTCGGCGGCAAATTCAGCTTCACACAGACTCAGATAGACTCGATGAACGCGGACACCTACTCCCAGTGGCGCGGCGAGCTCGAACGTCTCGCAGCCGCAGGAAAGGAATTCGGCGACGTTACCGCAACTCCGCTCACCTGCTGCCGTCTGACGGAGTGTATGCCCGATACGCGTGACAGACTCGAGAGCAGGCTCGGCGAATTCAAATCGGCGCTCTCCGCTGCCGGCGCTCACAGTGCGGAACTGTGCGCAGCTTCGGGCTCTTCCAACCTTGATTACGCACAGAGCAAGGCTGTCTCTGACCTTATGACAGAGGCTTGCACTGACGGATATATCCTTCCGCAGATACTCACAGGAATCGACTGGGAGCTCCGCAAAGCTGCCGCCGAACAGCTCATAGCCTCCGGCAGACAGCAGCGCGCTCTCAAGGCAGAGGTGCTCGGACAGTTCGAGCCGTCCGTCCTCGCATACGATGCAGGCGGTGCTCTCGTGAACTGGAAAACGGCGCAGAGCAAGTGGTTCCTGCCCAAGTTCTTCGGGACAAACAAGCTCGTCAAGGAGCTCGCGGCGCACGCGAAATCTCCTGCGACAGTCAACAAGCAGAACATCGTGCAGCACTATGAGAAGCTCAACCAGCTCGGTGCTCTCAGCGGGGCAGTAGTGAATGCTCAGCCGGAGCTCACAGCTGTATTCGGCGCTCTCTGGCAGGGCGAGAGCTCGGACTGGGATATGATGGAAAAGGCGGCAGCGCTCTCGGATAAGCTCCGCAGTGGACTTGCCTCCGCTCCGCTGAATGCAGACGAAAAAGCAAAGCTCGCACAGACCCTTATCTCCGGCTTTGGCGACCCGGCTGCAAAGCAGGCTTCAAAGGCGGCAGCAGACAAGCTCTCTGCTGACTTTGCAAGGCTCGGGAACGAGGTATCGGCTCTTGAAAGCGAATTCTCGCTCATTCCCGATGCTCTCACAGGCTCCGGGAACTGGGCTGCTGAGGCTTCGGCTCAGGCTGACAGCGTGATAACAGCTCTTCCCCAGCTCAAGGAATGGACCGGGATCGTCACGATATGCAACAGGCTCACAGAACTCGGCATAGGCAATGTCGCCGATAATTTCCTCGCAGGCAAGGTACGCTCCGGCGAGCTGCTCCGCGGCTTCGACTGCGACCTCTGCCGCGCTATGGTGACATCGACTATCTCATCGAGCCCCGTGCTCTCAAAATTCCAGGGCACCCTTTTTGAGGAGACTATACGAAAATACGGCGAGCTCCTCGACAGATTCTCAACTCTCACGATAAACGAGCTCGTTGCAGAGCTCTCCGCGAAGATACCTGCTCCCGGCGCATCTGCCGCAAGCTCGGAGATAGGCATTCTCCAGAAGGCGATAAAGAGCAACGGACGTATGATGTCCATACGCAAGCTCTTCGACAGCATTCCGAACCTTCTCCGCAGAATGTGCCCGGTAATGCTGATGAGCCCTATCTCAGTCGCTCAGTACATCGACCCTTCGTATCCGAAATTCGACCTCGTTATCTTCGACGAGGCTTCACAGCTCCCGACCTGCGAGGCTGTCGGAGCTATCGCACGCGGCGAGAATGTCATCATCGTCGGCGACCCCAAGCAGCTCCCTCCGACGAGCTTCTTCTCCTCCAATCAGGTGGACGAGGAAAACTACGAGAAGGAGGACCTCGAAAACTGCCTTGCGCTGTCAATGCCGCAGGAGCACCTTCTCTGGCACTACCGCTCACAGCATGAGAGCCTTATCGCATACAGCAATGCAAAATACTACGACAACAAGCTCTTCACCTTCCCCTCGCCCGATGACCAGATCTCCGAGGTCAGCTGGGTACACGTTGACGGCTACTACGACAAGAGCTCGACACGCACAAACAAGGCTGAGGCAAAGGCTATCGTTGAAGAGATCTCACGCCGTCTTGAGGACCCCAAGCTCCGCAAGCTCAGTATCGGCGTAGTCACCTTCAGCCAGCCGCAGCAGAACCTCGTGGACGATATGCTGATGGACGCATTCAGAGAGCGTCCTGAGCTCGAGCAGTGGGCTAACGAGCAGTACGAGCCCATCATCATCAAGAACCTCGAAAATGTACAGGGCGATGAGCGCGACGTAATAATGTTCTCTATCGGCTACGGTCCCGACAAGGAGGGCAAGGTCAGCATGAACTTCGGTCCGCTCAACCGCGACGGGGGCTGGAGACGTCTGAATGTCGCAATATCGCGTTCAAAGTGCAAGATGATAGTATTCTCTGTCATCACACCCGAAATGATAGACCTCTCACGTACACGCTCCGACGGTGTCGAGGGACTCAAGGGCTTCCTCGAATTCGCTGCAAAGGGCAGGAGCGCACTCGCTGTCAGAGGCAACACCTCGACAGCTACGGCTGATTTCAGCAGCATTGTCGCTGAGGAGCTCCGCAAGCGCGGATATACAGCAAATACGGCTGTCGGCTGCTCCGATTTCAAGATAGACGTTGCAGTTGCCGACCCCGAGGATACTTCAAGATATATCCTCGGCATAAGCTGCGGAACGAAGTCAAATTATATAAACGGCACCGCCAAGGACAGACACCTTTCACAGGCATCGGTGCTCCGCGGACTCGGCTGGAACACGATGAACGTGTATATCCTCGACTGGCTCGACAACAAGGACAAGGTCATCAAGAAGATAGAGGACGAGATAGCAGCCGTGATCGAGCGCCGCAATGCTCCGCCTGCTCCCGAGAAGGAGGAACCGAAGCAGCCTAAGCAGGAGCTCGTATTCGAGACCGAGGAGGTAAGCCCGCTTGCTGAGCGCTGTGGGGAATACGTTCCGTTCAAGGTCAAGGAATACGGCAGCAGCGAGAACTTCAACGAGACCGGCGAGGTCAAGATGATAAAGTGCGTGAAGGACATCCTCTCCGCCGAGGCTCCTGTCAGCAGGACAGCTCTCACGAAGAAGCTCTTCGCCTGCTTCGGAGTCGCAAGGACTACGCCGAATACAAAGGCTTTCGCTGACAGTGCCATTGAGAAGTGCGGCGCCGCAGTCACCACGGCAGGCGAGAACGAATTCCTCTGGCTCCCCGACCAGACTCCGGAAAGCTATGACATCTGCCGTGCGAACTGCTCCGCCGAGGACAGACGTCCGATGGACGAGATAGCTCCCGAGGAGACTGCTGCCGGCATCAAGCTCATTATGTCCGAGCAGATCGCTATGCTCCGCGAGGGCCTCATACGCGAAACAGCTCACCTCTTCGGCTTCACGAGGGTGACTCCCACGATAGAAACTGCCGTTTCGCTCGGTATACGCGAGGCTAAAAGACGCGGCTTCGTCGAATTCTCCGAGGACGGACGCATTTCATATACAGGATAACAAACCGGAACGCCGGCTCCGGCGTTCCATAAAAACAAGGAAAGAAGCGATAAATTGAACAGACTTCTGATACTCATAGGAAAGATCATCGTCAGCATATTGCGCCTCTTCGGACGCAATGCCGGCAACCTCCCCGGCATTATCCTCTGGCACCTCACAGGCGGAAAATGCTGCAAGATGTTCAAGGTGGACTGCCCGATAATCGCCGTTACAGGCACGAACGGCAAGACCTCGGTGACAAACTGCGTCGCTCAGCTTTTCGAGCAGAGCGGCAAAAAAATAATCATAAACAAAGAGGGAAACAACCTCGATACGGGTATATGCTCACTCCTGCTGCGCTACTGCGACGGCGCGGGTAAGGTCGATGCAGACTATCTCATTCTCGAAACCGACGAGAGCCATGTCCCTGTCGTTTACTCGCAGATGAAGCTCGAAACGCTCGTTGTTCTCGACTTCTTCCGCGACCAGCTCGACCGCAACGGCGAGATGGAGACGCTCATACAGAAGATAAACGGCTTCTGCAAGACCTTCTCAGGCAATCTCATACTCAACGGCGATGACCCGAATACAGCGCGTCTCGGCAAGGCAAATCCGGACGACAGGAACGTGAAATACTTCCGCGCCGAGAGATACGCCTTCGCGACCGATAAGATATTCGAGGCTTCCGAGGGCAGGTTCTGTCCCTTCTGCGGCGAACCGCTCGTATATGACTTCTACCAGTATTCCCACATCGGCAGATTCGCCTGCCCGAAGTGCGGCTTCGGCAATTATGAGCCCTACATCACAGCAAGCGGCATAGACCTCGAAAAGCCGGTATTTACCGCTGACGGACACGAATACTCCCCCAAGCTCAACAGCATCTACAACGTCTACAATATGACAGCTGTTGCAGCTGTTGCGAAGCTCTACGGCATCGCGCAGGAGATCACCGACAATGTCATCTCCAACTATACCGTCAACAACGGACGTATGGAGACATTCGTCCTCGGCGACAGGCTGACTACTCTCAACCTCGCGAAAAATCCCGTCGGAGCTAATATGACTCTCCGCGTGATGAACGAGATGAACGGCGAGAAGGAGCTCCTCTTCGTGCTCAATGACAACGTTGCGGACGGTCTCGACGTCTCGTGGATATGGGACATCAATTTCAGCATTTTCGAGCGTGTTACGCGCGTTGTAACTTCGGGCACACGCGCATATGACATCGCTGTGCGCATCAAATGTGCAGGCTTCGACCCGGCGAATATCATCGTCCGCCCCGACCTCGACGAGGCTGTCGAGGAGCTCGCAAGGACTGAGGGACGCAAGTTCGTTATAGCCAACTACACCGCCGTACAGCCGGCACGTTCCGCGCTGAAACGCTATATTTCGAGCCACGGAGGTAAGTGTGATGAGTGAGATAAGAGTGCTCCATATGTACGCCGATATGCTCGACCTCTACGGCGACTGCGGAAATATGGAGATAATAAAGTACCGCTGCGAAAAGCGCGGTATCAGCTGCGTTATCGACAGATATTCGCTTGACTCCGAAATGCCGGATTTCAGCAGCTATGACATCATTTACATCGGCGGAGGCGCCGACCTTGAGCAGCAGCACATCTCAGCCGACCTGCTCAGGTGCAGGGAGCAGATAAAGGCTGCCTACGAAGGCGGAACATTCCTGTTCCTCATCTGCGGCGGCTACCAGCTTATGGGAAAATACTACCGTGACGCCGACGGGAACGACATTCCCGGTCTCGGTCTCTTCGATTACTTCACCGTAGCTCCTTCAAGCCGCAAAATGCGCTGTATCGGCAATGTCGTGATACGCACCACCTTCACCGGCGCGACCGTTGACGTAGTCGGCTTCGAGAACCACGGCGGTCAGACTCAGGGCGTGAAGGCTCCGCTCGGCGAGGTGCTGTGCGGAAACGGCAACTGCTCGAAGAGCAGGTACGAGGGCTACTATGAAAAGAACGTCATCGCAACGTAT
>Ga0326512_10003505_pt1 | contig 11493 bp, 14 predicted proteins | sample 1_2617_0518_D_FD_203652 | JGI IMG/M metagenome (GOLD analysis project Ga0326512, IMG submission 203652) | Bovine rumen microbial communities from UC Davis, California, United States - 1_2617_0518 | ecosystem: Host-associated > Mammals > Digestive system > Stomach > Rumen | place: USA... | reverse complement strand
GTAATATACCGCGTTACGTGCTAGCGCGTCGATTAGGGCAAAGAATAAAGTTCGCTGCCTACGTACAAGCAAGCGTTCCTTTTTATAGCAATGCGGCAGCACATCACAATACACGGCCTTGCTTTCGTCTATGCGCCTATTTACGTAATAAAAGCCGTCAAGGAACGAAATTTTTAGCGGCTGCTTCTTGATACATAACTGAACGTATAGCGAAGCGTTAGGCGGCGTTTTTCGCGGCTTAAGCCCTGTAGCCGCTTTGTATTGGCTTTTGTAAATGTAATTGCCGTAAGCGGTGCCTTCGAGCGCTGCGCGCATTTTTGCGTTGTAGTCGCCTTCTTCGCTCGCTTTGTTGTTGATTTGCTGCAACGCAATGCTGCCTTTCTTATACGTCCGTATTCCTTCCCATAACGGCGGCGGCGGCGTGATTCCGAAATACAAAAAGAACGGATTGCTGAAGCCTTCCTTGTTCCCTAGGAAAACGCAACGAATTTCATGCTCGCGCTTCGAACTAAAAAGTATATCTATAAAATTGTTCGCAATGTTGCCGCGAAAGCGCCTATATTTTTCGGGTGTTTTCGTGTATTCGTCGAACACGATAGTGTCTACTTTCACGTCGTCGGCGCTTCGCACTGCGTCGGGGTCGGACAAAGTGAACACCTTTATAAACCATTCCCACGGGCTTTTTTCGTTCTTTCGATAATAAAAAGTTTTTCCCGTTTGCTTAACGTTGCCTTTTCCCGTTTCGGGGTTGAATAATTCAATGCCGCAGTATTTCCGCAGGTCGCTAGAAGAAAAGAAAGTTGAAACCGCTTCTTTCGTTTCTTTCGTGAACATGCGCAACCATATTGTCTTTTTGCCGTGCTTCATGGCGCGGCGAAAGGCGCGCTTTTTGAACGTCCAAGTTTTGCCATAGTTTCTATTTGTCTGCACAAAGTTGAAAATTGCGTTGCGCGATAAAAGCGCTATGCCTTCGCCGTCGCTGTAGTGTTTCATACAACTTGAATATAAACGCCGCGTTCCAAAGCGCCGCGAATTTCGTCTTGTGCCGCCGTCGGTATTCCTTCTATTTGTGCGTCTGCTTGCACATAAGTGCGTTCGAAGGTCGCCAAACTGCCTAGCATGTCGTAGTTAATCGCTGTAAGCGTATTTAAATTCTTAATAAACAAGTCGAAGTTTGCACCCAATACGCGCGCCTTCGCTTGCTCGTCCGCAGTCGATTTGTAACCGACAAAATAAAGCGGATTATTCAAGCGTGAAGTTCCGCCAATATTCGCGCTGAAAGTGGCCGCGCCGTCGCCCGCCCCTAGAAGCGGCGAAGCGGGCGCGCCGCCCCTTGCGAAGTAATCGTTCATTGCGCCGTTTACAGCGCCAACGCCTATGCTAAGCCGCCCGTTTGCGCCCTTTGCTTCGCTCGCTTTAAGCGTAACGTCGAATAAGCCCGTAAGCGCTTTTGTATAGCGGGCAATACGCTGCCCTTCGTCGGCGGTTCGGCTGCTGCCTGTAATGCCAATTTCGAAGTTCGCGCTTATATCCTTCTCGCGGTCGCCTTGCCTAACGACTACGCGCACGTCGTCGTTGTCGATGTATACCGACAAGAAGACGTTGAACGCCTGCGTGTTGCGCTCTAGTTCTAGCCCGCTTTCGAAAGTTCCAAAATACCACTTGTAATTTATGTCTAGCGTTCCAATTGGGACGCTGAACGGATTAACGATACGCTGCGGCGCTAACATTGAGAACCGCACGTTTAAGTCTGCGTTGTTCTCGAATTCGGTTTTCGACGTGAACGTGATAGTTCGCGACGCGTCTATAATTGGCGAAACGGACGCGGGCAGCAAAAACGCTTTTATAACTTCCACTTTATTGTCTAACCAAAAACTTGCCCCTGCTTTGTAGATACCCGCGACGAATTTAGAAGCAAGGGCAACTACATTATGCTGCCCGTAGGCCGTCGGATATGCCGCCATTATGTCGGCAAGGTTGCAAATAAACGCTTCCGTTGAAGTTACTAATGCGCTTTGGTCGATAGACTGCGCCCTTACGACATTCGCCAAAATAACGACGCACACCTGCGCAGGCGCCAAATAGCCTAAGCCTTCGCCTAAGCCTTCCAATTTTATAAGTTTGTGCCCGTCGGCCGCGTCAATGCTCACGCTTTCGACGTTATCGTAATCGCCTTGCGCAATATTCAAATTGCAGCGTTTAACGCGAATAATTGGGAATGTCGCGCGAATGTAGTATGTTGCCCAATAGTCGAGCCTAAGCGCGTAAATATACATATCTGAAAAAGAAGAAACTTCGACGACCTTATAAGCGCGAAAATAGGACGCGTCGGCGGTGTCCGTCTCAACGCAATAAGTAATCGCTTGCCGCCCCGTCGCGATTGAAAGGCGCAACGACATATTCGCGTCAATTCGGTAATTGCTAATTGACAACGTCTCGCTTCGGAAAGGCTCTATTGCGTTAAGATAGGAAAGGCGGCTAGAAAATACGTAGTAGTCGTTGCTTCCCTCGTTTGGCATAAAGCCGTTGTAAAGTCTCAATTCGCGCATATCAATAAACCCCCATAAAAAGCGGTTTGAACTCGTCAAGGCACGCTTCCACGAGTGAAAACGCTTTTCTATTGATTTGCTCAATAATGCGCAGCCGCTCGTCGACGCTTAGCCCTTCTTTGAATTCTAGCGTGTCTTTGTGCGCGTCGGTCGTCGCTTTGCCGTTCATATTGGCAAGCGAAGACGGCGTTGCGCTTGCAACGTCGTAGGGCAGTTCCGTGCCGTCGCTGTGAGTTTCGTTTTCGCTGTGCTGCTGTCCATAATTGTGCTCTTCGTAGCGCCATTTTGTCGGGTTATCCTTTAGCCCCGTCATCTGTTCGACTACGGCCGCAATCTTAGAAGCGTATAGCGGCATTACAACGCGCGCTTTATAGTCGAGTTTCAAAGCAAAAAGCGATTCAGTTTCAAATCCAATTTCCGAAGCGCAATACCTTTCCTTAAAAAGGTCTTCGAAGTCTTCAATTAAAGCGAAAGAAGACGACGGCAACGTGCCGCCGCCTTCGACGTATTCCGCAAAAGTTTCGGTGTATTTAGCCATTGTTTCTACCGCCTTTCTTTTCGATTTCTTCGCGCTTGTCTTCGTCTTTGGTTTGGTCTAAGAATTCTTTAGTGCGCTGCATGCCTTCTATAAGGTGCTTGCAGCCTTCCTTAAATTCTTTTTCGCTAATTTTTCCGTCGTCCTTCTTAGCGTCCCTGTGCCAATTGAGAAGCGGAACAACTACGAAGGAAATAAGCGCGCCTATAATCGTTATTACTAGCGAAATCGTTTGCAAGATTTCATTTGTTTGCGCTGCCGTTCCCGCAACGCTTAGGGCAGTTCCAACGCCGCCCGCAATTAGTTCATTCTTCATATTAAGCCAATGGTTCCACGTAATAAACTGCATCGTATATCGTAGCAGGTACCGAACTTATTCTTTTGTGACTAATCGCGCCGCTTTCGCCTATATATGCCATTTTTAAGTAACCTTCTTTAGATAATCCAACGCCGACAATTTGCACGTCATCATAGAAGCCAAATGCAGGCCCAAAATTATATTGTTCGCTTCCTTGTTGCGGCGAATCCATGAAGCCGTTATGTGTTAAGAAATTCTTAAAGTCTTGCAAATTGGCTACGGGGGCAGCGTCGCCGCTAAGAATTGAAAAATACAATGAGCGCGAGCCGCTCCATTTAAGCGTTATATTATGACGGAAGCCGTAAGAGCCGCCAATGTCGCCTTTGTCGCCTTTGTCGCCTTTGTCGCCCTTCGGCCCTTGCTCACCTTGCGGCCCTTGCGGGCCTTGCTCGCCCTGCAATCCGCGCGGCAAATTCAGCGACGGCGAACTAAGCGTTGTGCCGTCGGCAAAATGGAAAGTAAGCACGGCTGTAGTTTCGGTCGGCTGCGAAATGGAAACGGAAGCCAAAGCCGCGCCCGCAAGCGCCGCTTCGACTTTCTTAAGCCATTGCATAAGGGTTAGTTTATCGTCATAGGACGAAAGAATAGTGTTGTAGTTAATCATTTATTTGCTGCCCTTTCTCGACGTCGTTTACGTCGGTGTCGTCGGCGGGTTTGTCGTTGGTCTGCTCGCCGCTTAAATAGATTTCTTCCATGCTGCCGTTAAATGCCATTTCGTAAGGTATTCCGTAGGTTTCCATTTGCTTGTTGAACGTGTCAATTAGCAGATAGATGTAATCGCTTGCTTGCCCTAGTGTAGCGTTCACTTCGGCGCTTTGGACGCGTTCGCGCTTTTCAACGTTAGACGTGAGAATACCGAACTTGTTAAGCATTGTATCGCGCTCTGCGTCGCGCGCTGCGCGGAACTTATCTACTAGGAAGTCCGTCGAAATGCTTATTGCCTTAAGGCCGTCACCCAATTCTTCGCTAACGACTAAGGCCGCCTGCCCGTCTTGCTTCTGCTGTATAGCCTGCTCGAAGGATAGCCGCAAATTCTCGTCGCGGCAGACGACAATATAAGGCGTTTTACATGCTTCTAGGTTCTGCCGCATTGCAATGTCGCAATTCAGCATAAAGTCCGTAGTTTCTTTGATGATTGCGCCCATTGTCAAATTAGGAATGGGCAAGCCGTCTATTAAATATGCGCCGTCGTCGTCTTTGTCGTAATAGGCGCGCCGCATGAAACTTCTGCCATTCGCGGTTACAAGCACTAGTTGCGTAGGCTTTCCGTATTCGTCTAGGCCTTCGCCGTAGACGTAATAGAAGCGCTTCGTAACTTTGTCGTAGCCAACGCTTCCGTTCTCGAAAAGCGCGCGCTTAGCGAAAGTTTCAACGACAAAGGGCAACGGCGTGCCGCTGCCCTTTTCTTTGATAGTTACGGCGTTCAATAGCAAGTTAAGAAATTCGCTGTACCTTGAAAACACGCCGTAAGGCGTTTTGCGCCTTTCGGGGTTAAGGTCGCGAATTTTCCTGCTGTTTGCATTGCGCGCCATGTCTTGTTATGCTCCGATGATTTCGCTCTGCGCGGCGGTGACGGCGGCGGAAATGTCAAGGCTAAGGCACTTGAACAGGCCGTTGTAGAAATACGCGCGGGAAGTCGTCAAGCCGTGATTCGAATAGCGGGCAAGGCCTAAAACGTCTTGCGAATAGTCGAAGGTGCGAGTTGCGCGGCCTAGCGCCTTGCGGTCGTAGACTAGCACGCGGTTGCCGCTGTAGTTTCCGTCGTAAGGAAGGACGACGACGCGGCCTAGAATTTCCTCTTTGGACAGATTGAACAAAGAAGCGAGTTCTACCATGTCAATAAGCGCAAGCACGTCTTCGCTAACCGCAATGCGAATATCACCAACGGGCACGCCTTGCTTTGTGCTCACGCCTTCGGCAAGTCCAATAGTATTGGTCGCCTTTACCGCGTTGAACATTTTTCTAATCGCGTACATAACGCCTTTCATGTTGAGCGGGTGCGCATTGTTGAAAAGCGCGGCGCTTGCGTCAATGCCAACGGCGGCGTTCTCGATAATGGCGCGTTCCTGCGTATAGTCGTAGTCGCCTTCGCCGCTAGTAAGCGTGCTTAGAATCTCGGCAGCGACTTCTTCGGCGCTAGTGCCCTTCGCGACAATCGCGCGAATTTCGTCTTTGCGCAAAGTGGTCTTGAATTGCTTTTCCTCAAAGTTATTGAAATAGCGAATATAAAGTTCGGGGTCAAGCGGCGAAAGGTCGGGCTGCTCGCCTTCGGGCGTGGGCGTGAAGGTTTGCGCTTCCGCCATTGCAATAATTGCTTCTTCGACAACTTTGCCGTCCTTAACTTCATATTCGTAAAAAGCGTCTTCAATTTTATTGGTGCTTTCGACCGCGCGGACGTTCTGCACGGCGAGAGTTTCAACAGCCGCTAAGAAAGCGTTAGCGGTTGCGGGAAAGTTCGCGCTTCCATTGATAGGGGTAACTGACATTTTTAATTTTCCTTTCTTTGGCTTTAGGCCTTATGCCGCTTTTTGCGCGCGGCGGCGCTTGTTGATTTCTTCGAAGGCGCTAGGCAATTCTTCCTGTGGCGCTTCGCCGCTCGCGAGTTGCTTAATGATTTCTTCGCGAGACTTTAGCCGTTCTTCGAATTCGGTCTTTTGCTTTTCAAGACGCGCTTCGAATTCTTTCTTAATCTTTTCGGCAATGTTCTGCGTGTCGGCTTCACGTTGAACAATGGACAATTCCCTAGCATTTAGTTCTTCTTCCTTTTTGGCAAATTCACCTTCCTTTCTTTCTAGTTCTTCGGCTTTTGCTTTAAGTTCTTCTTCGTTCATGTTTTCGAAGTTTCCTTTCCTTTCTATTTTCAATCATAAAAGCCCGCTGCGCTTTTTGCAAAGCGTCGCGCGGGCCTTTGGGTATACATAGGCCTTTTGCAGCATAGCGGGCGAAACACGCAATTTTAACTTCCCCTTCCGTCGCCGCCCAATGCGGCGCTTACTCGGTTCTGCGGCGGGCGGTTTTTCGGCCGTGCTTCCCGTCGGCGCGCTAGTGGCTTCAATGCCTTAGTATCGTTTAGAATGGCAGGTCGCTGTCTTCTGCCTTCGCCTGTTCTTCCGTCGGCTTCCTGTCTTCGTACACGGGCACGTTCGCAATTACGCCTTTGTCTGCGTAGTGGTCGCCTTCGGACGTGCAAGCCATTTCCACGCGTGCGTAAGGCTTGCCTTCAACGGCGTTTTCTTCAAGCCTAACGGGGCAAGTAATGCGCACTTCGCGCCCGTCGATATGGGTAACAATCAACAAGTTAAACCATTTGCCGTTTTTGGACACGCGGCTGCCGTAGATGTTTCCAAGTTCGTTTTTCTTTTGCTGTTCCATGATTGTATTTCCTTTCTTAGTCTTTAAGCCATTCGCTATAATCGAAGTCTGCCCCTGCGGGGTCGCTTCCGACGGCTTCGCCCGCCATTACTTCACCACTCGGCCTTTGCTTCGCGTGGATATGGTCGGCAAGCGCCTTAAGCGCTTCTTCGCGCTTAACGGGGTCTTCGATTGTTTCGACTATTTCGGCGGCCTTCGTAGTTTTCTTAATAAATTCCTTAAATGCTTCGTTCGTAGTGGCTTCGAATATCTCGCCGCGCTTTATACTATAGCCGCTTTCCTTGTCGGCTGCCAATTGTCTGCCTTTGGTAATTGATACCGCGCTGAATTGCTGTATACGCTGCATTTCAAGCGACGGGGAATAGTCCGCGCCTTCGCGAATTTTCGCCTTTGCTTGCTTATAAAGCACTTCAAGCGGCGATTGCTCTTTAACGTCTGCGCCGTGCGCTTTGCGGTAATTTTCGTAGGCTTTCAACTTGTTGCGGAATAAATAGAACTGCTTCTTGTATTGCTCTTCCGTCCAATCATTCGCCTTCATGATAGTTTTCTTTACTTCCGAAGGCTTGACGCGCACGCGTTCGTATACGTCTTCGCCTTCTACCTGTCGCCTTTTTGTTTTGTAGAACACGGGCGGTTTCTTTCTATTTGTCATTTATTTGTTCCCTTTCTTGATTTTCAACGCTTTCTTGGTCTGCAAGGCCTTGTTCTTCCCAAAGCCTTGCTTCTTCTGCACAAAGAATAATTTCTTCGTCGCTAAGTCTTTCGTCATCTCGTAGAAATTCATTCATTCAATTTTTACCTTTCCATTAAATAACTGCCACCTGCGTAATTAGTATAGACTAACCGCTCGCCGTCGTCTTGCGGCTTCCGTTCGTTCGTCGCAAGGTACTTTTCCACGGGCAGCAATACCTTGCCGCCTTTTACGTTCATCGCGCAAAGGACTAAGTACTTTTGCCCATAGTCTATTTTTGCGTCGATTAGCGACAGCGTGGGCAAGCCTTTTTTCTTTCCTTTCTGCTTTTTCTTTAGGCTTGCTACTACGGCCGCCGTGCTAACGCCCTTGCTATGAATTTCGACCGCGTCGAAGTCTATAGTGCCGTCTTTGTTTATTCGCTCAATGTCGGCGTAAGTCTTCGGCAATATATACTTGACTGCGTCGCAGGTTGCTTCCAATTTTAAGCCGCCCAACGCGTAAGCGTCGGCGTTCGCGTAGTCCGCAAAGGCGTGTATGCTGTCCGTGTCGATGTATACGAAGCGCTTGCTTATCTCGCATTTGTCGGCGCGGCATACTTCCCTAATCTTCGACAGGATATAGACGCGGGCGAAGGCGGTTACAAGCGCGCCAACGGCGACGTTCATGGCGCTTTTCGCTTCGGTTTCCGTTTCGTCTACTACGAAGTGAATAGCGCCGTTTTCGTCGTTTAGTTCGTAATGCCCTTTTACACGTTCCAAACGCTCGCTTAGTTTGCCGTAACTGCTGTTTAGTTTCAGTTTCGTGCACGCTTGCAGCGTCGCGTTCTTCTCGCGCTTCGCCTGCGCCTTCAAAGCATAATTTTCTTCGACAAAAGGCGCATAGGCGCGTTCGCCGCGCTTCCAAAGTATAACGTTCTCACATTCGTATTCGACATCATCGTACCAATTGAGCAGTTCGTTAAATTCGCGCTCAAACATTAAGTGTATGCCGCTTTCGTCGATAACGTCTACGAAGTCACGCTTAAACGGGTCATACCAAAAGCCTAAGAACCCTTTTTTCACTACGCCGCTTACGCTTTGCAGAACAAGAACGGCTTCGTACTCGTCTTTGTCATTCATTTTGAGATATTCGGCGTAGGGCTTTTTGAACGGCGCGCCGATTAAATCGCGTATTTGTGACATGGCATAGGGGTATTCGCTGTTTACGTCGTAGCGGCGCATAGGTTCGCCCATTTTCGCAGCCGTTAGCAACAGCCCCTTATATCGCGGGTTTACGTAGGAAATACCGCCCCTATACAAATGATTTTCGCGCAGGTACTTGTCCTGTTCGGCCGTGATTGGGTGCTGCTTTTGGTAGCGTTCCAAACGGAAGCGACGCTTAACTTTTGGGTAAAGGCTGCGCAGCAATTCCCGCTTCGCGAAGCCGCCCGCCGTCATCACGTTGCAGTCTTCGCCGAATATATGGCACTCGCCGCCGCTTTGCCTTTCTATTTCGGCGTTGAACTTCTTAACGGCGAAGTACAGCCCTTTAACGTCGATTGCGCAGTAGTCAATTTCCTGCTGCGTCAACTCGTCCGTATTCACGGCTTGATATTCCATAGTAAGTTTGCGGATTGGCTGCCCCTCGTTATCGCGCACGTCTAAGTCTTCTAGGACGCGGCGAAGGCCGCCAACAAGCAACTTCATGAAGTCGTGCAGTTCGACCGCGTGCACATACGTGTGTCTGTCGGCGTTCCGATAAGGCACCCATAGTTTATATGCGTAGCGCGCGCCCATGTCGTTATGCACGCTTTCATAAGTCCACGGCTGCCCCTTGTTGTAAGCCTTGCCGCTGCCTTTCTCGACGTGCTCGTGCGGCTTCCACTTGTCGCGACCTTTGGCGAGTATTTCGTAGTCGATTTGCGCGAAGTCGAACGTTGAGTTGTAGCAATGGCCGAACTTGTACCCGCAAGCGCATAGATAAGCAAGCCATGCGTCGAAATTGTTGGACATGAAGAAGCCGTTTGTTTCGTCGTAGCACTGCCATGCCCACGTAATATTTGAGACGCGGCGGCGCTTTTCGTCGTCCGTCATCTTCTTAATACGGCGGGCTAGCGTCTTCGTTGGCACTATTTTGCCGTCTAAGTATACTTGCGTCTCGGTGTCAAATGCGAAAGTGCAAGCCTTAAGCGGCTTTAAGTAGTCGTGGCCTTTTTCCGTGATAATCCACGCCCCGTTTTCTAACACTTTCTTTTCGTATTCCATAACCTATTCGACAACGTGCTGCTGTGCTTCTTCGGTGAATTCTTCGACGCTTTCGTAGATGTTGCAAGGCAGCACTTCAATGCAGCCGCAAGAAGTTTCTATTGTGTAAAGAAGCCTGCTGTAAGCCGTGCGGAATTCGCGAATACCTACAACGCGCCCCTTCGCAAGGGTGTAGTTGCCGTACATGTTTGCGTGCATGACGTAAACGGAAGCGTTGAATTTGAAAACCTTATTAAGTCTATTATTTTCCATTGTTCGTTTTCCTTTTCTTTAGCAATGAGCGCAAATATTCGTTGTATACCTTCGCGCGCAGTTCGACGAATGGAATAGGCCCTTCAAGTCGAAGCACGAAGACGCGGCGCTGCGAGTACTGCGTTTTTGTCTTGCAGCGCACGACCGCGTAAGCGTCGGGTTCTTTGTCGTTCGGCACGCGTACGCTAAGCGTTATAGGTTCGTCGGCAATCTTGTTAATTTCGCGTTCTAGCGCGGGCAGCGTCGAGCAAGTGAGCGTTGCAAGATAGCGGGAAAGCCCGTTGCAAGGCAAGCCGTTGTTCATGCACTCGGCGTAATGAAGGCATTTCTTGCAAGGCGTTTCGCGCACCTGCTCGGAACAAATGCGGAAAGAAGCAGCGACTTGTTCCGCAAACATTCCGTAAAGGCTGTTTTTCTGAATTTTAAATTTAGCGTTCATAATTTCACCCTTTAGAATTCGAACGAAGTAGTTACTTCCTGCGTGCCCTTAAAGTATTTGCCTTCGCTTCCCGCGTCGTAAAAATCGAAGCACAAATACTTTCTTTCGCTGCGGTCGTATTTGACTTTGCCGTAAACGGCGGCGCTAACCTTTCCGCCCTTGCGAACTACCTTAAAGAATTCGCCGTTTTTAATGTCTTTTAGTTGCATAATTTTTTTTCTGCCTTTCTTGTAGCCGCTGTTCAAGGCACAGCGGCGGAAGCCTTTAGCGTTTATTTCGGGTAATATTCAACGCACAAATTGCCATGCCTAACGCCGCCGTAGATAACTGCGGCGCTTCCATATTTGCGCGGCCTTCCCCATTGCAGCGACTGCTTATACTCGCGATATGCGCGGCCTTGCATTTGCTTAGTTACCGCTTCGCCTTTCTTGTAGTCGCCGCTTTCAACGCCAAAGCCGCACATATATGTAACGTTCGGCTCGCATTCTTCGGCAATGAAGCGGCTGAAAACGTCGCGGCTAACTTCTTCATTGCTAATTTTGTAAACATATTTACCCATGCTTACTTTTTCCTTTCCCGCTCGCGTTTCTTCCTTCGGGCTTGCGACCGACAACGGCACGTTTAGGAAAGGGCATAAAGCCCTTATTTGCCGCAATTGGCAAAAACAATAAGTTTATTGTCTTGTATTCCGAAATTTTCGACTTTGGCGTGTTCAAACATAACAACGGCGTATTTGGTGCCTTTCGTGTATGTTTGAGAAGTAATAAACGCGTTGCTGTAATGAATTACAACATGTGTACCATTTGCAAGTTTGTTAAGCAAAGTTATTAGTTGCATGTTCTATTTTCCTTTCGGCTTTAGGCCCGTGCCTTGCGGCGCTTTCAGTTTATAACGCGGCGCGCGCTGTCAATATATGAAAGCGCTTACATGGCAGTAAATCTTGTGCACGTTGCACAATTGGCAGCCGTTCCGTACATGCTAATGCCGATAGCCTGCGACCGCGCCCACGTTGCGAAGCGACGGGGCAGCGCGGAGCGCGGGGTATCTATAA
>Ga0326512_10003504_pt1 | contig 11496 bp, 2 predicted proteins | sample 1_2617_0518_D_FD_203652 | JGI IMG/M metagenome (GOLD analysis project Ga0326512, IMG submission 203652) | Bovine rumen microbial communities from UC Davis, California, United States - 1_2617_0518 | ecosystem: Host-associated > Mammals > Digestive system > Stomach > Rumen | place: USA: California... | reverse complement strand
GCTGATGCATACCAACAAGTCTATTGCCCAGATTGCCGACGACCTACACTTCCCCAATCCCTCGTTCTTCAGCAAGTATTTCAAGCGCATTATCGGTGTACCACCTGGTGAATACCGTTTGGAGTAACACCTGACGTGAACAAGGAATCGGTTCCGCTGTGCATTCTTGCCACTTTGCCACTTTGCCACTTTGCCACATTAAGCCCATTTGGGGTTTGAAGTTGTTCACGCTCGGACATCCCAACAAGTTTTGATGTCACTCGCTTCATCACAACATTAAGGTGGTGGCAAGTGTGCAAGGTGGGTGACGGATAGTAATTAGAATTATTATATATTATAATATATAATAATTTATAATATACAGTTTGCGCAATCTCGAAGGTGCTTAATGTGGCAAAGTGGCAAAGTGGCATTGTGGCAACCGAATAATACCCCCCTGCCCACTATCGGCGAAACGTAATTTCAAAGGCTCGAAAATTACGGCATCGGGGCCTCGAAATGACGGCTCGTGCGGAAGTGGGCAAATTCGTGCTGAAAATCGGCCGAAATCGAAGGATGGGATTTGGAGGCGCACGAAAAATGTAGTACCTTTGCAGTGTTGCAACAAGCGGGATGTCGGCCACCCGACGCAGCTGGCCGCAATCTCAACGCGCTACATCGGCAGCTGCGAGGACAATGCAGCCATCAGGATAGATCATAAAAACGTCATTGGGATTTTTGGCGTAGTTCAAAGCGGGCATGTGTCATTTTGTGGAGCACCGCGATGGCTATGACTTCTATGGCATAGGCAATGAGGTAACTGTACCATAGCTGCTCCGGCCAGAACTTCGACATGATCCACAATACGGGGATGACGGTCAGCGAAAGGGCCAACGAGATGAACAGCGCTATCTTGTGGTAACCGTACAGCTTATAGACCACCATGATGGTGTAGATGTAACAGAAGGGGATGAAACTGAGCGCGAAGATGCGCAGGGCTCGCACACCCTCGGCTATCAGGTCCTCTTCGTCGGCACCGAAGAACTTGGTGATGGCTTCAGGGGCTATCCAGATGAAGGCGCACGTGATGAGCATGGCAATGGTGATGAAACGGAATGACTTGCTGATGACGAGCTGGAACTTCTCATTGTCGCCCTTACCCACCTGTATGGAGCCCAGTGACTGGACGGTGCGACAGGTGCCGGAAAGGAAGAGATTGTAGATATAAAGGATGTTCATGCAGACGGAGAAGGCAAAGATACCCGTACGGCCCATGGCGGACAGCACGATGTTGTTGGCACAGAAGAGGAGCGCAGTCAGACTGATGGAGGCCAGTGCCAAAGGAGCGCCCTGCGACACCATCCGACTGAGGGTAGGGAAGGCCTTCCCCTCGTTCAGTGAGATTGACAGATGATGATCGGGATAACGGAAATGCCAGCACATGAACGCAATGCCGACGATGTGGCCGACGACGGTGGCCGTTGAGGAACCTTCGATGCCCCATCCGAACCACTGGATGAAGATGATGTCACAACTGAGGTTGACGACATTGTCGATGAGGATGGCTATTGACACCAGTCGCGGACTGCCATCAACGCCAACCATGGTGGCCAGTGCCCACGCCATCATGTAGGCCGGAGCACCGAGCATCAGCGGATAGAGATAGTCGCGCGTGGCAGCGAAGAGCTGCTCGTCGTTGCAAAGCCATCCGGTGACCTCGTCGGTGAAGAGCAGACCTGCCACCGTCTGCAGCAAGCCAAAGGCCAGACAGCCGATGGTGGACATGGTGAAGATGTAGGAGGCACGCGGATAGTCCTTCTTGCCAAGTTCCATGCCCACGAGCATGCCCGCCCCTGTGGAGAGCAGCATGCTGATGGTGAACATGAACTGTGTGACAGGCTTGGAGAGGTTGATGGCGCTCACGCCATCCTCACCAATCAGGTTGCCGACTATGATGGAGTCAACCACGTTGCCGAGACATGCCGAGAGGGCAATCAGGATGGATGACCACAGGAATCTGTTGAACTCGGTATTGAATGAAATGTTTTTGCTCATCTTGTATAAACCTTAAACATTAAAGAAATCGAAACCTACAATGGTATCCACGAATCGGTGGACATAGTCGGCAGCGGTGGGTGGCCACTGGAAGCCCATGCGGTAGAGCACCTGCGTGGTGAAGTCGTTGGCCGACTCTATGAAACGTACCTGGCGCGTACCGCTCATCTTATAAGCCATCAGCGGGCGTAGCAATGTGACGAGGTCAGGATTGTCCATCATCCGTTCGAGTGCCTGCTGGAACGCCTCGGCCTCCACACGCTTCAGCGTGATGCCGGCCTCTGCAAAGCCAATGAGGATGTCGGAGAGGAACTGGCGATGAGTATTCGACGGATGGAACACCACGCATTCCTTCGGTGTCTGGGCAAGTAGCATGATGGCACGCGCCACCTCGTCGATGGGCGAGAACTCAAAGCGACGGTCGAGCGCCTCGTAGGGCACCATGCCGATGACGACATACGCACGCAGCAAGGCGAGGAAGTTGTTGGTGTTGAAGTTGATCTGGAACTCACCGTCCTTCTGACGGGCCGACAGGTTGCCTACACGCATGATCTTGGCACTCAGCCCATGATGGGCAACAGCATCGAGCACCAGTTCCTCGGCCTTGAATTTCGAATAGACGTATTTGTTGTCGTTGATGTCCTGCCCAAGCCAGAACGACTGCTCGGTCAGTTTCACGTCGGGACCAGGCTTGCCGTCGATGCTCAGACCAGCAATGCTGTTCGTGGAGATATGGACGAGGCGGGAGCCTGTGCGCAGGCAGAACGCGATGAGATGACGCACGGACTCGATGTTGACCATCTCGATGTCGTTGCCTGCAGAGAAATGCTTCACATTGGCCACGCAGTTGACGACGGTAAGGGGACCCGACGGAAAAGCGTCGAGCACGGTGGCTAAGGCATTGGCCTCGGTGACTTCGGCTGCGAACGCCGTGACACGCTCGTCGAAATGGCTGAAGGCCTCCGTACGGCCGAAGTAATAGAAGTAGAGCGTCTTGATACGGCTCAACGCCTCGTCGTTGCCCTTGGCACGGACTGGGCAGAGGATATGTCCGCTGTAGTTCGACAACAGTTCGTTGAGGATATGGATGCCCAGATAGCCTGTGGCTCCTGTCAGCAGCACATCGCCGACAGCCTGTCGCTTGCCATTGCGGAAGTTGTCGAGGGTGTTAGCGGAAAGGAGTGCATTGAGAGCCTCCCCAAGCCCCATTCCCGCTATCGCGCCTACCCGTAGCCTTTCCGAAGGAGGGGATGTCTGGTTACTTGAAGAGGCAGAAGAATCTATTGAATTATGTAATTCAACATCCCCTCCTTCGGAAAGGCTACGGGTAGGCGCGATAGCGGGAATGGGGCTTGGGGAGGCCACCAATGCCGCGAGAGCCCGTGGTGTCTTTTGTGTAAAGAGGTCGTTGAAGACAATCTGGACATCATGCTTGCTGGCCTCAACGATCACCTTGATGGCATTGATGCTGGTACCGCCAATCTCGAAGAAGTTGTCGGTGGCGCCTACCTCCTGAATCTTCAGGATATCAGAGAATATGGTGCAGAAGAGCTCCTCCATCTCGCCCTGAGGCGCCTCGTAGGCCGTAGCGCGCTTCATTTCGGGTGCGGGCAGCGCCTTGCGGTTGATCTTGCCGTTAGGTGTCATCGGCATCACCTCCATGCGCATATAGACATCAGGAACCATGTATTCTGCCAGCGAAGAAGCCTTGAGCGCGGCGAGGAGGGCGTCGTCGTCGATGGGAGAACCATCGACCACAGTGTAGTAGAGTACGAGGTGTTCGTTGCCCTGAACCTTGCGCACCTCGGCTGCTGCCTGACGGATGCCTTCCAGGTTCAATGCCTTGCTCTCAATCTCACCCAACTCGATACGGAAGCCGCGCAGCTTCACCTGGGTGTCGATACGGCCCATATACTCAATCTGACCATCCTCATTCCAACGGCAGAGGTCGCCAGTGTGGTACATGCGGACAGGACGGCCCCAACGGTCTTCCTTCACAAACGGACACTCTACAAACGACTTCGCCGTGCGCTCGGGCAGTCGCCAGTAGCCGCGACCCACCTGGATACCTGCGAAGCACAGTTCACCGGCCACTCCCTGAGGCACCAGGTTGCCAGCAGTATCAACGATGAAGTTCCAGTTGTTGGCTACGCTCTGACCGATGGGGATGTTCTCCACGCGACGGCCTGGGGCAATGCTATAATAAGAGGTGTCATCGGTACACTCGGTAGGACCATATACATTGATGATCTCGATATGGTCGCTGAACACACCGTCCATCTTCTCGCCGCCACCCGTTGTGAAGCGGATGGGCAGGTCGTCGAAGGCATTGAGCAGCAGACAGGTCATCGCCGTAGAATAACCGCCACCTGTTATCTGATGGTCTATCAGGAACTGTCGGATTTGGGCGAGGTCCTTACGAATCTCCGTCGGCATGATGTGGAACGAGCCTCCGAGTGTCAGGACGGGGTACATATCCTCGATATGGGCATCGAACGAGAACGAACGGTGGCCGCTGATGCGGTCGGCTGCTGTCAGCTTCTCCATGTCAATCACCACAGCAATGAAGTTGCGCAAGCCTGCCTGATGGAGCATAGCACCCTTTGGCTTGCCTGTGGAGCCTGAGGTGTAGATCATGTATGCGAGGCCGTCAGGAGTGGAGAGGTCGATGGGGGCGGTGTTGCCCGCTGGAGAACCAGCGGGAACAGTGGCCACCTCGGCCATGAAGTCGTCGATAAAGAATGTCTTGGCGGCTGCTGTACTGAAGTCACCCATCCCCGACGTGCTGTCGCCTACCCGTAGCCCTTCAGCCATCTTTGCCTCCAGCACATCGTGAGAAGTGATAAGCACCTTCGACTCAGAATTCTCCAGCATGTAGCTCAGTCGCTCGTTGGGGTATTCGAAGTCGAGTGGCGTATAGGCGGCTCCTGCCTTATGGATGGACAGTACGGCCAGCGGGAACTCCTTGAAGCGGTCGAGCATGACGCAGACAAAGTCGTTGGGCTGTACGCCGAAGTCAATCAGCTGACGAGCCAACGCATTCGAGTAGCGGTCCATCTCAGCGTAGGTCAGCTGGCTGTCGCGATCCACCACAGCGGGAGCATCGGGTGTGCGACGGGCCTGCTCTGTGAAGAGGTTGGCGAAGGTCTTGGAGAGGTCTACGTCAATCTCCTTGCCCGTACCTATCTTGATGATTCGCTCAGCCTCTTCGTCGCTCACGATGCTGATGCTCGTCAGGGCGGCATCGGGTTTTGCAATCATTCGCTCTACAGTTACCTTCACGGCATCAGCCAGGCTCTGCATCAGTCGCTTGGAATACTTGCCATTATCGTATTCCACGCAGACACAAGCCTGACCATCAATGTCACGGATAAAGAAGGTGATAGGGAACTTAGGCACTTTGAGCTCCAAGCCCTCCAACACCAAAGGCGTACCCTTGCAAACGTACTTGCTGATAACGCCGAGCTGATAGACGAACTGTATCATTCCCGACGTGCCGTCGCCTACCCGTTGCCTTTCGGCCGTCAGGCCATAGTCGGCAGCAATCTGGGCGAAGGGATAATTCTCGTGGCGCAGTGTCTCGTCGAAGTTCGTGCTCACCTCCTGCAGGAACTCCCTGACCGTCTGCTTGCCAATGGTGGCACTCAGCGCGAGTGTGTTGACGAACATGCCCACGGTGTTGTGGATGCGCAGGTTGGAGCGGCCACTGGATACGGTGGTGATGCAGACCTGCTCATTGTTGGCAAAACGTGACAGGGAATAATACACAGCCGAGAGAATCAGGTGGGCAGGCGTGATATTGTTGGCACGACAGAAGGTCTCGACCGCCTTGATGTCAAGAGCGGAAATGGCTTTGCCGATGGTGCCCTTAGTAGGATTGGGCAAATCTGGACGTACCTCAGTAGCAGCATCGACAACAGCCAGACGCTCCTTGAAGAAGTCTTTAGCAGCCTGATAGTCAGCTCCACCCTCGGCGGCCTGTTCGGCTGATACATAGTCAGCATAGGTTTGGTCTTCGGGCTCAGCGGGTAAACCGTTGAGCACACGGCAGAGTTGCTGGAGGAAGATATCTACAGAGCCTCCGTCGAAGATCAGGTGATGAACATCCATGAGCAGACAGGTCTGCTTTTCAGTGGTCACAATCTCAAAGTGGTAGAGCGGTCCCGTAGCGAGGTCGAAGGGCTGCACGAAGTCGTGCTTGTAGGTGGCCAGTTCCGCCTCGCTCATCTGTTTTACAGGAATCTCCACGGCCTGCTCCTGGTCGATGACCTGAATGATGCCATCTTCGCCGTTACCAAAGTGGACGGTCATCTGCGGATGTTGCCTGACAAGTGCCTTGATGGCATCGGCCAGGGCTGTGGTATCAGTATGCTGTTGGAAAGCGACCTTGGTAGGAATGTTATACAAGGTGGTCTCAGGATTCTTCAGACACTCGAAATAGACTCCCGTCTGGGCGTAGGAGAGGGGTACAGCCTCCCCAAGCCCCTCCCAAGGAGGGGATGTCTGGTTACCTGAAGAGATTGGGGTTTCTGTGGATTTATGCATTTTAACATCCCCTCCTTGGGAGGGGCTTGGGGAGGCTTTGAGCATCTGCTTCAGTATCTCATTCTCAATACTCTGCAGGGAGCCGTTCTTGACCAGCGACTTCGAGTCGAGCGTCACGCCATAGCGTTTATTCACCTGCACGGCCAGTTTGATGGCGGAGATTGACGTCAGGCCTGCATAGCCAAGCACTGTGGTAACGCCAAACTCGGTGGTGTTCACGATGCCGGCAATCATCTTGTGCAGTTCCTCCTCCAGCACGTTCATCGGCACGTTAGATTCTTCCACGATGGCAGCTTTCTTCTCGGGCTTTGGCAGGGCACGCTTGTTCACCTTTTGGTTCTGGTTCAGCGGAATGGCTTCAATTTGCATGGTCACAGCAGGCACCATGTATGGCGGCTTCTGGTCGAGGATGAAGTTGTTGAGGGCCTCGATGTCGATCTGCTGATCGCTCACGATATAGGCTGCGATGAACTTTCCGCCGCCAGACGACTGGTGCTCACCGTCGTCTACATCGAAAGCCTGAACGGTGACATCCTTGATGCCTGGGAACTCGCGGATGACGGCCTCCACCTCTTTCAGTTCGATGCGGAAACCGCGGATCTTCACCTGGCCGTCGCGACGACCTACAAACGTGATGTCGCCAGAAGGCAGATAACGCACGATGTCACCAGTCTTATAGACACGACAGTATTTCTTTTCGTCAGTAAACGGATTAGCGATATACACCTCCGCCGTCTTCTCAGGGCGATTCAAATAACCTCGGCTCACCTGAGGGCCGGCAATCCATAGTTCACCAGCAGCACCCACGGGCAGACGATGACCCTGTGGGTCAACGATGTACAATTTACAGTTCTGCATGGCAGGACCAATAGGAATATTCTTCATCCGATGCTTGACCCAGTAGTTGGTGACATAGCAGATCGTTTCTGAAGGACCATAGCCATTTGCCAGCCTGAAGGTCTTTGGTGGTGTTAGCGTCGAAAGCTTTTCTCCACCAGTCATGAGCACCTGCAACGAGTGATTCTCGATACTGGTGGCAAACTGATAGGCCACCTGAGTTGTCATGAATCCATGGGTAATGCCATTCTTTTCGAAATAGTCGTTCAAGGCTATGAGGTCAAGACGCATTTCTTCAGGAATGATGTGTAATTCCGCACCTATCGTGAGAGTGGCGAATATCTCCTGTGGTGAGGCATCGAAACCGAAGCTGGCATAGGCCGCCACTTTACTTTGAGCCGTTATGTTAAAAAAATGCTGGTGCATGTGACAGAAAGCCACCCAGTTGCCATGTTCCGACATGCCGCCCTTAGGCACACCCGTTGAACCCGAGGTGTAGATGAGCGTGAACAGGCTTTCAGGCTTTGGCTCCTGGAGGGGCACGTCAGTCTTTGGCAACTGCATCAGATCCTTCGTCAAAATCACGTCGCCCTGGTATTCATCCACGATGGGGCGCAGTTCCTCGTCGGCAATCAGCAGTCTGGTGCCTGTATCCTTCATCATGAAGTTCAGGCGCTCTTTGGGATAGGTGGGATCCAACGGCTGGAAGGCACAGCCCGCCTTGATGACACCCAGCGAGGCGATGGCCATCCACTCCGAACGGGGTATCAGAATGGCTACGATATCCTCCAGGCCCAAGCCCTTGCCTGCGATATAGCCTGCGATACGGTCGCTGATCTCGTCCAGTTCTGCATAGGTGAACCGTTTGTCCTTGAATACGACAGCCGTCTTATCGGGCGTGGCCTTAGCCTGACGACGGCACAGCGAGACGATGGTCTGGGTGTTGTCGTAGGGGACGTCTGTCTGGTTAAAGTTGTCGAGCAACTTCACCTGTGCCGATGTCGCGATATTGATATCCTTCAGGTATGCCTCACTCAGGAATCCTTCCACCACAGCCTCGTAACTCTCCAGATACTGGCTGATGAGCGCCTCGCTGTATTCGTTGGCGCTGTACTCAGCCTCCACGCAGTACTTGCCGTCGCGGATATAGGCTTTCATATAAAGCGACACCTCACGGGTGTTGTTATTCAGACGTGTGGCAGTCATCGGTTTTCCTCCAAACGTCAGACTGTCGAACAGCGTTCCATGCCAGGCAAATGAGGTGGCTGTCTGCAAACCGAGGTCATTGATGACGTCGCTGAAGGCGTAGGCCTCATGCTGACGGCAGCCACTCATCTGGTCTTGTCCGGCCTTCAGGAAGTCGAGCACGGTGGTGTCGTTGTCGAACTTGGCATAGACGGGCAGCGTCTTCACCAGCATCGCCATCGTGCGTGCCAAGCGCTTATCCGCACGTCCATTATGAATCGTATTAAACAGTACTTCCTGCTCGTTGTTGTATTTCGCCAACAGATAAGCGTAAGCAGCTGTGAAGAGCGTGCTCTTGAAGATGCCTTGCGCCTTGCAGAAAGTCTCTACCCTTGCCTGGTCGATGGCCATCTCTCTTGTCAGAAGGCCTTCCTGAGGCTCTTCGCCCTCCTGATCAGGCAACAGTGGAGAATAAGTGTCGCTGCAGTCAAAGTGCTGTGCATACCACTGTTTGTCTTCTTCGAATACAGATGTCTTCCGCACCTCTTCCTCCAGCTTGGACACCTCTGCCAGTGTCTGTGTCTCAGGATCGAGAGTTCCACCATTATACGCTTTTTCGATATCTGCCAGCAGCATCTTACGCGAAGCCCCATCGCTGATGATATGATGGATGTCCTGCAGCAGGTAGAAATGTCCTGCATCCTTGGCCTGTGGCCGAGCCTTCAACAGACGGATACGGAACAGCCTGTCACCCACAATGTTGAACGGCTGGATGAATCGGGACTTCTCAGCCTCAATGTCAGCGACGGTCTCCACCTTGAGTCCGAATGTTTCCGTATCGTTAATGACCTGCAACGGATCGCCCTCGCTGTCCTGCTCTATGCGTGTGAACAGCGTGGGATGCGCTGCCACCGCTGCCTCGACAGCCTTGCGAAGACGTTCTTCGTCGAGTGAGCCGTCGAAGGTATACAGATAGGGAACATTATAACATGCCTCTCCCTGATGTGCTATACACTCCACATAGAGGCCATACTGCGTTTTAGTTAGTGGTGCGGAAGATTTCATATTAATTTCCTTTATATTGATTTATTCAAAGAATCCGAAACCGCCAATGGTGGTGAGCATGCGCTCAATGTAATCCCATGATGTGGGACTCCAGTTGAAGCCGAGACGGTAGAGCACCTGCGTGGTATAGTCGTTGTCACGCTGTACGTCGGTGGTCTTCTGTCCGTGACCCATGTCCTTGTAGGCTAACAGCGCAGCCATCTGCTTGGCCTTCTGCGGATCTTGTCCTGCCTCGTCCATCGCCTTCTGGAACTCCTCCTGCTCGACAAAGCGGATACCGCCCGTCACGGACGACAGGCCTGAGAGCACATCGCCCAGGAACTGGCCATGGATGTTGTATGGATGGAACACGGTACACTCCTTCGGTGTGGTGGCCAGCAGGCAGATGGCATGGGCCACCTCGTTGATGGGCGAGAACTCTACACGCTTGTTGCGCATGCCATAAGGACAGCAGCCCAACATGTTATAGATACGGATACGGCCCATGAAGGAGTTGGTGCTGAAGTTGGCCTGGAACTCACCGTCGGAAGAACGGGCGGCAAGGTTACCCACACGCATGATCTTCGCACTCAGTCCGTGAAGGGCCGCAGCATCCAGTATCAGGCGTTCAGCCATATACTTCGAGTAGATGTACTGGTTGCCAAGGTACTGGCCCATGTAGAGGCGCTGCTCGGTATAGACATCGTTCTTTATCTCACCTGCCCACAAGCCACGGGTACTGGCTGTGGAAATGTGGATGAGCTTGGCACCCGTCTTGATACAGAAATCAACACAGCGCTGCGCACCTCCGATGTTTACGTCTTCAATCTCCGTGCCTTCCGAGAAGTGCTTCACGACGGCTGCGCAGTTGAACACCGTGTCAACCTTCAGGCTGGTATCGATATCCTGCGTCACGTCGCCAAGAACGATATGCAGACGCTGTCCGAACAATTCCTTGTAAGATTTCGAGAAGTAGTAGAACAACAGGGTGCGCAGACGACTTTCAGCGGCTTCCAAGGTCTTGCCACGTACCATACAGTAGATGTTATTAGCCTCGCTGTCAATCAGTTCGCGAAGGATGTGGATTCCAAGATAGCCTGTGGCACCTGTTATCAGCACATTGCCCAACTGTTGGCGTTCGCCAGCTCGGAAGAAGCCCAGCGTGTTGCGCTGAAGGAGGTTGTCGATGGCTGTGTAGTCGAAGTCGGCAACGGGATCTGGCTCTCCGTCCTTTCCTGAATCAACAGAGTCGCCAGTAATCAGCTGTGCCAGCTTGCGGGGCGTGGGGTTGGCGAACACCTCGCCATAGGCCACGTGAAGCCCTGCCTTGTCGGCCTCGATGATGACACGGGTGACGACAAGCGACGTACCGCCCAGTTCGAAGAAATTGTCGGTGGCTCCCACCTTGTCCATCTGCAGGATATTGGCGAAGATATCACAGAAGGCACGCTCGGTGTCGTTGGCAGGTGCCACGAAGTCGCCACTGATGGCCAGTTGCGGTTCTGGCAGTGCCTTGACGTCCGTCTTACCATTAGGCGTAATAGGCATCTTCTCCATCTGCAGATAAGCCGTGGGCACCATATACTTGGTAAGTGTCTTACCCAGTTCGGCTTTCAGCTCTACGATGTCGATAGGACGGTCGGCTGTGAAGTAAGCACACAGATGCTCGATATTCTTGATCTTGCCAATCTTCACAACGACGCTTTTGATACCCTCGACGGCAGCCAGAGCGGCTTCTACCTCACCCAGTTCGATACGCAGACCACGTAGTTTGATCTGGTTGTCTGTACGACCCAGGATCTCTACATCGCCCTCTTCTGTCCAGCGGGCATAGTCGCCCGACTTGTAGAT
>Ga0326512_10003503_pt1 | contig 11509 bp, 25 predicted proteins | sample 1_2617_0518_D_FD_203652 | JGI IMG/M metagenome (GOLD analysis project Ga0326512, IMG submission 203652) | Bovine rumen microbial communities from UC Davis, California, United States - 1_2617_0518 | ecosystem: Host-associated > Mammals > Digestive system > Stomach > Rumen | place: USA... | reverse complement strand
TATTCTATATCTACATTAGGAGTATCATCTAGAGAGTAGTAAGTGATAGGTACAAAGAACCTAGAGCCTCTTGTATAATCTTCATCTATTCTATGTTTATATCTTGGAAGCTCTACATATCTCTCTCCATCCTGCTCTACGATGCGAGGTTCTTTAGGGAAATCCAGTTTCTTAATTGTAGCTAGATGGTTTTTATCCCAGAACATTATTGAGTATTTAAGATGAACTATGTATCTCATATTGCTTTTATTTATTGTTCTAGAGCTGAAGAGGGAGTTAATGTATAATATTACCATTCTTTGAAGTAACATCTCCACTTACTGAACCAGCAATAGTAATACTTCCATTCTTAGAATCTACATTGCCCTTGACATTACCTTTAATAGTAATACTACCATTCTTAGTTGTAGCATCTCCAACTTCTCCTTCAATGTGAATGTCGTTGTTTTCACAATTAATACTCTCAACATTACCTTGAATAGTAAGATTAACTATGAAGGGTTCTTTATACTCCTCAAGAGGTTTGCCATCTACGTATATACCTTTATCAGTGATGACCATATTACCTTTGACATTGGTATAAGTTCTACCGTTAATTGTTACTGTACTACTACCACTAATCTGAGTAATAGTTGAGTTGGAATTTCCAAATATATTCATCTTCTTCTGCTTCAAATTAAACTTTTATAAATTATTTGTTAATTAGAAGAGTCCAAAAATTTTCTTTCTAGGAATTTTATACTTTGCAACTTCTTCTTCTGCTGCATGAAGTTTAGCTATAGCTTCCGCAAGTTTTTCTTCAGAAGATTTAGAAGCTTCTTTGAGTTCATCCTTTAGCTCTTTAATTTTGCCTTCCAAAGCATCAATCTTTTCATCTTTGTGGGCAATTTCTTTATCATAAATCCTCTTTAAATCTTCTTCAGCCTTATTGACAGCTTTATCAACATCCAAATGTTTGAGATTATAACTCTCTCGTTCTCTATCAAGAGATTGCATTTTCTCTTCCATAGAAATCTTATATTTCTTCTCAATCTGCTGTTTAATAGTTTCAGATATTTCATCAAAGCCTCTTACTTCCATTGTAGTAGTGTCTTCAATAAAACCAGATTTAAGATTCAGTAAGTCTTTAAGATTGCGTTCAATAATAGTGGCCACTCTATTAACTAATTCTGGGTCAATACTAGGTCTACTGAAAGGATCATTTCTAATACTCCAATGCATTTGCTGAGAGTAATCAATTAATTTTGTCAGTCCTCCATAGCCTAAGTCATTTATAATTTTAGATGCTCCTCTTTCATAGTCAATGCTGGCTACATAATATCTATTCTTTACTACTACATTAGACGCATTATCTTTCAGTTTCTTAACTTCTTCTTTGAGTTCAAGTACTTCTTTTTCTGCTTTATCTTTTGATTGTCTGAGCATATCATACTCTGACAAATCTACATTTACTTGTGCCATATCTTTTATAAATTATTTGTTAATTGGGGGAGTTAGAAGATTTTCAAGGTCTCTTTGTACTTTACTCATCTTTGCTTTCTTTCTTTAAAGTCTTTAAATCGTTTCAATACTTCCTTGTAGTGCTCTTCATTTTTACGAACACCAATTATTGATTCCTCATTATTAGTATCTTTATCAATATTAATAATAAGTTCAATATCTTGCCAAGTAAGTTCATTGTCTTTATCTGCTTGCTTATACCCTTGACCATAGTAAAACCCATCACAACCGCTTGAAAGTTTCGCTTTATCTGTTAAGTCTTTCTCTGCTTGAGTATAGCCTTTTATGTATGCTTCTCTTGTAAACTTATTACAATCTTGTTCAATGAGAGGGAGATCATCATTCGCAGGAATAAGTGTTGTCATAACCACAGGATATTCTTTTAATGCCAATTCCTCTACCTTATTCATTTTTGCTTCCTTTCTTTATATAGTTTCAACACTTCTTTGTAAAATTCTTCGTCACTCATAGGTGTGTGATTTTGCTTGATGAAATCATCACCTAACTTTTCTATTGTCACTAAATCTTCCCAAGTGAGTTCCAAGTCTTTCTCTGCTTGGTGGTAGCCCTCTGCATAAGCCCGCCCCATTGAATAGGGGTCTAATTTGTTTTTGGAAGCCCATTCCCATGCTCTATCTTCTGCCTTCATACTTTTTCTTTCTATTTAATTTTGTCGTTTCATTATTAGCGTTTTCCTTTGGTGTAACCCAACGGAGATTGCAAGCCCTGTTGTCACTACGAATAGTATTGATATGGTCAACAAACAACCCGTCTTCATAGCCTTTTATTCCAAGAAAAGCATAAGCGACCAATCTATGCACAGGTACAGAATGGCGACCATATCCCCTATCAAGCCACACATATACATAACCATTTTTTTGAACGTATTGCTTTAGTATCAATCCATCAACCTTGCGCATTATCCCACCTAACGAACTGGCTTGGTACATTTCGTAGGTAGGTATGTCACGCCATTCTTCTGCCTTATTCATCTTTCATTGCTTGTTTAAATTCTTTTGCAACATAATAACCGCTAATTCCTCCATAAAGAGAAAAGTTGTTGTCAATCCACTTGGCTGCTTTTTCAAGTATTTCCTCCCTTGCAATATCCACAGCTTTTATTGCTTGGTCAGGAGTTAACCATTCATGGTGTCTAAAATTAATTATTTCAAACATTCCTGAGGAAGCAACTATATTACTATCAGTTCTCGTATTCTCCTGAATGTATTTCTCTGCTTTGCTCATAGTTCTATTCGTATTGTTTTAACACATCGCTATATATCTCCAAGACTTTTACGACCTTGTCAAGGTCAAACCAATCATCAGTCCTTACACCGCTTTCCATATCTATCCAAAAATCGCCTACTCCTTCATTCTCCATAAGAAATGTCAGCTTCTCAGCCACGTTGTCGGCATTGATACCACCTGCATAACCTATCTTTCTATTAGTGTGATATATTCTCAAAGGAGCATTGATTCCTTGACCACCACTTGCATCAAGAAGCATAGAGTAGTTCTTGTAGTAAGGGAAAGTCTTTAATGAACTCTTGTAAATATCAGTATTCTCAATATTCTTTTGCTGAATAATCACTTCTTGCCAATTAAGATAAGGATTGCAAACATAAGATGGATTGTCGCTTCTGTTGGCTATATTTAACTGGTAGCGTTTAAACAATTTAAGATTATCTTCACCAATCAGTTTAAGGAGTTCATTCCAATGCCCTATTGCTACATCATGCGCAGCAGAGCCACAAATATGAAGTGCAAGATTCAATCCATTACCTCTAAGATTATTAATGAATTTTGGGTCAAGATACCTATTGCCATTCTCATACCAATGATAAGAAGTAAGAACACCAAATTCTGCTATTGGATATTTTTTCTGAATAGCTTGTAATCTTTCAATGTTGGTATATTTGTCGATACCTGTAAATGTAATGTGTTGTAGTTTCATACTTTATTCCTCCTTAATTACGATTACTTTTACTTTATTGCCCTCTTCTGCAAGCGGTTCATCTTTATCATAATCCCATATTTCTATCTGTGGAATATATGGATAACCACCTGCATCAACCTTTACTTCTGCATCAATAGCCTTTGCCATCATCTGCTCCTCTTTCCACTTAGCACCCGCCTTGAAAAAATCATCAGTTGCATGGGATGGAAACCATACATCATGACAGCCATCAACAACCATCGCTTTACCCCCATGCTCATCCCAAGTTTCTTCATAATAGGAATCACACGCTTGTTCCAAGTCCTTGCTTACAGACTCTTCCTTTGGCAAAACTACAACACCTTCTTCGTTGAGAGTTTGTTTATCTTTATCTTCTTGCCACTTAGCACCAAGTCTAAACATTTCTAAACAACTCCTAATATTAACAATCTCGTGAGTATTCAACACCTTACTAAGTGCATTATCAGCAGCTTCTTCAAAATCTTCGCTTACAGGTTCTTCTAATTCTTCCTTTGCAATATTATAAAGTCTTTGGGCAAAGTCATGGAGAGAATAACTGCCATTGTTTTCATGAGTTGCATTTACCATAGAAATGAAAGTCTTCTCAAATTCCTCATTTACAGGCTCTTTCTGTACTTCGTCTATATAGTCAAGAACCTGCTTCAATACCTCTGACTGTGTGTAGAGTTGTATTCTTTCAACCTCTTCACGGATTTTCTGTACTTTATCCATAGTCCATAACATTTAATAAAACTTCTTTTTCCTTTTTTAAAAGCATAAATTCTACAGCAGCCATCTCTTTGGAGGAACTACGGACAATTCTGTTGTAGTAATTACACCTTTTGCTATCGTAGATAACTAAAAGATACTGGTTCATAACTCTTCTCCTTTCTGTACTTTGTCTGTCATACCTCTTCTCCTTTTATTTATTATCCAAAGGTCATTCCAACATGTTCTCTTTTACCTATAAGGAGTTCAACCAACTCTTCTTTTGACAATTTCATTAGTTCTTCTTTTTTTCTATCATAATGAGCAACTATATCATCATGTGTAATTGATGATTGTTGTGATTGACTTTGTTTTGACAGACAGTCTCCTGTCAGAAGGTTATTACAACCATCACATGCTGCTCTACCTATAGGACAATTATATGCTATCATTTTATTCTCCTTTCTGTGCTTTAATTTTTACCGAAAGACCAAGTTCAAAGAAATGTTTGGCAATATTATCAAATTGTTCATGTTCTATTGAAGCAATTTCTAAACCCATTCCCTCATCAGTAGGTTCACATTTATTCCACTCTTTATTCAGTTCCTTTTCAAAGTCCACCTCTTTTACTTTATACGCTGAATAATCAGTTGTTACCCCTTTCCACCAATTGAGTATTTTATTAAGTTGTTCTGTATCAACCTCTTTCACTTCAAGGGTGTCGATAAGAGAAAGAATACTTTTAAAAAGAAGTATCTTCTTATCAGCATCACGCTTCTTAATCAGTCCAGTTTTCTGTGATACTTCTATATCGCTAATACGTGATTTTATCTCCGCTACTAAAGCGGATTTGTCTATATATTTTGCCATAACTATATTTCTTCTGTTGTAGTTTTATAACAATCGTTGATAGTCACTTCGATATTGCGATATTTTAAGCCATCCATTGATTCAACCGCTTTTTTCTCTGCTTCTTTCTTTATGTCCTTTTTGGGGCAATAGAAACGCTCTGCTTTAAAATCGCTGTCTGAAATCCATTCACCGCTCTCTTCTTCAAGCCATTCGTAAGTCCATGAATAACTTACCCACCAAGCATAATCACGCCCTGCTACCATACCTTACTCTCCTTTTATATAGTTTTTGAAATCTTCAATTTCTTCTTCATTAAGTATAGAGCGATACACATCCTCTCCAATACATGCAAATACGCATTTTTTCTTAGTCCTAAAATACTCGCAAGCCTTTTCAATAAAGGCATTTTGCATTCTGTTGATAAAGTGTCTATAACGATATTTCTCTGATACGCTGCCATTTTCGTTTATTATTCTATCAGAAAACTTTGGAGGAATAGCATTTGTTTCACCGTTAAGATAGCGTTTGTATTGGTCGTAAAAGAAACACTTACTATCTTTACAATTACCGTTACATTCACAATCAAGACAATACCACTTTAATGCTTTCTCAATAAAGGCATCTGTGCGGACGTATTCAATGTTTTCTGCACCTGCTACTGGTTGTGTCTTCCACTTTGTTTCACCCTTATCATTATCGAGATAGAGAGTTGTACGGTATATCTTCTCTGGTGCTTTGTTTGCTTTCATAATTCAATTATTCTTTAATCAGTCATCGGAAAATCCTTTGCCTTCATCATTCTATCCATAAGTTTAGCATCGTATTCCTTTTGTTTCCTTTCAATGCGTTTATCTATCTCTGCGACCTCTTCCCTGCTATGAACCGAGAAAAAATCAACGGATTCGTTTGCTTTCATAACTTTATTCCATTAAATCGTGAATATAACTATTGCATTTATCCCACATTTCTTTTTCAAATTGTCTTTTGTCACCATCAGTCCACTTCACAACTTTTCCATCAGCGACTTCTCCCCATCTGCCTTTAAGTACATTTTTAATATAAAAGTCAGTCATCTTACGCATAACTTCTATATTCTTTCTATAACGCTTACTTGTATATTCTTTCCAAAGTACTTTTATATCCCTAATGCTTGTTGGGAATCTAAAACTGATATTTTTCATAACTTCATCCTTTTAGTTTCAATAAATCTTCATACAATTCATTAAGGTGTTTTGAAACTTCTTGTTCAACCACGCTGTCACCTAACTTTATGTTTGCAATCCAAGACAAATAGTGCAACTGTTCCTCACTCGGTTTCCAAGTGTATCTTTCTTTGAGGGATTTGAGCCAAGCAATATCAGTATTATAAACTTCAACCACTGCTGGAGTGTTTGGGAACTGAGTTTTACAACACTCTATTGTAGATAGAATTGATTTAACATGATTCTCATCCTCTTCACTCCACTCTTGCTTTGACTGAGGTTGTAAATACTTTATCTTATCAAAAAATCTATCATATTGTGCTATAAGAGCATCAGTCATTTCTCCTTTATTAAACTCAAAGTTATCTCTAACATCTTCAAGCATTTCTTCATCCTCTTCACTCCAAGCAGACTTCTGCTCTTTTAGTTCCTTTAATTCAGTCAGCCAATTTTTAAGTTGCTTGTGTTCTAAAGCGCAAGCATTATTACCGCAAGACTTTTCCTCACAATGTTCAATAGCTTCGTCAAGAGACATGGTTGCAGGCTTCTGCTCTATTATATCTGCTTTACCTTTCTCGTAACTATTACGCAATTTCTGTTGAATTGTAAAGTCAATATAATCATCTGCCCAATCTCTTACCATAAGAAGAAAGTGTTCTGCCCATCTGTTAGCATATTCTTCTTTAGTTTCACCTTCTTTCTTACAAGTAACTTTTCCCCAAGCACAGTCATATACTGCTTGTTTAAATTTTTCTAAAAGAGGCTTTTCTTCTTCAATAAGGCTATCAACAGGCTTCTGCTCTACAAGTTCAAAATTTTTATCAGCATAATCAATATCGTTTCCACAGCCTTCTTGTGTGTAGGTATATGGTCCTTTATCTAAAACAACGCTTTTGATTGTAAACTGCCTATCATCACACTTGCATTTAATTGTATCACCGACCTTAAACTTTGGTTTAACTTTATCAATTGGGTAGTATATGTTATGAATTTTACCATCAACTTTACTTACATACCAATCGTTTGCTTTGAAATCAAGAACGGGTTTCTGCTCAATCTTCTTCAGCTCTCTCTTTTCAAAGTCAAAGGTATATCCTGCATTAGTCATTGCTTTCATTAGAGTATCACGTTGTTTTTTGGTAGCTGGATGAGCACCTTCTATGTCGTGATAAGACTGTCTTGATTCAAATGTACCTGTACAACCTCCTACAAACCCATAACTATTAAAGGAATCTTCATCGTAGATATTTTTGAATATAGCGATACATTTGCTATCATCCCAAGAAAGCACGTCACCAGCTTTTGTGTCTTGAATAGTCCAATCTCTGAAATATGTACCAGCACAAATTACTTCAAAGGGAACATTACTATTAGATGGGATTAAACTTCCATCCTGTGTAGATAAGTATGTATCACCTTTGCAAAATGCTTTGTTTGCATAATTATCGAGTAGGTCTTTTATACACACATACCATTTGCCTTTTTCAATCTTAAACTTTGGTTCAGCCTTGTCAACAGACTTCTGCTCACCTTGCTTTTCAAGTTGCTGACTTAAAACCTCTTGTGTATATTTAACCTTATATTCACCAAGCTCTTTAATAAGTTTATCTTTATCACCTTGCTTTTCAAGCCAAGCAATCCAAGAGTTATATTTCTGATTTTCTTCATCTTCATACTTATCTCTACAATCTGGTGCTGAGATAAAAGAAGATTGTTGGTCTTTTATATGTTCAATAAGTTCTTTCCTTATCCTCTCATCCTCTGACTCTTTGAGTTCGGGGAATTTCTCTAACACTTCATCAAGTACAAAACCAACTTTCCCCTGCATTACTTTTCTTGCCCATTCAAGAGCTCCTTTGTATTTCTTTTTGTAATCCATAATTCACAACATTTTAAGTTCGTTAAGTTTTATAATCATATTGTAGCAAGCATCAATAGGGTTATCATAATTATCTGTCGCTTCAACTGGACAATCAAACATATTAACACTCCATTGTCCCATAAAAGATGATAAAGCTGCGCTTCCGTCATCATCAATTTTACTTGCTATTTTTGCTAAAACACCAAGCAATGCAGCAAGTGACCAACAAGGATGGTCGTATGGATAATCAACATCACCTACTTCTACTACCACAGGTATTACATCATAAGTGTCTGCTCCCATTCTAATAAAGTGAGGATAAATCATATCCGCACTTTCAAGTGGCAGTATAGTTGTAAGAACTTTCGATTGATTTATATCTGTATAGCTTTTCATAAATTTTTATTGTTTATCTCTTTTATATCATAATTCAATAGTTTCATCTTCTTTTTGAGTCCAAAATCTATCTCCTTCAGCTCTTTTCATAGCATCAATATATAATTGAAATGCTTCTTCAAAAGAGGTATCAGGAGGAACAGTTTCACTGGCTAAAAACTCTGCCATACATACATCACTTTCTTCAAGATATGTATTATAGAGTTTTTGGAATTTTTCTTTATATGAAGGGGTTTCCATAATATTAATATTTTATTGTGTATAGCATAAATAGGTAGATAATAGTGAAAGCTATCATCATAAGAATAAATGCTATTATGTTACTGTAGTTTGGCATAGTAGTATGTATTAAATAAGATAAGTAATAAAGGCGGTAAAAAAGAATAATGAACCTTAAAAAAATAAAATAATATGAAAATCTAATACCATGAAAAACACATGTTAGCATAAACGGCTTCTGTAATACTATAATTACATAAGCACCTTACTTCACAGTAAGACCGCCTTATATTACTTACCTAAATTATAACCAATCTAATTCTTTGAGTTTAATAATCATTTCGTAGCAAGCATCTATTGGATTATCTGCATAGATTTCATCGTACTGATTCCAGCAACAGCAATGTTCTTCAATAGGGCAAGGTGTACCTATGTTAGTTCCTTTTGGTAAAACGCCAAGCAATGCAGCAAGACTCCAACAAGGCAAACTTTTCCATACATCGCCAATAGGTTTTACAATAGGTGTTTCAATGAAAGTGTCATTGATTTCTCTTTTAATATAACACATATCCGCACTTTCAAGCGGAAGTATCTTACTCAAAGTCTTGCTTTGAGAAAGGTCTGTGTATGATTTAATTGTTGCCATAGTTATTTATATTTAATAAAATGATATTTATGTGTTGGATAAAATACTTCTTTGAAAATGGCTTTAATTGGTTTATTTGCACTTTGAGCTTTATCTACAATATAACATCTGTCATTGCCACTAACATAATAATCGCTTGAAATACTATGACAGACATAATAGCCATTATTATTAAAATCAACTTTAATGTGATGGGCTTTATAATGATGTCCACCTAAAACGTTAAACTCTTTGTATATTGGCTTGTTATATTTTACTAAAATAGAGTCATTTCCTTCATAATTCCAAACATAAATATACTTGTTATCTTCATGGTCTATTCTTGATTGCTTATCACATGAAGTAAACAAAATTATTGATAAGAATAAAAATAAATGTTTCATATTTATATTAAATTTTCAAGACAATACTTTATTGCAGCTTCACAAGCTTCTTCATAAGAATGTTCTGTAAAATCTTCATCTTTATCGGTTAATCTTTTAATAGTTGTTCTTTCAGTTATACAATATAGCCATACTTCTCCGTGTTCAAGAAAATCTATAAGTTCTATTTGAATAACTAAATGATGCACTTCTCTTAACCACTTCATTACAATTTGAAGAGTTGGAATAGTTATAAAATCTTCTTTATATCTACAAAATTTATATCTATCTGTAAATGGAATTATAGAATTATTAAGAGGATTTTGTAATATAATATTATGATGTTCTCCTTCAGGTAATGGATAATTTATACAAAAACAACGTTCATCAAACCCCTTTTCTTTCAAGAGTTTTGCTATTTCAAAAGAAACATAATCTTCTTTAATTGTTTCCATAGTTATTCATTATTTGTATTATACATATCTTTAGGTGCTTCTAGTGCAAGTCCTTTTGGGATTAGTCCCATAAAATCAAGATGATGTGAAAAATACAGATTATGAATTTCACTTATAATTCCATTAAATTTTTCATCATTAGTCTCATTACAATCAACTAATTGATTTTTCAAAAGTCTTAATTCTTCCTCCTCTTCCTCTGTCATATCATCCATCGGACGAAGATAAGGTTTTACACTCTCAATTTTATGTTCCCATTCTTCATCATCAATAAAGTCGCATCCGTCAAAATATATAATGGTAAATGGAGGTTCTTCCTCTATATCTTTTGCTTTTACCTTGTATGGTAATCTTGCACAAAGGTCTTTTAGTAGTAGTAGTTTCTCTTCTTGTGTCATAGTTATTTCTCCTTATCTTTAAATACAACTGTACTATCAATAGCTATACCATCTTTATAAGTAATTTCAAGAGTAGTTTTATTACGATAGACATCAATGGCAGTTGGTGTATATTTTAATATACAAATAGTTATTAATACAAAAATTAGTATAAATATAAAAACTGGTAATACTTCATAAGGACTATCTGCATAAGTCATTATAACTATTCCTATAACTGCTGCTATTATTATTGTTGTTAATATAAAAAACATAATTCCCATATTCTATTTCTTTAGTTGGTTAATTAACTCTTCCAATTCCTTCTGCTTACGTTCTTTGCAAAAGCGGCAGTTGCCTTTATGAGCAAGATAATCACTTTGAGAACCTGATGCACATCCAACATATTCACAAGAATCTATTATATAAGTTTTATAAAAATATGGTTTGTATGTTCCATCTGACTGTTTTTCATCACACCCAACCATCATCAAGGCTGTAAGTGCTAATAGGATAAGTTTTTTCATAGTCTTATTTCTTTAGTTGTTTAATAAGTTCTTTTAACTCTTTATGGCTTTGCTTTGGAAAAGCGCACCAATTTTGATTATTTGTAAGTTTCTCTATCTCATCAAGCACATAGTTTGCACCTGCCTCAAATGTTCTCTGTGTATGACCTATAGGGTCAAACTCAAGACCTTCACTCGCGCCATCATAATACTCGTCTGACTGCCAGTTGGTGTAGCCGTACTCTTTTGCTTTTTCTTTGATACTTTTCATAAGTCTTACTTAATTACTTCTGTCATATTTCTAACCTTTATTTACGGTTATTTGTAAATGTTCCCTCATTGTATAAGGGTTAGAGTAGTCATGGAATATCTTAGGATAATCCCTCTTGAGTTTACCTGCATCTATTCTGCGACCTTGATACTCATAAATAATAACTGTACTGGTTTTGTTAGTAGTAACTCTCTTAC
>Ga0326512_10003502_pt1 | contig 11510 bp, 10 predicted proteins | sample 1_2617_0518_D_FD_203652 | JGI IMG/M metagenome (GOLD analysis project Ga0326512, IMG submission 203652) | Bovine rumen microbial communities from UC Davis, California, United States - 1_2617_0518 | ecosystem: Host-associated > Mammals > Digestive system > Stomach > Rumen | place: USA... | reverse complement strand
GGCACGCATTACCAGTCTTTTTGAGGAAGCTTATCAGGCAAATCCTTTGTATGCCACAAAGATTCTTTTCTATGCAAGAGATATTCGTGGTGATGAAGAGACTCAGGGTCTTGGAGAGAGACGTGTATTTAGAATTATTCTGAAATACTGCGCTCTGCACCATCCTGAAGCAATCCGTCCTAATCTTGATTTGATTGGCGTATATGGTCGTTACGATGACCTGTATGAACTGATTGGTACTCCGCTCGAAAAGGAAATGTGGACTGCTATGAAAAAGCAGTTTGAAGAAGACCTTGAAAATATGGCTAAAGGGAATGCAATCTCTCTTCTGGCTAAATGGATTAAGACAGCAGACGCTTCTTCTCCTAAAACCAGAGCGCTTGGTAAGCTGACTGCACAGAAACTTGGTTATGATGTGTATAACTTTAAGCGCATCGTGCGTGCAATGCGTAAGCAGATTGGTATTGTTGAGTCTCTTATGTCCACTGGTCGTTGGGATGAGATTAAGTATTCTGAAGTCCCTTCCAGAGCAATGCTTATTTACAGAAATGCTTTTAGAAAGCATGATGAGGAGCGTTTTAGTCAGTTCGCACAGAAAGCTGTTACTGGAGAAGAGAAAATCAATTCTGGCACGCTTTATCCATACGACTTGATTGAAAAGGGAATCAAAGGAATTTGGGATTGGCGTTGGCATCTTACAGGAACAGAAAATAATATAGTTCAAGCACAGTGGGATCAGCTTCCTAATTATGTAGAGCCGGGTACTAACGCAATTGTAATGGCTGATACATCTGGAAGTATGAATGGACGTCCTATTATGACAGCACTTGGACTTGCAATTTATTTTGCTCAGAGAAATACTGGTGCATATCATAATTTATTTATGACTTTTAGTTGCCGTCCTGAATATCAAGAGATTAAGGGAAAAACGCTTGCTCAAATTTTTAGCAATCTAAATTATCGTGGTTGGCAAATGAATACAGATTGTGAAGCGGCTTTTAATCTGATTCTTGATACTGCTATTAAGAATCAAGTGTCTGCGGAAGAAATGCCGAAAAGTTTAATTATCATTTCTGATATGGAATTTGATGAATGTGGTAATAGGCGGTGGGATTTTTATAGTAATATGCGTGCAAAGTTCGCTCAGTATGGTTATGAAATTCCTACTATCGTTTATTGGAATTGCGAATCGAGACATGATGTATTTCACGCAGATAAAAACAGAAAGGGAGTTATTTTAGTTTCTGGATCAAGTACAGGTACATTTAGAAATTTGATTGGAGCAGTTGGCAAAAGCCCTCTTGATTTTATGATGGATATTATAGACTCAAAGAGGTATGAGCCAATTACAATTGAATAAATGCCTTCCAAGAATGATATAAAAATTGGTGATTTATATGGAAGACTAAAAGTTATTAGTCTTCCATATAAAAAAGGCAAAAACTGGTATGCAAAATGTAAATGTACTTGTGGAAATGTTATAGAAATTCAAATAGGAAATTTATTTAGAGGACATACACGTTCTTGTGGCTGTTTGTTAACAGAGCGCAAGAAATTTAATACTTATGATTTAACAGGGGATTATGGTATTGGGTATACCAATAATATAGATTTTACTGATCCTGAACATAAAAGAAATTATTATTATTTTGACTTAGAAGATTACGATAAAATTAAAGATTATTATTGGCTTTTTGACAAAAATGGATATCTTTATACAAGAAGCACTCCGGGTCGTAAAAATTTAACAATGCATCGATTAATAATGAGCTGTCCAACAGGGTTAGAAATTGATCACATAAAACATCATAATTTTGATAATCGTAAAAAAGAATTAAGAATATGCACCCATTTGCAAAACATGCAAAATAAAAATATAAAAAACAAATCTTCTGAAGTACAAGGCGTTTATTATGATAAAACAAATAAAAAATGGGTGGCTTTTTTAACTGTTCAAAAAGAATATAAATTATTGAAATCATTCAAAACTTTTGAAGAAGCAGTTGCCGCTCGTAAAGAGGCAGAAGATAAATATTTCGGTGAATTTTCTTATGATAATAGCATGAAATTAAAAACTTCATGAGATTATAGTGGATACAGACACTTAAAACCTGTATCATAAGCGCCGATGGACGCTATATATTCCATTCATTTGTCCTGAGAAAGGACACGTTTACTTTTGAGTAGGCATAGAATACTGAGACAAAAGTAAATGAATGCGTCATGATCGTGACGCATGCACAGCAATCGCACACAAGATTAGGGAACGTGAGCGTGTAGGGTGATTGAAAAACTATCACACTCAAAGATATTCGCAAGGATATTGAGCACACGCAATTCAAAGGAACTGGTACCTGTATTGGTTCGCCGTATACTCGGCTTTAATCGAGTCAAATACTCGGTTAAAAAACAGGAACTGAAACCTGTATAATAAATACAATGGGGATATAGTTGCCGTCTTCAGATTACCCCGTAACGGAAATGAGCTTTGCACATCACACGTATCTAGCCCGTGTACGACCCAGTGGTGTGCATTATTTAAAAGGTGCTACAAAACAATTATAAATTATATGAATTTGACATTGAGAGTCTATATAATAAATAAGGTAAGAGTAGTAGTTAAATGGAGTTTGATGAACAGCCTTTTTATAATAACTTCTTTAAGTAATGTGATATAGAGAAGTTAATAAGGCGCTTTGATGGAATAGGCAGACATAGCGGACTTTTACCCTGATAACATTAACATTATGGAGCGTTATAATAGAAATATTATAAATGAAGGTGGCTAAAACGGCGAATAATCAGGGAAACGCCGTGCTAAATTAAATAGGAAATAATCGTTCTTGTTCGTTTATTTTAAAAGAGGGATGCCGATTAAAATTTGACGCACACTGGCTGAAAACAACGGAAGTAAATATAAGTGCGTTTATGTTATACTTGACGCCTGAATCCTATTTATAAATGTGTAGAGACTATATACCACCTACCTAAGTCAGATTCTTAAAGGTAGCGTAGGACTCGTAATCATTCGAGGGTAGCGTGATAATAACACTAATTCCTTGTATTAATCTGATAAGGTAATGACATAGTCCAGACTACAACATCATTTAGATGGCTATGGTAACATAGAGTAGTAAGAAAATCCGCTGAGAATTAATCTCGTGAGGGTTCAAGTCCCTCAAGCGCCACTGTAAAACAGAGATGAACGGAAAGCATGACTGTTTTATATCTAAAATATGCACTTGCATCTATATGATGTATAAAACTTTCCTCAATTGAACCATCTATACAGGTTGTAAGATTTAAGGCTTAGTATGGAGAGCATTATTTCTGAGTTTGAGTATAGAGAATTTATCCATATTTCATTGGTGGGACGCTAACAGCAACTTATAACAGAACTGATCTTGAAAATCCGTATTCTATTATAAGCGTCCTGTATTACAATTAAATATGCCGACCTAGCTCAATGGTAGAGCACGATAAAACGGATTATGTTCGTAATCCTAACAGCAAACATTTTTTCCACTTGTAATGGCGTTGTTATTGGTTCAAATCCAATGGTCGGCTCTTTGGGATTCGCACAGCAAAAAAAATCGGATAAACAAAAATTCTGCAAAAATTTGAGTGAATGGGTTCAAATCCCTAATAACGAATCCTGTTTTGTAATTATAGTAGTGTCATGAATTATTTAAAAACGAAAAACATAAAACAAAACACTCGAAAAAGGTAAAACAAATGAAAATTAATTGGTTAGATGAGTCGTTATTGACTTATGAAGAAGCAATGGAATTGTTAAGTCATTCGCATAAGAAGCGTCTGGAAATGGAAGATAAAAACAAGTGGGATGCTTATGTAAATGATTTCACGTTCTGGATGTTCATTAACGACACTTACTGCTATATGCTCGATGAAGTTAAAAAAGAAGTTGGAGATATTCATTATAGATATTTTTCTTATCCAAAAATTAAGGAAGTAATTGATTGGGAAATATTCCCAGACAGACAAGGCAATACACTTGCAAAAGATGTTTTAAAGCAAGAAAGAAAAGAAAACATTTGGGAAATTGTAGAAGATTGGTGGGAAGTTATATTTAAAATATTATATTTTTATTAATTTAGGTCATGTGAAATCCTCTATAAATAGATTGGGACGCTTACAGCAAAAAAATTTTTTATGGCTTAGACTTTTAATCTAATTTTACCAGAAAAAAGCGTCCTGTTTAAAAGAAGTTAAGTTGTGCACAACTATTAAAAAGTACGGCTTTAGTGTTAGCGGATAGCACGGTGGTCTCCAAAACCACAAGGCAGAGTTCGAATCTCTGGGGTCGTGTTTAATACAGGAAAATTAATGGACGCATTAGTTATAATGTATTAACGCTTATCAGGAATTTCGCTAAGGGTTCCAGATATTTCGATAATCTGGTGGTAGGGTGGAAATTTCAGAGTCGGGAACGGAGTAGCTAACCGTTAACAGGCGATTGAGAACGATAAGTAGTGGATGAGAAATAGTTTAGTGGATAGAACGGCTCATTAGAGTTGGCGTAGGTTCGAGTCCTGCTTTCTCACTCAGAATTCACAAGTGCACATGTGATTTCTGACATTCATCAAAGAGTATCACCAAGGGATTGAAGCATAAAATAGTGAGGTGGTGGTGCAGTGAGGCTAGCTGTGGACAGGTGAAATGATATGATGAATGTTCGCACTATGGTGTAAAGGTAGCATACTTCCGGTATTAGGAAGAGGTCTGCGTTCAATTCGTAGTGGTGCAATTGTGTCAAGGATAGCTTAATTGGTAGAGCGGTAGAGGATTGATCAAACTCTACGTCACATTGATGATAACTCATAAGTCAAGCCTAATCAGCTTGGAAATTGAGGGTGCGGATTCGAGTTCCGCTCCTTGGCGTTAGAGGAATATGGTATAAGCGGTGTACAACGCAAATTTTACTGTGAGTAGCTATTCCCAAAGCAGACATATTCATAACTCTATATTACATAATGCGCATTTGTAATATTAAAAGGGGATATAGTCCAATGGCAGAACAGGTGGCTGTTAACCACCATATGGGAGTTCAATTCTCTCTATCCCCGTTTGACATCTGAAGAGAGTGTCGGTGTAAGTCCGTGTGATGCCGTCTCACCAAAATCCAATATAGAGACGTACCTCTTAAAAAAACTTAGAACGGTTTAGTGGATGTGGCTGTTCGATACTCGTGGCAGTTTTGTTGTAAGGGTGTTTTTCAAGCGAGTTTAATATTAATACGCTCCTGTAGCTCAGCTGGTTTAGAGCACTTGACTTTTAATCAAGATGTCAGGGATTCGAATTCCCTCAGGAGCACTAAAAGGAGGTATTACTATGTTAAATCCACTTTCTTTACAACTTGATCAAACATGTACCGGAAAGCAAATTAATGACTGGTGTCACTATCAAATTGAGAATAATGGATCGCATTATAAGGATGCGGTCAGGCTTCTGAAGAAAAATTTTAAAGATGATAGAACATATTATAAAACTATTAAAGCAAAAACTGCTGGATGTGGCGAAGCTGATGTAATTGAATTTAGATTGGTCGGTAAACCGCGCATTCTTTGGTGATTAAAAGTTATAATAAAGGCAAGGTAACTTGCAATTAAATAAGGCACCTTCGTATAATGGTTAGTATATAGCCCTTTCAAGGCTAAGATGCAGAGTTCAATTCTCGCAGGTGCTGTTTTTATATTGGGGATTACTTCAACGGTTAGAAGGGTGGTCTTATAAACCACTAATAGGAGTTCGACTCTCCTATCCCCTACTAAATTCTATCTCGCAACTAGATAGAATTCTCAAAAACACAAATAATAATAAAGTTGCTGAAAATTGTGTGATTGGGAGCATCCTCTGTGATGGGTGGTACACATACGGATTGCGTAAGAAAGGATTAAAAGCCCCTTATTGCGTCTGGTCTCGCAGGTTCAAATCCTGTCAGGGGGGGCTAAGGGAAGTTGGCAGATACGGTTATTGCGATGGACTGAAAATCCATAGGAGTTGGGTCGGCACCAACACTTCCCACTAACTTTAAACAAAATAATTTAAAAAAGGAGACTAAAATTATGGCAGAACTTAATTTATCCCCACCTTGGGTGGCGTATTACAGAAAATTATCTAATAGCAAAGAAGGTGAGGAATAGTGTATGAATGTTTTCATTGTTTAGCCAGAGCAGTGATCTGGAACGCAGATTTTAGTTTTGAAGACTATGGAGAAGAGGGTGAAGGAATTTATTAAATTTATCATTGTACGAATTGCGGTGCTGAGATTATTTATAGAATTCCTTTTGATAATGAAGATGAAAGGGGTGAGGTTTAATGGGAGATGTACAATTGTTTAATGCAGATTGTTTTGATATTTTTCCATCTATTCCAGATGAGAGTATCGATATGATCTTATGCGATCCCCCTTATTAACGGTACAACAAAAAATAAATGGGACACAATATTAGATTTAAATAAGATGTGGCAAGAATGTGAAAGGATAATTAAACCAAGAGGAGGATGTCTTTTCTTTTCTCAGCAACCTTTTACATCAAAATTGGTTATGTCTAATCCTAAATTATTTAAATATGAATGGATTTGGGAAAAACCGATGGCTACAGGATTTCTTAATTCTAAACATGCGCCTATGAAATGTCATGAAAATATTTGTGTATTTTCTAAAGGGGCGGCGGCTCCGGTCAAAGATTTAAATCGAGCAATGTATTATTATCCACAAATGGGTAAAGGTGATCCATATGTTAGGATACGTGGTAGCAGAGATAAAAAAACATATGGCAATTTTGGTGAAAATACCACAGTATCAGATGGTACTAGATATCCAAGAGATGTATTTATATTTAAACATCCAAAAGATAAAGTACATCCAACGGCAAAACCTGTTGATTTACTTGAATATTTGATTAAAACATATACATTAGAGGGTGAAACGGTTCTTGACTTTTGTATGGGTGCGGGAAGTTGCGGAATTGCCGCTATAAATACTAATAGAAATTTTATTGGTATTGAATTAGAAAAAAAATATTTTGATATTGCGGAAGACAGAATAAACGGGGCGAAATTGATGCTTGACAAATGAAAATTAAATATATAGAATATAGACAGATGTTAAGAGATAACTAACTTTTCTCTTAATGTACTCTATAGAAAGGAAGTAGATCATATGGAATTGATTCGGTGCACACACTGTAATCATTCCTATTCATTACAAGGTAAGGGGGTAAAAACATGGTGGGACGATAGCGGTTCATGTAGTGTTAAATTATGCATGTGCCCAAAATGTAAACAAATAAATATAATTAAATATGAAACCTATTGGATAGAAGATATTAACAATGATAAAAGATTATTTTAAGGAGATGATTATTATGCCATGTGAAGGAACACCTATGAAAATTTCAGAAATGCATATTATGGATGCGAGTACAGGAAAAGTAATTGCTGATTGGTCTAATTGTATTGGATCACTTATTTGTCAGCCAGTCTTTCATACAATCAATAGAGTGCCAGAAATTATTGATGTAAAGGTCATTAATGATAAAGTAATTATTGTTACTTTTATTGATGGCACTCAGACCAAGGCAGTTTGCGATAAAGACGATACATTCAATCTGGAAGTTGGCATTGGAATTTGTATTACCAAACGTCTTATGAGTAATGATGAACAGACTGGTAATTCAATGTTTAATAAAACAATTAGAAATGCTCTTAAAGTAATGAAGCGGAATGAGCAGTTGAAAAAGGCTTGTAAAGAGGCTGAAGAAGAAGAGAAACGAATTGCAGATAAAATTAAACGCAAGAAAGAAAAGCGTGCAGAGAAGCACAGACAGAAAAAGATTCAGATGATGGCAGATGCAATCCTGCTTGCTGAAAAAAAGAAAGAAGTAAATGGAGTTGTAAATCTATAATTAAAAGGAGAAAAAATTTATGGCAGAAACAAGAGACACACATCTTAGACAGGCAAACACAAAGGCAACAGCAGTAGGACTTCTGACTGATAAGAAGCTTGAGATTAAGACAGACCCCAAGACAGGTGAAAAGCACATTGAGGGTACTGTTACTGTAAAAACCAGTGACAAAAATTTTGTGACATTTACCGTATATTCCAAAGAGAAAAAGAACGATAAAACAGATAACAAGGCATACGCCGGACTGGTTACTGTAATGAATGAATTTAAATCTGTGGCTGATGTTGGGGATGACGATGCAGATTATATTCGTGTTAATGGTCAGTTGAATCCTTATAGAGGACAGAATGGTAATGAAATTATTGGATATCGTGGTAGTTTCTTTAATAGAATTCGTAATGTAGAAAATCTTGTACCTGATGCTTCGTTTGAAGTAGAAATGTTTATTCAGAGTATTGTCCCTGAAATGGGTAAAGATGCGGACGGTGAAATGAGTGAAACGGGAAGACTGAAAATTTCAGGTTGGGTGCCAACATATAATGGAATTGAGCCTGTTGATCTGATTGTTCCTGAAGAACTGGCTGATGCTTGTGATAATACATACGAATCCGGTCAGACGGTTGAGTTTTATGGCGATATTGTTAATAACAGTATTGAAGAGATTATTGAGAAGCCTGTTGCTTTTGGTAAGCCTAAAAGGGAAGTACGCAGAAGTTTTGTTAATGAACTGATTGTTACTGGTGGTTCTAGTCCTTACGAGGGTGACGAAGAAACTGACAAAGATCACGTTCCTTATGACAGAGACGCAATTAATGCGGCAATTACTGAAAGAAATATTGCGATTGAAGAAGCAAAGAACAAGGCTAAGAACAGCGGTGCAAATACTGGTGTTGGTAGAAAAGCTATGCCTAGTGGAAAAGCACATGGACGTACATTGGCAATAGATATGTAATTACATAATACACATTTGTCCCTAATAATGTATGTTATTGGGGACAAATAATAATAAATAAGGAGAAATAATTTATGGCTGTAACAGTAGATATTTTTAATCCACAAGTTAGTACAATGGCAAAAGGACTTGAAGGTAAGGTTATCCTCGTGTATGGCGGGAATAATCTTGGGAAAACAAAACAGGCAACTCGCATGAAGAAGCCTTTATATTTGCCGTTTGAATATGGAATTAATTTTTTGCCTAATATTGATTACGTGCCAATTGAAAAATGGAGTGATTTTATTAAAGTTAATAAGCAGTTGTGCGATCCTGCTACTCGTGACAAAGCAAAAGAACGTTACGCTACTATTATTTTTGATGAGGTAGAAGCTGCTTCAAAATATTGTCAGGAATACGTTTGTAATTTATATGGAGCAAAATCAATTGGCACTGGTAAAGACGGCTTCGGTCTTTGGTCTGAATATGCGGATGAATTTTGGAAACAGATTAATAAGTTAACAAAAGCAGGATATTGTGTTTATTTTATCGCACACGCACAGCAGGACAAAGATACAGGTTTCATTACACCTAAAGCAGATAAACGCGCTCTTGCTCCAATTGTAAACGCAACTGATGTAACAGTATATGTTGAATCAAATGGTGTAGATGAAAATGGAAAAGTGATTAAGTCATCTGGCTATCTTGCTGAGACAGATAGATTTTTTGCAAGAAGTAGACTTGATTATCTTCCTACAACCAAGATTGAAGAATTTACTGCTGAAAATCTTGAGGCTGTTATTATTGAAGCAATCAAAAGACAGGAAGAAGCTGAAGGAATTACAGCGGTTTCGTTTGATGAACAGAAAGCCACCCGTGAGGTTGCAAGAAAGACTTATGATGAGTTGATGGATGAAATGCAAGAACTCGGTTTAAAAATGTCTGATAATGGTTATATGGAAGATCTTCAGGCAATTGTTGCGAATAATCTGGGAGCAGACAGAAAAGCTTCCGAATTAAAGAGGGGACAGGAGCAACAGATCGAGACAATCATTTATGATATTCAAGAATTTCTTGCAGAGCATGGAATTAAATAAATAAGAAAGTGAGGGGCGCATGAGTGTTGAAGGAATCAATACTCGCCCCTTTATTTACAAGATTGGTGATATAGTTGAAACTAATTCTGGTAGCGTGACGATATTAGATATGTATCGTGGTAAAATAATGCCATGTCAAAAATGGAACAATAAGATCGTAAAATTTAAATGTAGTAAATGTGGTTTAATAGATGAAAAACTTGAAGGAACGCTTCGGAAAGGTTCGGGATGCAAGGTTTGTGGTGGAAGTAGAATGGTTACTGGCTTTAATGATATAGCCACACTTCATCCAGAATACATTCATGTATTTTATAATCCTGAAGATGCCACGAAATATTCTTTACATAGTAATAAAAAAGTTGATTTAAAATGTGAATGCTGTGGTGCTAAAATACCACAAGTTACTATTACCACAATTGAGACAAAAGGAATCATTTTATGCCCACTTTGTAAAGACAAAACACTTTCATTGGGAGAAAAGATAATGTGGGCAGTTTTAAATTATTTAAATATAGATTTCGTTTATGATAATACAACAGAATTTTCTAATGGTAGAAGATATGATTTTTACATACCTGAAAGCAGTCTGATTATTGAAATGGATGGCATGCAGCATTCTATAAAACCTTTTTGTATAAATGGACATACTTCTAAGACTATAGAAGAGATTCAAGAAATAGATCAGATTAAAGAAGAATTGGCAATTAAAAATGGTATTCAACACTATATTCACATTGACACTAGAGAGGGTAGCTATAACTTAATTATAGAGAGAATTCAAAATCAATTAAAAGATTTGCTCCCTCTTAGTGAAGTAAATTGGGGCGAGATAAGAAAAGAAACAATTAAACCTATTGGGAAAAGGTGCTTAGACTTGTGGAATGATGGAATTAAGAGCACTATTGATATTAGCAAACAGTTAAATTTGAATGATTGTGCGGTGAGAAAATGTTTAAAAGAATATGCGTCTGTAGGCATGTGTGACTATGATCCAGAAGACGCTAGACGGTTGGTTTATAAACCGCCTGAAAAAAGAGAATATACGAACACCAAAGCAGTAATATGTTTAAATAATTTATTTGTATTTGACAGAATGGTATGGGCTGCTCGATGGTGCGGGACTAAAAAAGTTGTAAATAACTGTAAAGGAAAAAGACAGCACGCAGGGCGACATCCTGAAACTGGAGAACAACTTCAGTGGCAATATTTAGATGAATATTATCAGCAACATCCAGAAATTAAAGACAGAGATAAATTTCATGAAGAACATATGCAACAACCAATCCCAAGAGGTAACAATAAATTTTAAATTATTATCCCAAATGAATATCTTACATTCATTTGGGTTTTTCAGTGATAGATAAAGGTAATACTTATGAATATAAACGGAATTAATATAGACATCATGGGTAATCAACAAAACGATTATGCCCAACAAATGCTCCAAATCTGTGCCTCACATCCGTCCTGTGTCAATTGTCCTTATGTAGGTCAACCAGCACAGATGGGTAATGAAGTACAGATTTGTGAAAACGGAATTAATAAAAAGAA
>Ga0326512_10003500_pt1 | contig 11514 bp, 11 predicted proteins | sample 1_2617_0518_D_FD_203652 | JGI IMG/M metagenome (GOLD analysis project Ga0326512, IMG submission 203652) | Bovine rumen microbial communities from UC Davis, California, United States - 1_2617_0518 | ecosystem: Host-associated > Mammals > Digestive system > Stomach > Rumen | place: USA... | reverse complement strand
TACAGTATTTAAAGCTGTATATCTATCGTCACCAGTTTTGTCGAAAGCATACTGGAGTATATCTCTAAACTGTTGACTCTTATTAGCTAATACGAGCTTTTGACCATATTCTTGTGCTGTAATAGGAGCAGTCTTATCATCATTCTTGACTTTATTTCTAAGATTAGTATAGAAATCAACTGGGTCAAGAGTAAGAGCCATTGCATAATATTGTAAAGTATCAAAATCAGTTAATGAATCCTTAGTAAGTTTATCATTAAGTTTAGAAACAGATTGTGTTTCGATACCTCCACTTATTAAGTTTTCAAGTAATCCTGATTGTGATAAGAAATCTCGAACTGATAATCCACTATCTTTAAGAGCTTGTTGGAAGTTCTTATAAAGAAGTTTCTCAGTCTCGAATAACGCTACATTAGGATTCTCCTTTGGAATAGAACCAAATCCTTCAAGTAAGTTATATTTCTTATCTCCAATATTTACAGAGAATGCTTTAGCATCATTATGACTTTGTATTTTATCATATAAACTCTTAACAAAAGCAGCATCAGTCTTTACAAATTGCGCTCTCTTGTTAATAGCATTATTATTAGAGAAATCAATCCAAGTAGTTAATACTTGATCAAATTTAGCTATTTGGTTAGAGAATAATGTAGCATAATCAGCAGGAATTTCTGGAAGTTCTTGCCATCTTTCTACTACATCAGAATGCTTCTTAGCGAACTCATTAAAGATTTTATTATGACCTATAGGAGTATTCATATCTGCATCTGCGGAAGCAGCATACATAAATGTTCCGATAAGTCTTAGAGCATCACGAGTCTTATACATTGCATCTAATTGAGCCTCATCTAAAACGAGAGTATCAATATCCTCAATATTTTGGAAATCATCTTGTATTTGCTCTAATATCTCTTTAATCTTAGGTATTTCAATACCATCAACAGTCTTGCTTGCTAAAGATGCTACAAGTTCTATTACAGGATTCTTAACAGTCTTCTTAAGATTCTCTTGTAATCCGAAGAATGGGCTAGCTTTAATTTCAGCAATAGCATTTTGTATAGAATTAATAGAAGCACTTGATTGAGCATTTACATAATTGTCAAAAGCTTTACCTGCTTCTTTATTAGTTCCATCAAATATAAACTTAACATCTTCTTTACTAAGAACTTCGGATAGAGTTGCATTTTCTCCAAATATACTTGCTAAAGTTTGTACAGTGTCCAAGAACTCTGCATTAGATTCTGGAGTTAATTCAAATCCAGCATCAGGAATAAATGTTCCGTTAAGTATTTCTCCGAGAGTTGGGTTAGAATTAGCAGGGTCAGCTTGCTCAGCAAAGTCTAACATATTAACTGGAGAACCGTCATCTGCATATGTTAGTTCTGTATCTGCAAATTTTGCTAACTTAGGAGATAAAGCATCAATAACTACTTGCTTCTTAGTATCTTTGATTTCTTTTATTAAATCATGAGCATTTGCTAAGTTAAGGTCTAACCTCTTGAGAATATCAAGAGAACGAGGATCTTTAATATGTCTAATTAAAGTTTCATTAATAACATTCTTAAGACGATTATTAATAGTTCCATAAGACTCTTGGTTAGTTCCTTTAGCTACTCTTTTAACTGGTCCGAATAAGAAATTATACGTAATAGGATCAATCACATTACCATTAGCAGCAAGCTAATCCTTAAGTAATTGAACATATTCCATATCTTTCTGACGATTAAATTCAATAATCTTATTTTGTCTATCGATTCTTCTCTCATCAAACTCATCATCAGTTTCTTCTCTTTCAACACCGGTATCAGCGTCTAGGATTCTTCTCTTAGTATCACGGTCAGCGAAGTCTTCAGGAGCTTCTCCGAGTAATTGACTATTCCAAGTAGCCTTACTATCCTCTAATTTTTGTGGATCTAAAATACCTCCGTTTAAAGCAGCAGTCATTTGTTGTGACCATGCTTTAAATTGATCAGCATTTAAAAACATATTAGCCATTTCTGGAGCAACTACCTTTTCAATTCCCTTGAAACGCTCCCAAGCATCAGTACCTTTAGTTTTTAATTGCTCTTCTTTTCTCTTTCTTACTTCAGTATAGAAACGAAGCATATCATCTGGACTTACATCTTCTGCTTTTTTAGCACCAAATAACTCCTTCCATATTTGACCTTCATCAATAGGTAAGAATTGTTCATGAAGAATTGGATCCATTAAGAAGTTTAATTTACGAGCATAATCAAGAGAAGTATCACCAGATAAGAAAGCATTCTTCTTATCTCTTGCTCTTTGTAAAGCATCAGCTTTCTCCTGTAGACGATTAGCACGTATTTGAGCTTCTTCATTTGTCATACCATTCAAAGGTTTAGAATCTCCAACAATAGGAGTTCCATCAGGAGTACCTTCAATAGTACCGGCAGCATCATTATATTCTTGTTCTGCCTTAATCAAATCCATTATAACATTGTTATAATCTTGATAATAATTAGTAAGAGGAGATATTGCTTGATAACGCATGAATCTATCCTCACTAAGAACCATTCTTTTAAATAGTTCATTATCATCAAGGCCGATTTGATTGTTATTTATAATAGCATCAATTGCGTTAATCTTGTCTTCAACAAGTTGCGCAATTACATTATTTTGCGAATCCTCGGCAGATGAAGCAGATAACCATACTGGATTACCTTTATCATCTTTATCAACGAGTCTTCCAGAGATTTTAGTGCTGGCAATCTTACCTTCATCCTTCATCTTTTGAAGAGCATCACGTAACTCACCAACATGTCCATTTCTAATAAGAGTAACCATTTCCTCATCCCCTTTATTAACTCGGAATGTTCCCTTATCCCAGATTTCCTTTCCGTAGAAAACGCCGCCACCAATAGCACCTCCTAAGAAGTTCATAGCATATCTCTCAAAGGCATTATCCCAAGCACCTACATCTTTAACAGATGTGTCGGCACCAAGTTTACCTGCAAGTTCGTAGATAGATTTAGCAGTATCAGATACTACTTCTTCTGCTACTTCTTCAATACCTTCACCGATTGCTTTCTCAATAAAGTTAGTACTATGATATTTAATGTCATCGGAGAATTGGTCGATAAAATTCTTTCCGATTTCGGCAGCCTTATTTATTTTCTACATATATTTATTAGCAGTAGAATTCTTTGTAGCATCAATAGCTTTAAATGCTGTTCTACGTGCTTCTCTAAACTCATTCTTTAAAGCTTGTCTTGCTTGTTTAATACTTTCCTCAGTAGCTTCATCAAAGAATAATTCACCAAGTCCAGTTTTATCAACAGCAAACATTCCAAGAGTGGAACCTAATGCAACAGCTGCAGCTTCTCCTTTAGTAGCACCTTGCTCTAACATATCTGAATACACATCAGAGTTAGAAACAATAGCCATATAAGCAAGAGACATGTCTCTTCCTAATTGTCCAGCCTCCTTCGTAGCCTTCTCGGCTTCGGGGAGGTATTTTTTTAAAGCAGCTTTTCCAAGATTACTTTGCATCCAAAGTGCATCATCCGTAGCAGCCTGTGCTCCCATAGTTCCTTTCTTAGCATCATAAAGAGCTTTAGCTTTAGTTGTTGCTTCTTTTAAATATTTATCGGAACCTCTTAACTCATTAAATGCTTTAGCAATTTGTTTCTATTGTCCCCATTGTAGAGCAACGTCAGAAACCATATTACCGATATTTTCAAAGCTAAACGAGTGTTCCTTAGCGTAATCAGAAGTACCTCCAGAGAACTTTTCTCCCATTGCAGCAATACTATTTAACCAACGAGGAGTATCAGCATCGGAGAATAATGCAGTAGTTACTCCATATAACATTGGCATTGCTTTAGCAAATTCCCTTCCAATTAAAGCAATAGAATATAAAGTACCTACTGGACCTCCTATAAACATAGGAACAAGAGCTGCAACATTCTTAGCAACTGTTCCACCAACACTCTTTTCAATATCATCAGAATCAAAGAAATCATACTTATTAATAGGAGTATCGTCAACTGTTATAGTATCCATAAATGATAATACTCTCTTACCAAGCGGAGAACGTCCACCTAGTGTTTCATAATAATATGTTCCTTTATCGTTAAGCTTTCTATCACCCTTTTGGTGTTTAGTTTCTTGACCTGTTATAGGATCGATATGTGTGCCTTCTTCCTCCCATACAGCTTCAACTAGAGGGTCATCGAAGAAAGAGGAAAGCCATCCGAAGCCATAGTCATGTTTACCATTAAAGAGTGCTTTGTCATTTGGACTATAGTCTAAGAACTTACCAGCTTCATAGTCATAGATTTGACTCATCTGTGCAAGTTCAGATTTACTCTTAGTAGGATCGCTCCAAATATTAACACCCTCTATACCTATTTGTTGTCTATCAGGATTGCTTACCAATCTTCCTATATTAAACTTAGCATCTTTAATTTTTGAGTCTTTAGTACGATTTGTGTCAAACATATCCAAAGCCGGACCAGTAGGATATTTCTTGTCCGTAAATTGCTAGAATGTTGCCAATTTCTATTTATAAAACTCATTAAACCTATCTTCAGAAAACTTTCCATCTTTATCCTAAAACAATGGATTATTTTTTATGTAGTCAGACTTTAAGTATTGTTCACGAGATAGCATCTATGTGTTATTCACATCCATATTTGCTATATCTTGGAAATCGGACACTGTAAAGTCACTATTGTTTATATTCGCTACTATCCAATCGTTCATAATCCAAGTACATCAGCATCAGTTGTTTGCTGGTTTACGTTCTTTTCAAAGTTTTGATACTTCTATTCAAGTGTCATAGCCTCGTCATAATCAATATGTTGATTAGCACCTGTAACAGCACTTAACTAATTATTGCTAATAGGTATGTAAATAGAAGCTTTGAATATATCTTCAGCTCCGAATATCCAATCCATAGGATTATACCAATCCCAAGTATCAATATCAGGAGTTTGTTTATCCTTACCTGTACCAACAGTTAAACTACGTTTAATTAATTCAATCTGTTCTTCGGAAGGATCTTTTACATGTTTAACAAATGGAGATTTCTTAATACCATTGTTTTCAGTTGTATAACCTTCAGCAACGATAAAAGCTCCGAACTTGTTAGGATTAGGAGTACCATCAGCTTTTAGTAAATCCTTAAGACCATACTTCTCATAAATATTAGAGATTTGGTCTGGAGAAGGATTAGCACCAAGTAAAGCAATTTCATTCTCAACTTGCTCATATTGTTGTAATATTTGTAAGTTAGGAGTTCCATCAGCATTAATCGGTAAGTTAGCACGAAGTACACCAGTATTATTATATGTAATATTCTTTAATTGTTCACGAGTAATTTTCTAATCACCATAAGTAATAGCATTACCGCTCTTTATAATACTTTGAAGTTTAGAATCAGCAAGCATTTGATCCATAGAAGTATCCATAATTGGATCTCCATTAGGCTTAGTAACTTGTTGATAATATGTTCCAGCAACAGACATTTGAATTCCGTTACCTATATCAATAAGCATTTGGTCATCAGAACCTCCAATAGATTGTTGAATATTACTTAATAAAGAAGTTTCTTGCTCAGTTGGATCTTTAGTTCCAGTACTATCCTTAGCAGCTTTTTGAGCAGTCTTACCTGCCTTTAATTCTACATCATAATGATTAGTATAATCAATTTGAGAAGATATAATAGTTGCAATTAACTTTTGAGCATCTTGAGCAGTACCACTTGGAGTTCTCATTTTTAAAAGAGTCTTAGCGTTTTCAGGAAGCATTGTGTAAATATAACTTAATGCCGCATCGGCTTGATCTTTCTGAGTCTTGTTAAGAATCTTATATTGATATAAGTCTTGAGTTGTACCATCAAACTTAATTCCGTTTTGAGAAGCAGCTTGAATAGCACTAGCTAATGTTTCAAGCCCAGAAATAACTTGTCCCTATTGGGTTGAAATATATCCTTGCTTACTTTGCTCAGAAGTACCAAGTTTATTAATAAATTCTTGAATATATTTAGTAACTCCCTCAATACCAATACCATTAGCAACTACTCCAAGTATCCTATTATCTCCTGCTAATTCTGGACTATAAGCGCGAAGTCTTAATAATTCCGAATTGGTAACAGGCTGATAATCGGAGGTTTGTGCAAGTTGTTCAGGTTTTAAATATTTAAAATCACCTTTATCATTTACACAAATGAGATAACCTTTTTCATTAATTGCTAACTCATTAATACCACCATTCTTACTTACTAATTCATAAGCTTCATCATATTGCTTTCTATTAAAGTTAGCAGTTCTCATCATTTGTAATGCTTGTAAATAACGAGAAGCAATGTTGGCAGTATTTGGGAAAGGAGAATACTATTGGTCTACATAAAAATCTGAAAGCACGTTAGTAAGTGCTTCCATATCATTAGGAAGTCCTTCAAGTTTCTCCATCATCTTTAATAAATCTTTATCTGTTAAGTCGGAACTTCCCTCCGATTTTGAAGACCCTGCTACGTCAGCAGCTCCGGAAGTTCCATCACTAGTAACCATTACTGGCTAATAAGAAACAAAAGGGGGAATTGTACTTCCCCCTTGTTGAAATTTCATTATCATTTTCTACGCTTTTCAGGGTCTCTACGTCTATACATCTTCTTATCGACTCTGGCAATCGCTTTATCGACTCTATCCTGTTTATCTTTTACAGTTTTATGAAAACGGTCAGCATCTCTCTGACGTTCTCTTATTTTGGCAACAGCTATTTTAGCAGCCCCGTCTTTGGCTTGTAATATTCCGCCTTTCTTACTCCAATCAACAATTCCTCTTGAATCATCTCCAGTTGATATCTGTCTAACGTTAGAGAATTTACTTTGAGCAATGCCATAGTAACTACGAAGTTGATTTTGTTCTGCTTCTGATACTTTACGACTAGCAAGCATAAATGCTTTTTGTAAGTTCTTACCATCCACATTCTTTAATTCAGAATATTGTTTTTGACCAGATTGTACTAGATTCCAAGCTTCTAATTCTTCATCAGATAATCCAGCATTATAACTGTTAGGATCGGCAGATACGGCATTGTGAATATCTGATAAAGCAAACTTCTCTTCAAGAGCTTCTCTCTTATTGGCCTTTTGCTTTAATGGATACATCATTTCTTGCCATAAGACATCGTTATTTGCAAACTCCTTAGCATCGTGAGCATTTTCAACATTAGCAATATTATCAATCAAATCTCCAAGAGTTTGACGATTCTTCATTGCTACATCATAATTAAAGTCTGCATCCTTTTGTCTAATTTCCCAAAGTTTATCTTTACTAACTTTCATAGCTTGATTATCTGTAGCACGACCTTGTCTAATGTAGTCTTGTGCTTTAGTAGCAGCATCAAGATATGCGGCAGTTTGTAAATTACCATCAGAAGTGATAGGTTGACTAGCCATATGCATTATTTGTCCAGCAGCCTATTCTCCTTGCATTAAGGCATCAAAATCACCTTGTACATATTTAGTAGTATCTTTAGGATCATATAATGTTACACTATCACGTAAAGCTTTAATTTGACGGTCTGTCATTTTATCGTTTACTGTATTAGCATAAGCATTATGAGCAATTGAGAATATTCTAGGGTCAACATTAAATTGTCCTAAATTAAACTTATTAGGAGTCTTTTGTTTTTCCTTTTCTACACTACCTTCTGGATTAACTTGAGAACTTACAGCATTTTCATTAGGAGTTTCATCTTTCTTTAATGGACGTAACTTAAACATACCATTCTCGTCTTGATAATACTCAAGACCTTTTTGTTTAAATGCTTCCTTTTGAGCCGCTAACTCATTATCATGACCTTCCCAACTCTTATTGGTACCACCATGTCTTAAATACTCTTGTGCTCCAAAATAGCCATCCTGATAAGCTTCTGCTCTATCATTAGTTCCACCATTACCTTTAAGTATACCTAAAGTAACAAGATCTTTAATAGCAGCATTAGTGCCAGTTTTATTCCATTCAGCTTGACGGTTATATACACCAGTACTCATAGCCTCTCCTTCACCTCTTGCTTGTGCAGGATTAGCAGGGTCATAACCAGTAGCCTTTAAATTATTAAACCAACTATCCTGGAGCTTATTAAAACCCTCATAGTTCTACGGATTCCAAGTATCTAACCAACTTCTCATAGAATTGTGGTTATACATATGTTGAAACCAATCAGCATTACCTTGAACATTTCTTATAGAACCTCCGAATTGAAACTTACGGGCTTCTTCAAATTTTCCACCTTCTTTGTAAGAACCATACTCTCTAAGAATATTTTTAAAGGCTTCTCTAACTCCTGTTGAAGTATTAGTTCCAGAAACTAATTCTGACCAGTTTTTATTAGCTTGACCTAATTGAGTTTCAAGTCCCTTTATACTTTCAATATATTCATTAAGTTTCTTTTCCTTGTTCTTAAAGCTTAAACTCATCCAACTTGAGTTAGGACTAACTTGTCTATGAATAGCTCTAACAGCCTCTCTAGCATCTCTAAGTTCCTTCTACTTAGCTCTAATAAGCTTTCTATCAGGTTTCTTAGCACTCTTTAATTTAGAAAGTTCAGCATTTATAGTTTTAACTTTTTCAGTATAATCGGATTGTGTCTTACCAAGTTTCTTTTGAATTGCTTTAAGTTCGGCAACTGACTTGGTTACACCAGTATTAGTTCTAAAGTCACTAAGTTGTGTTTGTAATCCTGGAGCAGTATTTTCAACTGCTATATCAGTATTAAATTGACCACGCTTAGCATAATATTTACCATCATGACCAAGTCTTATTGGCATGACTTCGGCACGATTTTGTGCAGTATGAACAGGACTTCTCCACTTTCCGTTTTCACGAATCCATTGGAAACGTGGACGTAAGGAAGTAGTTGTTACTAACTCTTCATCCTTTCCAAGTTTAGCGGCGGTTGATATTCCAGTATTGTCTTTAGCTTCCTTGATAGCTTTAGCTTGGTCAGCATTATATGTACGAGTTTCAACATTACCAGTTTTCTTGTTTCTAACTTGTAATGCTACACTGTTTGTAGTACCTTGAGGTCCTTTAGCTAATGTTCCTTTGCCGCCTCTCATAGTATGAATCTTACGAGCAGCAGCACCTGTACCTCCCATTATAAACATAAGACCTTGTGTAATATTTCTAAAGTCTTCTACGGTTAATTTCTCATCTCCCATAGCTTTCTTTAAAGAACCAAGTATTGCACCAGAATTAGCTAATGTTCCTGCAGCACCAATAGCAGCAATTACTTTTGGAGCAACTACTTTAACAGCTCTACCAATCTTTGCAGCCTTAGTTACACCACCGACTCCAGGTATTAAACCAAGAGCATCCATACTATATCCGAACAATGCTCTACCGGCATCACCCCAGTCAAGACCATCTTCAGCAATATCCGCACCTAAATGAGCAGTAGTACTTGCAGCACCTACAGCTGAAGAAGCTATAGTAGCAGGAGTAAATGCTAATCCCATAGAAGTTAAATCACCAAGAATAGCACCGACTCTTAAACTATCATTAGCTGTCCAACCATTATTAGTTTGAAGAGCATTTTTATCTCCCATTGGAGCTCTATTATCGGCTTCGTATTTCTCGACTGTTTTACCTTGTGCTTTAGCACGTCCTTCAACAAAAGCGTTTCTACCTTGAGAGAAAGCTTCTCCAAAGTTTCCTCCAAATTGCATTTCAATTACACCACCTTGTTTCCACATATAAGTTTCATTAGGTTTTGTAATACCATGTTCTATATCGTATTTATTACGGCGTTCTTCCCATTGTGAAGGGATATCTCCGATAAATGTATAGAACATTTGTTTAGTATTTGGATCATATACTAAAGCTCTATTCACTCCTTGGTCAGACTTAGAAGGAATATAATACATTCCTTGGTACTTACCAGAAGCGATAGGTTGTGCAATATTATGATGTATAAGTCCTGCTATATTACGTGCAAAGTCATTCTTATATTGTGCTCCGAAAGGATTTTGAACGAAATCCTACATATATTGATTAAGGGCACTAGTATTTAAACGATTAGTTTTTGGATTAATAAAATTAGAACCCCAAGACTTATAATAACTTTCTTCATTCAATGTACCATCATCATTATATAAATAACTGGTATCAGCTGAATTAGTATAAGGATTATTAACTGTGAAAGAAGGCTTAGAATTGTTAAATGCCGCAATCTAAGAATCAATCCAAGCTTGTTTGTCTTTTTTAGCTTGTTCAAGCTTAGCTTCCTCTTCTTTTTGCTTAGCTTCAGCAGCTTTTGCTTCACGCTGTTCGGTAGTAAGGTTAGGATCTTCTTCTGTTGTGAAGAAACCTTTTGAGAAATCATTGGATATTCCGAAAGCTTGACCTTCAATTAAATCATCAGCATCCCAATTATCATCATTCCATTTTTGTGCTAAAGCATTACCTTTAGCTGCATATGTATCATAATCCTTAAAACTTTCATAATTGCTATAGTCAAGATCTTTATCCTTTAACCAGTCTAAGTATTCTGTCATCCATCCAGCAGCCATCTTAGCTCTGTTTTTGACAGCACGTTTTCCATCCGCCCCAATAGGATCCTTATCCAAGAAAGGTTTTAAGTCTACTGAACCACCGGCAGGATTATATTTTTGATTCCACCATGCTACAAATCCGTGCTTAGATAAGTCAAACTTTTCAGTTACAGGATCTTTACCTTTAAAAGCATTACCAACTCTTCTAAAGTATTCAGCAACCTGTCTATTAGCATTAAAAGTCTTATATTTCTTTTTCTTTTTATCTTTGAGCATATTATAGTCACCTGTAGTAATACGTTCTCCTTTATCATTATAGTAATATTGTGAACCTGAAGCGTCGATACCATCATCATCTATATTACTAAACTTACCTTGAGAATCAATTATATTACCTAGATCATCAGTAGAGAAACGATTATCATTATTCTCCATTGACTACTTAAATGCATCCATATATCTATTATAAGCAGTGCTGAACTCTTGGACTTGGTCATCCGTCCAGCCGTGCTTTCTACGGTCTTCCAGATACGATTGGACATTACTACCTAAGTTTTTGATGTACTTGCCCATATCAAGTTCCTTCTGTCCGAACTTATACTTAACAGAAGTTTTTTTCTCTGCCATAATTTTCCTAAGTTAAATAAAATAAAAGGGGCATACCTAAATAGATATACCCCTTACGTTAGGATTTTATCAACCCTTAATTCGTCTTACAAGGCGTCCGCCTCTACGATAAACAGGCTCTCCTTCTGCTGGAGCTGGGGCAGCTTCCTCAGGACCGGGAGCACCAGCTTGAGCACCGCCGCCTGCTAATTCAAGTAACATCTGACATACTTGCATAGCTACTTGGCAATCTTGTCCTTCAAGAGCTTGTTGAGCACCTTGCATTAACATTGCCATAGGATCTTCACCGCCTTGTGGTGCAGGAGCACCGCCTTGTGGAGGCATTGCTCCACCTTCTTGAAATTTACTAATAAGTTTCATAAGTA
>Ga0326512_10003499_pt1 | contig 11514 bp, 7 predicted proteins | sample 1_2617_0518_D_FD_203652 | JGI IMG/M metagenome (GOLD analysis project Ga0326512, IMG submission 203652) | Bovine rumen microbial communities from UC Davis, California, United States - 1_2617_0518 | ecosystem: Host-associated > Mammals > Digestive system > Stomach > Rumen | place: USA: California... | reverse complement strand
TTCATTCCTACCATTTTACGCTGCAAAAATACAAATTAATAATGAAAGTTCCAAATGTTTTGCAAAAAAAGACACTCACGAATCGATATTTACGAAACCGCCCTGCGGCGGTGAGGCTGCAGGGCGGTGATAATACAAACCTAAAGGAGAACTAATGCAGAAAGTTTCTTTCCGAGATCGTGAATGGCATCTTGTAACTGAAGAAGTTCTGATTTATTGAATCTTGCTTCCTTTCCATTCACTTTGCTGCCGTTAAGCCTTTGGAGCAACCATGATTGCGATTTGCCGAAATAATTCTTTGCAATATAAGCAAATGAAATTGCTTTGTCCAGTTCTCCCATCTTACGTCGGATTGTTGCGGATCTAAGTTCTTCAATATCTTCGTCTACAACCTTTAAGTAGTTCTCAACACCAAGTGCAACAGCAATAGCGTACTGCTCTTTTTCCTCAGCAGACATCGGTGTATTGTTATGCCTGCTAATAATGTTATTCATTTCTTCTTCAGTATTAGCCTTCCCTAATTGCTGAATCAAGTCTTTGAATTTTGGATCTTCAATGAAATCTACAATGTTATGCATATCTTTTTAATATTATTCAAAATCTTCTTCATCAAGATAGTCGATCAAATACTTCTGCAATTCGAGCATCTTGTCTAAAAGCTTATCTAATAGAGGCTGTTTTCTCCAGCTTGGTATGTTCTTATCTTCACTAATAGCTTTTATCGTTCTTTTCAGATTGCGATACGCTGATTTTACTTCTTCTTTTGTAGGCATTGTCTTTACTCTACTTAAGTTAGGCAAAGTTAATAATGTTTTTGTTATTAAACAAATAATGATAATATTATTGGTTGCCTCTTAATTGTTTTTAACTCTTTTGATACTGTTCTCTGCGAAAAACTCACATACAATGTCGAATTTTTCCTATTCCCAACCATTTTCCCGACGTCGGGAAAATGGTCCCATGCTTTTTTGATAATCTCTTTTTTCATTGTCATAGTACTACATTTATTCGTTATACGGTGCAAAGATATGCAATTTATCTCAAAGAAACAAATTCTTAACTATTTTTTAACGTAAAGAGGGTGTGTCAATTTGACACACCCTCGATTAGGGTTTCAATATCCAAACGACAGTTACTACTGAACTGTAGGAGATACATTCTGACGCTCGTAGTAGGCCTTATAGTCCTCACCACCGAACTTCAGACCGAGATCCTCTCCTGCGATACCGTCACAAGCTCCCTTATAGGCCCACTTGCGCAGATTGTCGGCATCAAACAGGTTTGGCTTACCATCTTTCAGCCAGTATTCATGCTCATCAGGATTGTCCGTTAGGCTCCAGATGGTAATACCGCTCTGCTGAGCTTCGGGAACATTTGTCTTATAGCTTTCGAAGACCATCTTATAGACATCCGCCTGACACTTGTACTGTGCTGCCGAAGGTGAAGAAATGGCTTCACGCTCTCCATTGGCATTGTATTTGCACATGTCTACATCAAGTTCTGTCACTCGAACTAGCTTGCCTGTAGCTGCCAAAGTCTTGAACTGTGCATCAACTTTCTCCTTCAGGTTGCTTACGATAGAGGTATTGCTCGTAGCATCATCGGTAGGATTGATGGCAATATGCATCTGGGTACCGATACCATCTACAATTGCCGAGCCGTTAGCTGCATCAATGCTCTTTACCCATTCAATGAGTGCTGCGAGCTTCGATGGCGAAGTCTCAAGATTATAGTCGTTAATGAAGAGTTTTGTCTCTGCAGGCAGGTACTTGCGAGCCAGCTGGAATGCCTTCACACCGTAGTCCTTAACGTAGTAGCCCCAGTAGAAGTGTCCGCTCTCCCAGTTCAGCTCCAGACCGTCGGCCTCGTTCTCCGTAGGTTCCGTGTCGCCCGACATGCCGAAGACATTATCGACACCGCGTACCTTGTTGCCATTGCCATCAGTGATGGCTTCGTTAATGACATCATAGCCGTATGGTGTTACACCCTTCTCTGCAAGATGTTCTGCCATACCCTTGACCCAAGACTCCATGGCACCTGTCAAAGCCTCAGATTTCTCTTCAGCACTCTTTATGACATAATAACTCTTGGCTGCACGTTTCACAGCGCGTACTCTTGCTGCGGCTGCACTTTGATCCTTGGCCAGACCGAACTTAATGTCATCAATATAGTATTCGGCACCCACTTGGCCGAAATTGATGATTATGCGGTTGGCATCTTCGGGACTTACAGTGAACTCATGTTCACAGAGCACCCAGTCTGTACCTACCTCAAAGGTATTGTATCCACCTTGAGAACCGTAAGTCTGACCATTCTGGTACTGGAACTGTAGCTGGCCTGCCGCTGATGATGACTTGGCATAGAACTGAATGATGTACTTCTTGTTCTGTTGGAGCGGGTCAGCGAGGTCGTATGCACACTGTGCACTCCAGAAGTTAGCGTCTGACGGATTGTTCAGGTGCATAGACTTAGAACTGTTATGTCCCTGATCTGCCACATCCTTGCTCGAGCTGTTACCCCAAGAGCCCCACTTGCCTGTAGAACCACCTTCGAAGTCGGAGTCATCGCCTGCGAGGATGTTGTCCATAGGATCAGTTGGTACAGGTGTACCGAACTCAAAGTCGTCAATCCAGTATTCGGCACCTACCTGGCCGAAGTTGATGATGATACGGTTGGCATCGTCGTGGCTACAGGTGAAGGTGTGTTCACAAGTAACCCAAGACGTACCGACATCGAAGGTGTTGTAGGCACCCTGCGAACCGTAAGTCTGTCCATTCTGATACTGGAACTGAAGCTGTCCGCTTGCACTGGAAGACTTGGCCTTGAAACGGACGATATATTCAGTACCGTTCTTTAATGGCTCGTCAAGATCGTATGCACACTGTGCGCTCCAGAAATTTGCGTCTGAAGGATTTGTAAGGTGCATGGATTTACTGCTGTTATAGCCTTCGTTGGCCACATCCTTTGAAGAGCCGTTTCCCCATGAGCCGAATTTACCTGTTGTACCGTCTTCGAAATCTACGGAAACGAGATAGTTTATCGGATTGTCTTGCTTCTCGCCGAACTCTACATTGTCAATCCAATACTCTGCGCCCACCTTACCGAAATTCAGAATAATACGGTTTACGTCGTCATAATCGGTTATGGTGAAAGAGAATTCGTATGTTGCCCAGCTGGTTCCTACATCGAAGGTGTTGTAACCGCCCTGCGAACCATAGGTAGAACCGTTCTGATACTGGAACTGGAGTTGTCCGCTAGGACTGGTTGACTTTGCTTTGAAGCGGATGGTAAATTCCACATCCTTAGCTAGTGGCGAGTCAAATGTGTAAGCACACTGTGCGTTCCAGAAGTTTGCATCCGATGGGTTCGTCAGATGCATGGAGTAATTACTCTGGAATCCAGGACCTACATCTTTTGTAGAACTGTTACCCCATGAGCCCCACTTGCCAGTGGTGCCGCCTTCGAAGTCGCTGTCATCACCAGCCAGCACATTCTTGATGTCGCTATCGGTCTCAATGACAAGTGTCGGTTTGATTAGCGATTTCAGGTATGTCTGATTCTGCTGGGTGTGCCAGAAGAAATTGTGACCGTAGAGCGCCATACCATCAGGCATAGACTCAATGACATTGTCGACGGTAGTAAATGTCAGGCTACCAGAGTTACCTACGATAGCATCATGCTTCATAGCATTACCCAAGGTAATCATCTGGAAGTTTGAATTAGCAAGACTGCTACGGGGGTCATTGTCATCTGTGTAGATGGCTGCACCGATGCCCAGACCCAGTGTGCTCTTTGGCATATACTGGGACGAGTATGTCTTTAGCGACTCGTAATTGGCGAGCACTTCCTTTACTTCAAGTGGAATCTCTGTCTTGGTCACTGCTCCATGACCGTCAGGCGTCTTCCATTCCATGATCTGGTCTTCGCAGGAAGTTAGCATAACCCCAGCACAGCTTACCAGACCGATGGTAATATATGATCTTAATTGCTTAGTAATCATAATTCTTAATTCTTAATTCTAATTTCTCAATTCGTTAAAAGTCACTGACGGCAATAGACGCAATAGACACAACACGGAAGTTGTCGACATAGACAGGTTGCGTAAATGCCTTGGCCTTATATGTAATTGCATCAGAGAACTCGATGTCGCCATTACAGCCGAATATCAGGAAGTTGCGGTAGGAACCGGCATTGCGATCCTCACAGATTTTCTGGAATGTTGCATCTGGCGCATCGGTAGTGTTGTAGTTTGCTACGTTACTCATCGGAATGGTAACAGTCTTCCATCCATTGGTCATGTATGGTGTGTGTGAACCGTCGCTGTTCAACCAGGGGACCCATACGGATGCGGTGTTGAAGTACTGGCTGCTATAGCTTGTGGCAGCAGCTGAGCCGTAACCATAGGAGGAGAGGTTGTTCTGAAGTGAGATTTCCAACTGTCCTGTCTCGTCCCAGCTTTCGGGACAATAGACATCGAATTGGATGGCAACGTCGGCAGCAGGTGTTCCGGCAGGAATGAACTTATACATTCGCGATGTCCAGTCGTCGTTGTCATTACCGTTTCCTGCTGTTGCCCAGTATTTGCCATTTGAACCGGCATCCAGACCTCCAGGGACGAGTACGGCCACTTTGCCGCGTCCGGTGCCCAATGGATCGTCTACAAGGTCATCGGCAGAGTAGGTGGCATTCCACGAACCGAGTTCGCCATGTCCATCATTCTCGAAATTGATGATGTAGCAGTCGAAATTATTGAAGAATGTCGGTGTAACGGCGGTTCCGTTGGCTCCCTCACTGGTGATGCTGCCAGAGGCGGTTACACCCGATGGCATGGTGAACGAGTACCATTTGCCTTCCTCGTCGGTGGTTATTCCACTTGTGACAACAGTACCGCCAGGCAGGGTAATCTTTGTTGTTTCTTGTAGGTTGCTGCCGTAGACAGTAACAGTCTCGCCAGGTTGAGGCATAGTGTTGTCACATCCCGTCACGCTTGGTGAGGCGGCACGGATAGTGAAATCATACACAAGACGTGTCTGGTCCTTTACAAGTGTTATCGTGTTGCGTACGTCTGCACTGGCCTTCTCCACAGGAGTATTGCTGTTGAGAGTGACCCACACGTTGTTGTCGGTCATCAGGGCATTGTTGAAGTAGGTCTCATAACCGTTGATGAGTATCTTCTTCAGACCGAGGAAACCAGACCCCTCGATGCGTATGAGCTGACCCAGACGGGCGAAGTCCACGGGGCGGTCTTTGTTTTCATTATCGTTGATATTCTCAAGATAGACCTGTGAAATGGTCATCGGAGTTGACTGCGAGCCTTTGTTGTCATCATCGCTGCAGGCCGTAAAGCCAAGGGCGAGAATCGAGAGGCATAGCGTCCAAATATATTTCTTGGTAATCATAATTATTATTTCTAAATTGTTTTCTCTTAACTAAAACAGGTCTGTATCCGACACCTCACGATCGCCAAACTCATAGTTGACGGTGGTGATATTTCCACTGGCATCTGGTTTCAGAAGCGGGTTCTTCGTCTGGTCAGTGTCAGGAATAGGCAGTGTCAGGTTTGCTGCGGTGGCCACAGAGACACTAGGACCGGGCAGGCTGTAGCTCTCGCTCAGCTTGTATGTATGGGTGGATGACTCATAGTAGCTGGCGTTGCGATACTGGTTGTTCACGTAGTTTACAACTTCTTGCTGCTGATAGTAGCCTCTGCGTACAAGGAAGTACCAGTAGATACCCTCAAATGCTGTTTCTACACGGAACTCATGTCGTATGTCTTCGTAGCTGATGCTGTTCTTTGATGGAACGTTGGCACGGGCTCGTAGGGCATTGAAGTATGTGAGTGCTGTTGCATCGCTTGTCGACGTATTATTTCCAAGTGTTGCCTCGGCATAATTAAGATAAACCTCTGCTAAGCGCATCATATAGGTGTTTACACCAGAGTTGTTGTTTACGGAGATGCCGTTGACAGCATTTGTGCCTACTACATACTTCTTAATATTTGCTCCCTGAGTGGCTGCGCTCTCTGTCTCACCGTATACGTATGGCTTCTCCGGATCTGTACTCAACTCAGGATAGGATTCTCCATACGAGGCAACGCTGTTGTGGCGGCGTATGGCGTCATCGATTGTAATACCCAGTGTGGGATCTGCATATTCCTTGAATTCTTCCCACAGGTCGTATGAGCAAAGCGTTGAACCGCCCCAGGAGTTGCCTTGGTTTACCTGGGTGCTCCAAGCTAAGAAACGGGTCATTGACTGTGCCAGACCATTAGAGGCACCAGCTTGCCACTGTAACTGGAAAATACTCTCAGAGTTGTTGTTGAATGTTGCTGGACGGAAGAGGTCAGCGTAGTTGTCCATCAGCTTGTACGGACCGTTCTCGATAACCTTTGCAGCAGCCTTCTTTGCAGCATCGAGATAATATGTGTTACGTGTACCGCTGTTGGGTGCGTTGCTTATATTCGAACCGTCATAGCGCCCGTTGGTAGTCAGGCCTGCCATTGACAGGTAAAGGCGTGACAGCATGGCATAAGCTGCATATTTGTTCACGCGGCCGGTGCCAGGTGAACTTGCTGGCAGATTAACAGCTGCATATTCCATATCCCGTATAGCAAACTCCATAGCGTCGGTCTGACGATTCGGACTGACCACGTAATTGTTTACCATGTCTTGTGTGTTGTCGTAGATGATGGCGCATCCCCACAGTGAGGCGATATACCAGTAGGCTACTCCACGCATGAAACGGGCTTCTGCTATACCTTGGGCTTTCGCAGTCTCGCTTACACCGCTGGTGGAGAATTTTGAGATGTTGTTGATGGCGTTATTGGCTTGGGCAACAACCACATAGAAAGAACGCCATGCATCAGTAAGACCTACAGAGACGCCTGTTTCTGTGAAATTAGTATAGGGATAGATATAGTTTGAGTATTGGGCCGTGATATTGTTGGCACGTCCATCACCCATACCATAATAGAACTTGTCATTGTACATATACCATACATAGCTGTATAGCGGGTAAATCTCCTGTGCCACGGCCTCATCGCTGGAGAAGAAGTTGTCCTGAGCTATCTGGTAGGTGTTAGTCTGGTCGAGGAAGTCGTCGGCACAACTGACTAACGTTAGTGTTCCTGCCAGCATCATTGTATATAAAGCGAATTTTTTCATATCTGTTTCCTCTTTGTGATTAGAATTGTATGTTCAGACCGACAGTGTAGATACGTGGCGAGGGGTAGCGGCTATAGTCGACACCATTGAGCAATGCGGTACCTCGCAGAGATCCTACTTCAGGATCGAAACCGTCGTACTTTGTAATAGTGAAGAGGTTCTGGATGTTGCAGTAAACCTTTACGCTGTTCAGGAATGCATGCTTCACCCAAGCGCGTGGCAGCGTATAGCTGAGGGATATGTTCTGCAAACGAATATAACTGCCGTCCTCAACATACTTGTCGCTTACGCGGAAGTTGTTGTTCGTGCCACTTTCTGTCGAGAGGCGTGGCTGAATGGTCTCGGGATTGGTTACATAGTAATTGCGGTAGTCCTCTGGACCTGTAGCTTCGATCTTTGACAGACGGGCATAGTCGAGCACGGTCTTAAGCTGGTTGCTGGTAGAACCAGTAATGTCGAGCCAGCGGCGACCGTAGTTAAGAATCTTGTTGCCATAAGAACCGCTGAACTGGAAACTCAGGTCAAAGTTCTTGTAAGAGAAGGTGTTTCCAAAGCCCCATGTGAACTTTGGTTCTGGTGATCCGATGAAGGTCTGGTCATTGTTGTCGATGACGCCATTGCCGTCAATATCCTCGTAGATATAGTCACCGATGAACACACCACCCGTAGTAGGTGAAGTGGCGATGCTGGCACCTTCGGGGATAGCTACTGGCTTGATATTACCGTCGGCATCCTTGTAATAGAAGTCCTCTGGTTTGTCGAAACGTCCAATGACCTTATATCCCCAGAACTGTCCAATGGGCTGGCCTACTACTGTATTTGTTACAGTGGCAATATCTGAGCCTATCTGGAGAGTCTGTGGCAGCGTTCCTGTCTCGGTATCAAGTGATATCACTTTGTTGCGGTTTAGCGAGAATACGATATTGGAACGCCACTGGAAATTCTTGGTTTCTATGTTTACGGTGTTCAACGTGATTTCAATACCTGTATTTCGCAGTGAGCCTACGTTACCCCACGGGTTGGAGGGTGCACCGTAGATTTCGTCCTGTCCGGGACCACCGAGGTATGCAGGAAGGTCGAGCATCATCAACAGGTCCTTTGTTTTCTTGTAGTACCAGTCGAAGACAAGGTCTATACGACTGCCGAAGAGTGACAGGTCTATACCTACGTTTGTTGAGTATGTGGTCTCCCATTTCAGGTTGGGGTTAGCGTTGTTGCCGTTCAGCACACCTACGCCCCAGGTAGTGGTATAGTTGGAGAGCATGGCCATATATGCCCAATCTTGTACATTCTGGTTACCGGTAGCACCCCATCCCAGACGGAGCTTAAGGTTGTTGATGACCTTGTTGTCCTTCAGGAAGCTTTCCTGGCTTGCTCGCCATGCCAAGGCTGCTGAAGGGAACCAGCCCCAGCGGTGTCCGTCGGCAAACTTTGAACTACCGTCGCGACGTAAAGTGGCTGTAACGAGATAGCGGTCGTCGTAGTTATAGAGGGCACGTCCGAAATAAGAGAATAGCGAAGTATTGTTCTGATAACCGTCAATGTTTACATTGGCACCCGTACGCTCACCGGCACGCAGGTCGGTAACGGAGTTGGAAAGGTAGCCAGAGTTGGCCGTTGACATGTTCTCCCAATAGTTGTGGCTCATCTCCTGACCAATCATGGCATTGATGTTGTGTTTTGAGGCTATGGTGCCATTATATGTCAGAATATTGCGCCATGACCAGTATTTGGAGTCGTTCTTGTACCATGCACCGTCACGCTGGCTGCTAACCTTTACTCCGAATGTGTAATCGGGGGTGTAGGTCTTGGTCTTGTTCTGGTTGTAGTCGGTAGAGAGCTCTGTCTTGAAGGTCAGTCCCTTCAGGATGGTTGCCTCCAGATATGTGTTCAAGCGGAAATTAATGCGCTTGGCATAGTTAGTCTTGATTTCTGCAAGGGCTACTGCATTGTCGGGCATCCACTGATCGTCGGGACCGTCATATCCACCCTCTGGGTTGCGTACTGCTACAGATGGCTGTGAACGGAGGGCTGTGTTGATGATGTCCCAGTTTTTCTCCATCTCCTGTCTGGAGTCGGAGAGTGAGAAGGAGATGCCTCCCTTGAGCCATTTTTTCAGGTTTGTGTCAACATTACCTCGCAGCGTCTGACGCTTGAAGCTGGTATTCAATCCGATACCGTCTTGATTAAGATATCCGGCAGATATGGCATAAGTGGTCTTGTCGTTACCTCCTGTCAATGATAGGCTGTGGTTGGTCATAAAGGCAGTCTTAAATAGTTCGTCCTGCCAGTCTGTTCCTTCGCCGAGCAGGTCTGGACGGAGGAAGGTGCCTGATGCCTGCTTGATCTTTGCATCGGCGATGTCATTGTTGTGCTCTGCATATTCGCGCAGGTTCAGTACGTCGAGCTTCTTTGGCATTTGCTGCCATCCAACATATCCGTCGTATGTTATGATTGCCTCTCCGCTCTTACCACGTTTGGTAGTAATCATGATGACACCGTTACTTGCGCGTGAACCATAGATAGCTGTTGCTGATGCATCTTTCAGGATATCCATTGTCAGAATGTCGCTAGGGTTGATGGCTGCAAGGGGGTTAGTGTTGCCGTTGTCGCTTCCGTCAGAGTCGATAATAACACCATCGATGACGAAGATTGGCTGGCTGGAGGCGTTCAGAGAGTTGGTACCACGGATACGGATGGTGGAGCTACCGCCTGGAGTACCGGTGTTGGCCTGAATCTGTACACCGGCAGCACGACCCTGAAGAACCTGGTCGATGCTAGTGGAGACTGATTTCTCGAATGCTTTCTCGTCAACCTGTGTTACAGCTCCTGTGAGGTCGGACTTACGCATCGTTCCGTAACCTACCACCACCACTTCACCAAGCAGTTCGCTGTCTTCCTGCAGGAGAACGTCGATGGTCTTCTGGTTACCTACTTTCACTTCCTTAGTCTCGTAGCCTACGTACGAGAAGATGAGAGTCTGACTGGGATTTGCCTGAATGGTGTAGTTACCGTCGAAGTCGGTAATGGCACCGGTGTTGGCTCCCTTCACTTTGACAGTGGCTCCGATGATAGGGCCTTGGCTGTCGCTCACGGTTCCCTTGATTGTGTTCTGAGCGTATGTCACGATAGGAATCATGCACAACAGAACAACCAAACCAAGAGTTCTTCTTAGCAATTGGCATTGCCGCTTCGCATAGCGAAGAACTTCTTTTCTACAGTTCATACTTTACATTGTTTTGTTAGTTATAGCAGTATTTCTGCTTGAATCTGCTGCAAAATTACGAAATATTTTTTAAATATCCTTATAAAATTATCTCAAAATGTTATATTTTTGTCTAGTTTCTTCTGGAAGAATGAAATATTAATAAAAAACCGCCCTGCGGCCGTAGGGCTGCAGGGCAGTGATATAGACTATAGCTTATGCATGGTGGTCAATAAGGCCACTTGCCGGCTGCGATACCTGCCTTAATACCCTCCATGGCATTGTTTCCCACAACCTTGCATGCAGCACGGTCGATGATGGTTGAAGAACCGTCAGAGTTATTCAGACCTGCAGGATAGTTAGTATCCCAAGCCATGGCGATGATGCCATTATTTGTGGCATATTCGTTAACGCACTGATAGAACAGTTTTACAGAAGCATCGTGCTTCGACTGGTCACTGCCACTGACTGACGACAAATTGCGCTGAAGAGCTGCATACTCACCGATAATCACGGGATAGCCCTTCGAGGTATATGTGGTCTTTAGCTTTGTGAACTTCTCAGACATATAGCTTTCTTCTCCGTATGTGGGATTATGGTTAGAACCATGATTGGCAGCTCCCCAATAATGATAAGCCTTAGAACCAGTAGCGTCCCATGTGCCGCAGAACTGTCCCGGGTCATAGTAGTGAACTTCTACCATCAGCATTCCTGCACTTTCTGGCAGTTTGCTCTCTCCCATATAACTGCATGATGAGTCTATGTTGACACTGGGACCCTGAACAACGAGTGTACGGTTGGCATTGTTACCACCAGTGGCGCGAACAGCCTCCACAAATGCCTTGTTGTAACGGATAAGTATTGGAGTGAGTTCCTCATGACGGTTCATGAAAAGTGTAGACTCCTGGAAAGGCTCGTTAAGTCCTGCAAAGAGCAGATGTTCGTCATAGCCTTGGAACTCAGTGGCAATCTGTGTCCAGAGATCCTTCAGTCGGGTAATCTTCGAAGTGATTGTTGCTTCGTCTACTGCCTGATAAGATGATGTCGACTTGCTGAAGCCCTGAACCTCTATCCAGCCGTTATCCCAGTGATCGTTAAGCACCACATATAGTCCGTCGCTGATACAATAGTCAACAATCTCTTTGA
>Ga0326512_10003498_pt1 | contig 11515 bp, 8 predicted proteins | sample 1_2617_0518_D_FD_203652 | JGI IMG/M metagenome (GOLD analysis project Ga0326512, IMG submission 203652) | Bovine rumen microbial communities from UC Davis, California, United States - 1_2617_0518 | ecosystem: Host-associated > Mammals > Digestive system > Stomach > Rumen | place: USA: California... | reverse complement strand
GCGAGCCATCATGTCGTTATACTGACCAGTCTGTCTCACGCGTTCATTCTGCTTTTCGGTCTGCTTCTTGTCATAGAACTTACCAAACTGATCCAGCGACATCGCCTTCTGATTAGTTTCGCCCTTGTTCATAGACTTAGTCACAGCAGTTTCGATATCCTTTGTCGTAGGTGGTTTTCTGACAAGGCGAGTACGCAACTTGTTCCGAGCGAACGGGTCGTCCGCATAAGTATCGGAAAGAGACTCGACATAGGCACGGAAACCCTGCTGGAGATACGGAGCGGCGTCCGGACAGCCGACCTTTGTGCAGACCGACTCGATAAATGCTGAAAATTCGGAATAGTTGTTCATTTTAAATCCCTATTTTTCAGCAGTTTATCAAAAAGTCCGCCTTTTGGCGGACTCTTTTAAGCGTCTTTCCAAGTTATTATAAAATAGTATACACCCGGCTTCGCACCCCACTCTGGTTTACCTGGACCAATGCGGATGCTGGGTTCGTCGAACTCCAATCGACGGCTGGAATCCGTCTTGCTAGGATATCCAAGCGTCAGAACAAGCTTCGTGAACTTCCTCAGATACTTTTTCCAGTTTCCGGTGGAAATCGCATTCGCAACAGCCATCTCTCTGTCATCCGGACCGCCGGCGGCACGGTAGTCAGCCATGAGGTCCTGCATTTCCAAGAATCGGTTGATGTAGGAAGTCTTGATTTCACGGTACTCCTCGGTCTTAACGCCCGACTTTATCATGTCGAACCAAGGCTTGTTCAAGGCGTACGTGAGAACCGGACTATACGTTTTTTTCTTCGACGACTTCGGCATCTTCGGCTTCCTCTATTTCCCATTCGATGAGGCGGACAAACGTGTTGGCGAGGTAGTGAGCCTCGTCGCACTCGGGCTTCTTGATGTGAAGCTCTTCTACTATCTTGTCCTTGTTGTCCTCGATGAACTTGTTGATGACGTCCTCGACGTTCATGCAGATGGCAGAGTCGATGATGTTGTCGTCAGTGACGTTGAACTTCACCGTCTTTCCGTCCTGGTCGACCGTGGAGAACATCTCCGGGTACTTCTTGCGGACTTTCGGACGCCAGATCTGCACGACAACCTTCGGAGCCTCGTAGCACACCGCAGTGTCGTTCTTGGCAGCCTCGGCGTACTTCTTCATGAACGGCTCGAGTTCAGCCGGGAGCTTCACCTCGTAGCCGAAGTGGTACTTCGACTGGGGAAGCATGGTGGGCATGTCGCGCACCTTGTCCTTGAGCATGAACTGGATGCCCAGTGTAAGATTGAGTCTCATTAGTCGACCTTCACTTTAAGGATGGTGTCCATGATGGCGAGGAGCTGGCGTTCGCCCATAGTCTGGCTACCGAACAAGCCCTCGAAGCTCTTCATCATGTACTCGACACGTTCCTTGGAAGCCGGGTGGGTCTTCTGACCATCGCCGTTGCCGAAACAAAGGAGTGAAAGCTCGCTGAGGACGGTGGCGATAGCGGCAGACTGCACGTTGGAACCGGACTGGAGAACGGAGCAAGCGAAGAGGTCAGCCTGACGCTCGATGTTGCGGTTTGCGGACATGATAGTGCCGTCGTAACCGCAGTCGTCCACGTGACCGAGGCAGATATGACCGAGCTCGTGGGCGAGAATGGAGCGAGAGATTTCGAGCGTGCATGAACGCCACTGCTCACGCTTGCCCTGGTTGAAGGAGTCGATAATCTTGTCGGCGTTCTTGATACCGCTCTTTTCGAGCATCATCTCGATGATGTCGTTGGGGATTTCGCGGTCGTATTCTGTCTGGAGATAAGTCGCCGCCCACTTAGCCATCTTGAGGATGTCGGAGAACTTCTGACCGTTGTCGGCGAGCATCCAGAGGAAGCCGAACACAGAAGTCCACTGCACGATGCCACGGAGAAGGGTCACCTGGTAGCGACCGTTCACGCGGTCCGCGTAGGCGTTGATGGTGAAGTCATCTTCCGCGTATGTGAACTCGGTGCTGTCGGAGCACTGGCGGTAGCGTTCGTTTGCCTGTACGAACTTGGACATGATGCAGAGACGGAAGACCGTGTAGAGGTCGTCCTGGTCGATGATGCTTGAGAAATTGATAGACATTTTATACCACCGTGATGTTTTGCTGGGTTAAAAATTCCATGATTGCCGCACGGAAGCCCTTGATACCGTTCTTCTTGCGATACTGAGCCATCATGCGGTGTAGTTCGGGCACCTTAGTAAGTAGTACCCATCGGGACCATTCCTTGTCCGTCATCGATCCGCGCACGGTAAGATCCATGCCGAAATAGCCCGGAACAAAGTCCGGGACGCAGACGGTCTCGTCCCTAAATTCGTCAAATGAGGGTAGTTTTGCCATTAGGTAATCCTTTTGTTAGAAATATAGCACATATAGGATGTTTATGCAAATCTCGCGAAATTATAAACTGCAAAAGACATTAAGGGATTTTTCTATGAACGCCGAATTCTACATCAACCTCACCAAGAGCAAGACACTCAAGAACGCAGCCTTCATCGAGGGCATCAAGGACATCTACCTCAAGAGCGAGCAGAAAGCCCAGTTCGAGAGCGTCGGAAAGGTCACCGACGACCGTGGCGAGGTGTTCTTCGAAAACGGTTCAGTCCGTTGTACAAAGGTCTCGGACGGCATCATCGTCGAGGCTTCCTCCACAGGAACGCGCAACATGTACGGCGTCGTGGGAGTAGTAAGCCATGCAACCTCCCTTGAGGAAGCAGTACGCCTCGGCAAGTCCGCCCTTGACAACGACGCCGTCATGGAAGGCATCTGGGACTCCATGAAACGCGGTATCGCTACCGCAGCACTTTCCATCGCACCGTTCCTCGTTGGATGTGCCGGCGGTCAAGCACCATCCGTAGGCACGCCAGCTGAAACCCCGGTTCTCGACCAGAGCAAGATTCCGGAAATGGTTCAGGCGTTCGCCGACAAAATCCGCAAAGAAGCCGAACAGAACGAAGACTTCTCAGTCAAACACACGCCTTCAGCCGATGAAGCCGAGCACATCTACAACATGCTACTCAGCGGCGAACTAAAGGTCAACGCCGAAGGCGACAACGATGCCCAGCGTGAAGCGGCAAAACGTGCCGCCGACGCCCTTGCACGAGGTCTCCGCATAGACCTTTTAAAGAGTTCCCTGCCAGGTGCCGACGATCTGTTCAAGCCGGACACCGTGTCCGCAACCAAAGCACCGGCTTCCGAAGAGGTCAACTAATGGAATACATCGAGGACATCAAAGACCAGTTCGACCAGGTCGACCCGAACCGACCGGTAGAAACACAGCCTCTAGACCCGGAAAAGTTCTCCGCATTCGTGAAGAGCCCTAGCGAGATTACCGAGGACGTCATCTACCAGCTTTCGGACATCATCAGCGGACGATACAACATCCGCGTGACAAACCGCAAGCCGGGTGTGGCAACCACCCCTGACGTGGTTGACCGCCTTCTGAACGCCGTCACGATTATCTACATCGAGGAAGAGGGCATACCAGTCGGCGTGGCGTCTCTCGCAGACCCTACGCAGAAGTGCTACATGGGATTCAAGCCGATTGACCTCTATTCACTCCATTCCGGCGTGAACTTGGAAGGCCGAGTCATGCTCGAGTTCTTTGCCGTGCCTGACGAGTACATTTCGAAGGGCGTAGGCGAGGAACTGCTTGCACAGATTGACGCCACCGGCGTAAAGGTGTTCGCAGTTACCGACGCAGACGACAGCAGCGGAAACGAGTTGCTCGCCCATTACGGCTTCAAGCAAGTCGATACGATGGATATCCGAAGCAACGAGTCGCCTATCGTCCTATGGCTCCGATAATGTAGTAATTTACAAGGCATGATCAGAACCATCGACACATCAAAGCTAAACGAGCCGTACGTCAACATATTCGAGTTGACGTACCTTTTTATACTTACCGAGTTCCACATCGCAATGTCGGCGGTAAAGCTGTACGACATCGACGAACAGAAGTGGTTCGTCAGACGACTGTTCTGGACATTCGTAATAGGAACGCCGAGCGTTCTCACGTTCGGCGTATTCTTAATGGCTGCGGTAAAGTACCTGTTAGAGTAGTTCGACCACTGATATTCTTTTGAGCTTAGCTTTAACGGTAAAGTTAGGTTCGCCCCAAATATATAAATCACGAGACGCCGTATTTACATTAAATATGCATGACAGTATAACAGTATCTTCATTACCACTAGTCGCAGTGCTTGACATGTCGTAATCCACGGAAGTTGCCGCACCGGTATGTTGTTCGATATCTCCATAGCCATAATAAGTCATATTTAATTTAATAATATCGTCACTCTTCACCGCTGGATAGCAACTCAATTCCACGATTACACGATACATCAACGAGTCGCCGCCACTAACAGTTTCGCCAGCACTAACAAGATTATTAATAGTAAACTTATCAGATGCAGTAGTAACTGTTAACTCGTTTGAATACGTTCCTGCATTTGACAATGTGCCGATTCCAGAGTTACTACCAGTAATATTAAAATCATTACCATCTCCGCGTCTAATAAAAGCGCGCGGTTTTTTCGCATCGATTTGAATACCAGTATTATTATTTACTTCGGTAATATCTATACCATACGTAGTCGAAATCGCACGAGAACCCGGAACAATAGTAAAATCAAAGTACGGTGCTGTTCCAGAATGCTCGATATAGCGATACTGAAGGTTGGTCGTCTTATCATAAAAGACAATGTTATCTGGCGGAGTCACACCACCTTGCGGAACTGGAGACGTATACGTCGCCACCATGTGATCATCTTTATCGACGACGGTAAACACAGCCTTAGTCGGGTCGGTTATATCCATCGTTCCATACATGACATCGTCGACATACGACGGAAGCATGGTAGACGGAATCAAACCGTTGGTATCACGCAAAGCGATTCGGCTGACAGGAATACGCATAGTACCGAAATCTTCGGTATCAGCATTTTCCGAAGTGTCCGCATTCGAATAGTCGATTGGTAGATGCCAGTTTTCAGCCTTTCCCTTGGCGGTTGGTTCTTGACTGCTTGGTACGCGGAATTTGTCGATGTCTGCTGAAGCCATCGGTTCAAGCGCTTTTATTCGGCGTGGTGCTCTATCTATTGCCATAATCATTCCCCCTCGGGTTATTCTTCAATGTTCTGGTCGGCGTCAGCGACACCGTAGCCAATCCAGAAGTCGTCTTCGTGCGACTGGAATACGCCTTCCTTATTACGGTTGTCAGGCAAGCCGTGATAAAGGAGATAGTTGTGAATCATGTCCTCGGACGGGTCTGACGGATTCGGCAAGTGGTATTCCGTCGTCCCAGCCTTCGGGTAGTCGAACATTCTGTAAAGTGTCGGGTCGGACTCCAGACCGCCCTTGCGGTAGTCAGTAGTTGCGTCGTACGTGTCAGGGTCTTCATACTTCGGCACGTCAGAACCCATCAATATGCTTGACGCCGGACGGATGAACTCACGGACAGACCAGAAATTCGCGTGGATGTCGGTCTTATCCTCGATATAATGATGTTCGGTATCGGCGACATAATTGGTATCGCCATGTACATCCATCGGAGCATACAGAGAAATACCGGACTTGTGGGTGTCAGTGAAATCATCATACTTAATCCACGGAGTCTCAAGCAACCACATTCTCGGTTTTGTAGAACCAGCAATCACATCGTGTTCTCTGGACAATTCCGGTTTCAAATGTCCATCATTATCAAACGGCCATTCGTTGAACATATACGGCACGCAACCCAGCGTAATATCCATCGGAGGATATGAGCTGTACGGAGCCATCATGACCTTGCGGTAATCGTCAAACCCGGTGCAAGCCGCATTACGCCATATCTTACGCAAGCAAGTGTTCTGACCCGGAAGCGTATTGTCAATGTCTACGATATTTCCATTCTCGTCATATATAGAACGAGCCTTCTGCGTCAACGCGTCGTTTCCGTAGAGCGGCGTGAGGTAGCTACACGGATATTGACGATATTCCGTCGTGTACCAGCGACCAGCCTTCTGTGAGAACGTGAACTGCAATCGTACGCGCGTGTACGTATTGCCGTCACGCAGCACGTTTTCGTCTACGTTCGATTTTGTGTGATACGGAGGCATCGTAGCAGACCATGAATAAGGATTTCCGCTACCGACTTCATCAAGGTACGCATAGTCGGCATTCGGGTCTCTGCTAGTTGAATCGACACGAAGGAAGTTGTCGTTCAAATAATGAGTCAACTTCTCGACCTTTGTATCAGCGTTGAGACAGTTCTCATAATTCCACCGAGTTTCGACACGGCTGAAATTGTTGATATAAATTTCATCATCAACAGCCGGAACAACGCCGGTTTTCAACTCAACACGGCGACCACGGTAGAAGTGTACCGGCATTCCGGCACCGCACGCTACGACGTACTTTTCAATGAACTTCGCGAGAGCCTTAGACTTAGTGTCCTTATACGGCATGCGAGACGATACGAACGAAACCGGGTCATTTGAATCATCCATCACGTAACGGAACATCTGAACGGCGTCAAACGCGGCATACTGTGTCTGATTACCGGTAAGGGTCAACGCCACGTTACGATAAATCATCGGTGCGCCATCCTTGTACATCATATCTGTAAACGGACTAAGCCATTCTGGATGATTATAGTAATTAGACAGATTGAAGTCATCATCTTTTAGTTTGATCTTCATCTTGACATCGGCATAACGACGCATCTCGTTCAAGACTTGACGAGTACTTAACAAACCATTGTCGCCACGCTTAGCGAATGCACGAATTACGCTATTCTCCGAGAATTCGCGACCGGTATTAGAATTACCGAGCAAGCCACAGTCGTCTTCACCGTCAGAATCAGTAGACGCATACGCAGAGCTGAACTTGTTGTACGGAGTTGTTTCGGCATATTGCAACGAACCGTCCGCGTGATTAAACAACACGCTAGAATCTTTTGCAAACAATTCACTAGTCTGGTCATACGTTTCCGCGTCATAAACGTACTTCGGCAGTGAACGCATATTAGACCACATCACGTTACGACGGATTGTATCATTCAAGACACCGTCTTCGGCGTCGGAATATTCGACGTCAGATGTTCCAATAAGCGTCGCATTCGGCGACGGCCATTCATCCTTATTAGCAATGCTGAAATAATACGGTTTAACTTCGCTATCGCTAGAACCGCTATAGCGAACTAGTCGCATGTTGTACAAGTCGTTCGTAAAATTCTTGATAGCGAGGCGAGCCTGTCTGACCGGGTTACCATAGGCTTCGACTACCGGCTTAGATAGCTCAGCGTCGTTTGGCTTAATAGAGCTAGGCAATTCCACCTGGAGAACGGAAGCAAGGTTCTGCCAGCTCAACGCGGACGCGTTATAGCCATACGATACCGGAGACTCCTTCGGACGGATGTTATAGTACCGTTCGGAACCAGTATTCGTCATCGTAAACGACGTAAATTCCGCGTCACCAATAAAATGCAAGTTAGCTTCATACACCTTAGCGATGATATTCTCGGTATTACCAGATTCGCTCTTCAAGCGAGCAGAGACATCGCTTCCCCAGCGATCAAGACGCGGAAGCTTGCGACGGTTGGTCATGCTCCACGGGAACGTGTTCGTAGCGGTCTGGTAGACCGTAGCAAGGAGATAGCGGCGGTCGACGTGTGGAAAGCTTCTGTGGTCTTCCTTATCGTCGATAGAATAGAAATTATTGATTTCGTCAAGCGTTCCAGATACTCCGGAACCGCTGTCACCCTTGAGCATATTGTCGTCACGGACAAGACCCATGCGAGTATCGCTCGGGTTGTCGTCCTCGCCGAGATAAGCCATGCCACAGATGAACATGCTTGTCAGCTCGTTATAGTATCTGCGGTCGGACGGTTTAGCACTGTTGAATACGATTGTGGCACCGGTCTCAGAGTTCGCCGTAAGCGTACCGAAACCAGTGATAGACGGTAAGCTCTCGCCATTAAGCAGAGCAATGATGTTGGCACGGACTTCGGTATCGACTGCTAACAGCTCACCTGATGCGTTCACAGCCGGCTTAGAAGTCGTTACCGTGTACGTATCGTTTGCAGAGTCATTGATGCTCGTAATGGGCATCTTCTTGTTGCTGAACTGCTGTCTACCGCCCATGACAAACACACGAGGCTGTGACATAGCGGCGTAGTAGGACGCAATGTCCTTCTCAGAGCTGAACCACGGAGCCGTCACTTTCTGGTTCTGGATGGAAACCGTGATTTCGTACGTTTCGCCGTCCTCGGTATCGAGCGGAGCCGGTAAATGGATGAAGAAAGGCTTCAACTCATAACCGCCGTCGCTGTCTCGATGATACTTCTGGTTGATGACGAAGTGGTGACGATTATAGAAACGGTGGGCAACGACCTTAGTAGGGTCGGTCTCGTCCATGATATCGGCATAGAGGTTTCCGAACGTCTCGGAACCGGAATAGTTCTGAAGCGTCACACCCTTCTTGACGAGTGTTACGTTGCTTGTATCTGTACGGCTCGCGTAAGCCGTAGAGTCATAGGTAAACGGCCAGTCACGCGGAAGGCAAGAAACGTTTGTTTCAGTTCGTTCATCCTTAGTGGTACCGTAAGACCAGAGAAGCCACGGATGGAGAGTTTCAATCTCTTCCTCGGGTTCATCGCTATCAGTATTTTTAACCGTAGGATGAGCCAATCCGTAGTTACCGGCAATGGAGCCGAGCCCAAAGCCGTTGACAAACACCGGATAGCCGTGCTGGTTACCGATATCCACCTTGCCGGTAGACATAAGCCAGTTGATGAATGCACCCTGGCAACCGGTGACAGATGCGGCGACGCCGAACTTCGTCATGCTGCCGAGCTTGTCATAGACGTAATCGTGTACTTCGCGGTCGGAATAAGTCTTTCTGAAGTGGTCGCAGTCACAAGTTCCTACGTTGTCAAACAATGTAGGGTCGGAAACGACTTCATCATAGTCAGCCTCGGTATCAGCAGCCGGGACAGCCATGACATAGGTAAGAGTACCGTCGACGTTCTGGTAGATACCGTTCTCGCTCTTATTATTCTGGCTGGTAAGGCTTACATACTGCCCATCGATCAGCGGAAGGGATACTGCGAACAGAGAACGTTCAGAACAGTCTTCTGACAAGTTAGAAAGTACAATATCGTTTTCGGAAATGACGTCTGTATGCAACTTCTTCGGCTCACCAGTAACAATGTTAAGTGGCGTAGTCGAGATAATCTTAACAGATTTCAGCAAGTCATCGGTGCATTCGCTCTTCACAAGTGTACAGCTTCCGCTGGACACCTCGTCAAACAACGTGACCTCTAGGGCATGCGTTGAATGGTTATACGAAACATCGCTGACCGGCAATACCAAGTGGAGACCGCCATCGTAGCTGATGTCGACCGGCGTAGTAGCTGTAAAGGAAATGCTGGACGGAACCGTTCCGCTGCCGTGGGAGGTAGAGAACTCCGTCTCAAGCGTGTTAGGCATCTTGCAAGTCGCGTTCTCGTCGATACAGTCACACGTGCCGTCGTTTGCGACACCGCTGGCGTTTGCCACCGGGAAGCCCAACGCACCTATCGTAACGTTTCCGTTGGGAAACACCTCCCTCTCGCGGTCTGGCCAAGTTACGTAACTGTGTATCTTCTCGAATTCGGAAATTTCTGACATTGCCAAGTTCCAATAGCTATTCGCAGTTTATATGTTTCTAAGGCATAAAAGAACCGGCTCGGAAATCCGAACCGGTTCTTGGGAGGAACAACAAAGGGTTTTAAGGCTGTGTTCTCGGGTCTTCCTGAAGCTGATTACGGTACGAGTCGCTCACGTGAATCGGAGACAAGTCGTAGTCGGAGAACGGGTTCTGGAACAGCGGGAAACCGGCGGACTGCACGTCATAGGCATGCTCGTCAAGCGGATCAACAAACCCGAACGGAGACAGCAATATATGGTCCGGAAGCTGGTAGTAGTCATAGGTCTTCCAGCGTCCCTCACTCTCGGAGTAGATGAAGGAAGCCTTGTACACCACCGGTCTGTCGGGGACGCCCACGTTCTCGTCGTGGACGTAGAAGTTGAGCAATCGAGCCATGCTGAACTTGGCGAGCGGAACCGTGTTGGTTACGCTCATGCCGTTCGTCTTGTAGTCGCTCCAGTTGTCCACATTGTAGACGTAGACCTGGGACTTGTTGATAATAAGGTCGTTGTACTCGCGACCGTCATAGTCGTGATTCGGCCATATATTGATGAGGAACTCGAACATCGTACCGTCAGCCGGCTTCTTGGAGACCGTGGAACCGTTCTCCTCAACCTCGACCGTACAAGGGAGCATGATGCACAAGCCTTGGTCAAGGTCAGGTCCGTCGTAGTTGATGATGTTGCGTAGCTTCACCGTAGGGTCGGCATGGTTGAACATCATGACCGCAGAATATGTCTGCAACGCGTAGGCATTCTTGGAAGCGTCCGTAGTATAGGAGTTTCCGGGGAACCACTTCGGAGAAAGGCTAGGGTACTCTACAAAGTTGGACGACGCGAAGATGTCTAGACCGGTATGAGGCTTGGTCGGATTTCCGACAATCTTCAATGAGCCGGTAATGCCGATATCGGAAGTCTCGTCGGACGCGTTCTGCGTACCGTTACGGAGAACATAGCCATTGACGTCCTTGTCGATAGTATAGCGTACTACGCCAGAGCCAGCGACCGTGTATACAGTCTTGACAAGAACAACGCTCTTCCAATAGTCGGTATTGTATTTCCTAAACGTGCCACTAGCATCCTCGGTGAACGGTGCAATAATTGGAGTATCTTCACTTATGTACACGAAGAACTCACCTCGATAATAGACACAGTCACCGTAGTTCATCAAATTAGAATTAGTGTAGCCATATACCGGGCAGAACTTGATGAATCCACTACCAGTATTGCTGATTACCTTGTTATAGACCTGGCCGGTCGCCGGATTCTTGATATAGACATATCCATCGTAAACGAAGAACTCGGCAGTATTGCTCCGGTCTACCATGCCATTCGTGGTTTCATAGACTATAGACTTGGTATTGGCAACGGTAATAGTATCTCCAGCTTGTACATCGGACGTGAGTCGGAGTAGTTCAACACCGTGGTTAATACTGTGACGAATGTACGAGCCCTCGACATTGTCCATTCCGAAAGTCGTCTTTTCCAGATACTCGTAATAAGCCGAATTGTCGACACTCGGCGTCTTCACTATTTCCTCCTGAAGCGTGACATCCTCATAGAGGTCCCAGTAGTCGAGACCGCCGAGGCTATCAACGTTCACGCGGAGAACCACTTCCTTTCCAGCGTCAGCAACGAAGCGGTAACGGCTGTTGTAGGCAAACTTGCCAGCCGGAAGGAGACGTTCGGACACTGTCGTATTCGACGTCTTCTCGTAGTAATGGCGAGTATAGAGCTGGATGTCACGGAAGAACGGCTCAGACTTCGTCGCAAGACGGATGGTGACCTGGTCATCCTTGCTGTTGTTCCACGTGACGAGCCCATTGAGG
>Ga0326512_10003496_pt1 | contig 11515 bp, 22 predicted proteins | sample 1_2617_0518_D_FD_203652 | JGI IMG/M metagenome (GOLD analysis project Ga0326512, IMG submission 203652) | Bovine rumen microbial communities from UC Davis, California, United States - 1_2617_0518 | ecosystem: Host-associated > Mammals > Digestive system > Stomach > Rumen | place: USA... | reverse complement strand
TACGTTTACCTGAATATCTGACCGATCTGCCTCGTTCAATTTTTATTACTTCATATACATATTTGCATCGAAAAGTTACTTTATATATTTGATTACAACGAGCATAGTAAGCGTGGTCTAAATGTCTGCGATATATATCTCTGATGCTGTTACAGTCGAATTCTTCTAAAACGCGATTCTGAATATTTAATATAAAATCTAAATCAGCATTTTCAGCAAGTTTAGAGTGATCAGAATAAACAATCATATATTCAATAGTGTAGCTGACTTTCAGATTGCGCAGCGCATTTAAGAATATCTGAGAAAAATGCTCATATGTTTTATTAAAGAAATAATCAAATGCGGGTTCGTGCTTTTTGTATTGAGGTATGTAATGTTTATTTATCATACCCACATATTCCCATAATTCTTTTTTGGTCATGATTGACATCCCCGGTGGCAGAAGATGATCAATGTGTTCTGGATAAAATGAATCATTGCGCCGTTTGCGTTTAGAGGGTTTTGGTTCTGGATATATATATAAAATGCGATAGCGGTTTTTTATTTTTTCTATGTCGCAATAACGGCTGATTTCATTAACTACAGATTCACGGGAATTTGTGCTTAATTTGGAAGCATCTATTCCAAATGGCTGTAATAGCACTTGAAGAGTACATGGGGTATTAACTTTAATTTTAGATACCCCCTCCTGTGTTATTAAATCTTTATACATTTATTGCTCCTTTCTAGAAATTGCAAAAAAGCGGTTTTAAAAATCCTTATTTTATATGGGGTTTTTGATGGTTTTTGTCCAAATATCCTATAGATCGGTCTTATATGTTCTATAGGATATTTGGACATAAATGTTAAAAAAAAGTAGATTTTATCGGAAATTTTAGAGGCGAGTTTTTGCAATTTACCCCACATAATGAGTCCCCTATTCCCATGATGTTAGTATAACAGATATGTGTCAAGGTGTCAAGTGATAATTAAACTACGTAGTTAAACATTTATTAGAAATTCGGATGATCAGATGGCATGTGGATAAAAAATGGTGGAATTGGAATTAGGGTAAGTTTTTATTGGGGAAATTAATGTGGATAAAATTGGGGATAAAAATGTATGTAAATTATTTTATGTGAGTTTGGTTTATATGAGGTTGATTGGATGGATGGGAGATATTGTGTAAATTTTTTTGGATAGGCAGATAGGGAGGGAGATAGGGAGAATGTAATAAGATATAGAGGATTGCGTGAGAGATGTGCGAGTGATGCGTAAAAAAGAGAGAATTGTGTAGTAAAAACGGGGTGTGTGGATGAAGGACGTATCCCTGCCGGGGCTTCAGATCAACCTGGAATCGGTTCAAACCGCCCCGCCATTTTTCACATATGTATTTATACTGTAAATGTCCATTCATGCTACAATAGTAACGTACATAGATGCCTTGCGTTTATGTCGTATACATTCACAATCAGTCACCGATTGAAATAGTCGAGAATTCACGTTTCAATCATCCTTGCTTTCCCTTTACGTTTAGCCGTATTTGGCGAACATGGGAAAAGCATTGTGGCGCAATATCGATTTTTCATCGGTGACTAAAAGCCGTGTGTTTCATCATATGTCCACACGGCTGCACCCACTCACAATCTTTTCACGAAAGAGAGGTAAAACCATGAAGACCAAAACAATGTCCATTTTCGTTCCTGTAGTTCTGAAAGATGAAGACGGCAACATTACAGGACTTGACACAAAAGAACGCTTTTACGGCGTCCCCTCTTGCGTCATTTCAGAACCTGAATTCAACCATGAAGTGCAACGTTATATTAACGTTGCATATGCCGATTTTTTCCAGTGGAATGCTGATAGACTGTACAGCAAGTATGAAAGAACTGGCAAGGATGAAGACCACGCGCTGTACATGTGGTACAGCGAGTTTACGGACAATATCGCACCATGCGACAAAAATCTTGAGTGCGATTTTGCTTTTCTCTATGCATTTTGCATAGATAAACAGGTTCGCACACACTACTATCGTGACTGCAAGGGTAAATACACCTCTTGCGGTGTTACTTGTGGCGAATACGGTGTAGAACTTTATGAGTTGTTCTCGGATTATTCCATGAATAATATCAATGACGCTAAAATGTCTATTGCACGCCAACAATTGCGTGCGTGGTTCGGTGATATTATCACTGACACGCCTTATTGCAAACAGTGGAACACATCAAAAATCACTATTGACACTACTCGCCGTCTCATCAACTATGCCGGAACTGTAAAGACTGATATCAGGCGTGATTTTAAGAATAAGCGTACTGGTATCGCCGACTTTACACAACAAGCGCTTGCTAAATGTTTTCAGTCCTGTTTTAAGATGAAGTTAGAAGAAACAAGCGGTGAGATTATTTACACCGTCAAATAACATACATATGACACACACAACCCCTTGCAAGGAATAAACCCCTTGCAAGGGGTTTTTTGGTGTTTTCAAGTCCGCTGCCGGACAATATATCATATTTGGTATAGCTCCAGGAATCGGATCTTTCTATACCAAATATGATATTATCCTGTTTTCCAGGTGCGTAAAGACGTTCTCATACGTCTTTTTTTTATACCACCGTTTATTATGTATTCGTTCCCGTTTGTGGGGCTTCTTAAAAACGCCCCATAATGGGGCATTTTTAGAAAAGGGGCATACCATGAAAATTTTTAACCGAATGACACGCCAACAGTTTATCGACGGGCATTTAGTGCCCACAAACGCCTTTTATGGGCGTCTTGTGCTCAAGTACACCGATAAAATCAAAGTCGGCAACCGTCCCGTTTTCGATAAAAACGGGTATCCGATTTTCCGCCAGGACGGCACACAAGTCACACGCAACGTCTACAAACGTATAGATAGAGCGTGCGAAATTATTTATAGTGTCGAGGATCTTTTTCCCGTGACAATCGGTAAAAAATCATGCTTTAAGGCATGGTATAAAGTCGGCAGGGACGGACGTTGGTGCGATGAGTCCGTCCTGAATCATAATGCACTTGAAGTTGAATTGAACAACTTCATTGTGCGTAAAATGCAGGAATACTGTGCACAGAATAAGTGCGGACTGTTTGACCTGTGCACAGCTGTACAGCGTCCGCATTTGAACCGCACACGTCAATGTGCTCAGATTGCAGCCGGACGCCGTGAAGTACAAACGAGTTTTGTCTATAGTGGCGGTGAGGGTCAGCTTTTGCGTGCACGTCATGCAATCAATGAGACTCTCAAATTTAACCCCGAAGGTTCTTCCATTAAAGGGGTTATGGCAACTCATAAACAGGCGTTCACTGGCGGGATTGATGAGCGTCCCATTATCCGCACTATGAAAAAGTCGTTCAAAATGGTCGGACATGAGCCGACCTTCAAAAAGTTCGTTGAGACGCCTACAGGAATTCGTAGGTTCTACAATGAGCAGGAATATAATGATTACATGGCAGCCGTGGCTGTTATGAATCATTAATCCCGTCCGTACCGTAACATCAGGGCTATCACTTCACAGTGGTAGCCCTTTTTTTATGCCCTTTGAGAGGAGAATACGTATTTATCGTGGTATCCCGTATTTAAGGAGGAATAATAATGATCTATTATACTCGTTTGACGCACTTAACCGAGAAACAGCAAGCACACTACGGGTGTAATTTCATTGTGCAGGTTAGAGCAAAAAATCCCTGCACAGGATATCTTTTCCCTGAGACTCTCAAGAAGTTTGACCGCTTGATTGACGCTGTCAAGTATCAGCAGAAACTTCAGGCAAGTTCTGAAACATAATAAAGGTCTGGAGGTGATATAAATGTGGTTTTGGGAAGTTAGTCCCCGACACTGGACGCCTGTTCAGTGGGGGATCTTTTTCGGGGGCACTGCCCTCATGGTCGCAGTTTTTATGTTCGGCTGTGGGATTGAGTCCATAGTCGAATTAATTCTTTAATAAGAGGAATAATAACCCATGAGAGAAGAAATTGGATTTAACCACAGTTTTAGAGTAAGTCGTAATTATCGCCGTTATAATTTCTCAGACGGTGATATCGTTTGCATAGGCACACCTGCGGATATCCGTAAGGTTGCCCGTGACCTTGAAAGGTCAGGCTATGTACCGACATTCAGCAAGCCGCCTATCATGAGAGAGGGACGGCTTTATAGAATCCGCTTCTCCGAATATTGGAGAGTTGGCGTTCGTTACACGATTAGTCGTATATGCGGATGATCATTTTAACCTGCGCTATCGGGTATACGGGCATACTATATATTTATAAATAAACATAGGCGCATTTCTCCGGTTTAGGTGAAGTGCGCCTATTTATGTTTATAAATAAATCTTATACAGAAAGGAAAGGTAGTCTTATGAATCCCGTACTCGCACTTATGGAAACAGATTCCTTCGATGCGTTCGCTAATGATGTGGCGAACGCCTATTTCCAGAATCCCACACACGTCCGCAATCTCTTGAATGCAGACTGCATTGAACAGTGTGTGGATTATGTTATGAATTCTCAGACGATTGAACTGGATCTTTCCGACCTTCCTGAGAATCAGCCCCTCTGGACAAAGCCGTCCCGTCAGCGCAAGGGACGCAAGAAAAACACAAAGGAAGTGAAGCGTAAAGGAAGCGCCAAGCGTTTCCGTGACCGCAGCAGAAAATGTGCCTCTGAGGGGCATATGTGCAAAATGTACAATCGTGGTCTGACTGGCGATTGGGGACGCCGTGGTCGCAGACTGGCTGAGATTGGCGAAGTCAGCCTTAAAACCAGCCGCAGAGTAAAAACAAATTGTGCCGATTTCATCCCCGATGATAATAGCACGAATGACGTTACCCTGACTTTTGGAGACGTCAGCATGACAATGAACCAGTTTAACTGGAAAGACTACGAAGAGCAGTGGGACGCATTTTGCAACGCCTATGCGTTCCACGAATTGAGGGATAATAACAATTACTCATTGTGGGATGAGTATTGGGATAACTGGGATGAACAATCCGAGCCTGGCGATGATGAGTTTATTGAGATCGAGGATGATTTCGAATCTGATGAAGACGAAACCATTCCCGACACACAATTTTCTGCCATCGAAATGGCTGATATTGTAAATCAGATTGCATATGCGACATCTAATGAACGCATAAAGATCCGTGAATTTTTCCGATCACTTTAAGACCAGGCTCCACATGGGTTAGGGCGAAAAAACGACAACGGAAAATTTTTTGTAATCAGTTCAAGGGAAACAAGGGCGATTTTCCTTATTCCAACGACAACGGAAAATTTTCTGTTCTGGTCAGGGAAAGGGAAATCGCTTTTTTAAAAAGCACAATTTATTTTATAAGGGAAAGGAGACTCAATATGACAATCAACGAGTACACTGCAGCAAAAAGAAATGAATTCATCATCCTGTCCAAGAGATACCTTGAGGCAGGCGAGTTTTTCCTTGCCGAGTATTATGAAGATCTGGCAAGGGAAATGGGGGATGAAGCGAAATGAAAAAGTTTTGCGCAATCTTCCTTATCGTTCTGACGCTGATTATCGGCGCAGGAATTTATCAGTCCCTGTGCTATACCGACCTGTCATTTGCAGGTCACATTGTTGCTGTTAACGGAGACTTAGTCTCCATTGAATTGTCAAGCGAAACTGATGTACACAACGGGCATGTGTATGTCAGAGAAAACGAGGCAGAAGACGGATTCACTGCCACAAAGAAAGACATTGGGCGTCCTGTAGTAGCGTTTGTCCGTGATCCCCGGACACCTAAAGACGTTACGGATGACATTCTGGACGGGTTCTGGGTGTTTTAATTTTAGATACACGGCACACAAGCGAAATCATATTTTGTTTGTGTGTCGGAATGTAGGATTGAACAAAAAAAAGAAAGGGGGCAAATATGTATACCCATGTGAGTAACTTTGAAAAGGCAATCGCTATGATTGCCAAAAAAGCGCACGCAACCGCAACGGAAGTGCGCAACATGATCGACAACAGACGCAACAGAAATGACTTTGCTGTGAATGGGCACGAAGTCATTTTTGTAAAAGACGGTAAGGGATACCACTTTGCCGTGGAGTATTAAAGAAAGGAGACAACGCAAATGATCACTGCAATTCTGACCGCACTTTTCACAGTGCAGGTTAAAACAACTGTAGTCAATGTGACTACATGTCCCGACATTATCACATTTGAAGTCCCTGACGGAAATTTATATGACCAATACGGGGACGGTTTGAAAGTAGGAGACACACTGACTGCACAGTATAATCCAATCACAAAAAAATTCTCTGTTGACTGGTGAAAGAAAGGAGACAACAAAAAATGAAAAGAGCGAAACAGACGCAGGTAATCGTAGACTCAGTCAATAAGTATCTGCGTAACAACCACGTAAAAAGAGAAGATGATCCTGTGTTCGTGGTCATGAGCATAGCCCTGATTGAAGCAAACGTTTATCATGGATTCAATTATTTCACCGCCGAGGGATTCTTGTCTGGTGGTGATAATGAGAAATTCGATCATCTGAAATTCTATTAAGGAGCATATCATGGCAAAAGAGAAACACGAAGTCCGTATAGTTCTCCGTGATTGGACAAAAGCCAAAAAGGTAAATCGTCCAGTTGCGGAAATTCACACCAACATCAAAAAGAAAGGAAACTAAAAATGGTAAAAATAACACGCCTTGATACAGGTATCCACTCACTCGTAAAGGTAGTTTGCAAAGACTACAACAAAAACACGGTATTCTTTGCGGAGTATCTTGTGACCATTCAGAAGTTGGGAGAACCTGAAAACGATACCGTTCAGGCAATCCTGAATGACATTGAAGCCAACAAGGGAAACGTGAGGATTAACGAAATCCTCATGTACACCGAGGATGACTTTGGTGAGCGTCACCCATTCTTTGAAATGGATGACTGTGAAAATATTCTATTCAACAAATAAAAGAAAGGAGATACCATGTCCGCAACAGAAATCAAAACCGCAATCATTAACCAGTATAAATGGCTGTACAGAATCGCCGTGAACAATGGAGACTGGTTCATGGCTGAATACTATGACAGCCTTATCAAAGAGGAGACAAAAGAGAAATGATTATCATATATGACATCTACTACAAATCCCCGAAAGACAAATTCAAAGAAATTCACTACCACAGTCGTGTTTCATACAGGGAAACGGCTGTGTTTGTGTGCGATAAACTGAAAGTAGAGGGCAAGAAACCGTGGTTCCAGTTCATTAAAATCGAGTCCTAATCAGATTCCACGCACACAATCCACAAGAGAAAGCAGAATGGATTGTGTGCGTTAATGTGAAGAGGACTCTTCACAAGAGAAAATTATTTTATCGCAAGGACTTAATTGTCCAGAAAGGAGCCTAAAATGGCAAACATTTACAATCCTGCAACTATCAATGCAACTTCTGTTTCCGCAAACGTCATTGACGGAGAGTTCCGTGTACCTGAAATGGCTACTCACAAGGGAACTCGTATTATCACCCTGCATGAAGCGAAAGGGGGTCTGTTTCCTGATCGTTCTTGGAGTGCTAACCGTTGGGACAACAGAACTCTCCCGTGGGAAGGAATCGGCAAGGATATCAGCCATTGCTTGACAACGGAAGATATGGCAAGAGAGTCTGGTGTTGGTTTCAAGATTGCCAAGGTACACGGCTACATTGAAGCTGATCTTGGTAACGGAGTCATGGACTATCTGGAAATGCCGAACAAGGCATTCTTCCTGAGAGTTGATAAATCCATCAACAAAGAGGGATATGAGGTTTATAATACTTATCTCCTTGGTGACGGAAGTGCAAATATGACTCCGATTGAAAACACAGATATGCTTGCTCTGTGTGAACAGCTTCGTCAGATGGGCTTCCGCTACGAAAATGCAGGTATTTTTGATAAGGGGCGTATCACTTATGTCTCCATGGTCTGGGATGATAACCGCATCGTGGCAGAAGAGAAACTGAACTATTACGTGGTTATCGTCAACAGCTTTGACGGAAGCAAACCGTTCGGGGTATATATCACTCCTGTCAGAGTTGTGTGCAAGAACACACTTGCTCTTGCCATCAAAAAGGCAGATCGTTTCTGGAAGATTCGCCACACCAGAAACGCACCTTTCAAGGTAGACGAGATTCGCCGTGGTCTGGAAGTTCTGAACTTTTATCGTCAGGGACTTGAGTCTCACATCAATAAGGCAAAACTCCTGACCATGGACAGGGATGCTGTTCGGGGATTCGTAAACACTCTGTTCCCTATCAATGAGGACATGACACAGCGTGTCATTGCTAATGTGGAACGTCAGAGGAGCGAAATGCTTCTTAGGTATGATGCTCCCGATCTGATTGACATGGAGCCGAGCGTGTGGCGTGTTGAGTCCATGCTTACGGACTACTATAGCCCGAACCATGTTGAGCCGAGTCGTAAGACTGAGGGAGCAAAAGCAAATGCTTTCAAGAATAGTCTGGGTGGAAATCCCGACCTTGACAAAGCAATGAGCATTCTGAGCAGTCGGTACGACCTGTTCTAACGCAAACCAATGTCCACTATTATTAACCAATACCCACGTTGTGTTAATAATAGTGGACATTAATTAAAACTGAATATAGAAAAATAAATTAATAAACAAAATAATTTTATATAAAAGAAAGGAAAATAACTATTATGACAACAACTTCTATGTATGATTATGTCCTTCGCAACGCAACCAAAATCGGCAACAAGGTATATGCTGAAGTTCCGATTGCACTGTGCAAAACAGATAATCGTTATCAGCGTGCAGAATTTACTACCGATTCAGCTATAGGGAAATTGGTTCGTCTTTGGGATGATCGTCTTATGGATCCCATTAAAGTTGTTCCGCACAACGATGAAGAAAAATTTTATGTTGTTGACGGAAACCATCGTTGCGAAGCAGAAATTATTCGAGGCAATGCTTACATTCTGGCTGAAATCTTGACTGATATGCCAAATAAAGCAAATGAAGTATTAAAAGCTGAGGCAAGTATATTTTGCGCTCAGAATAATGCCATCGACCAATTAACACCACAGGACAAACATAATGCAAAATGTGTTATGGGTATTCCTGAAAATCTTATTATTGATCGAGTGGCTAAAAAATATGGGGTAGGCATCTTAAAAGCTAAAAATCGTTATAAAAAAGCAAATACCATTTCTGCTTATACAGAAGTCGAACGTACAGCACGCACACATGGTGAACAGCTTTTAGATGATTACTTTTATATTATTACTCAGGCACAATGGAATGATTCCATAGACGGATTTTCACAGAGAAGTGTGCGTGGAATTTGTAATGTATTAGCATATCACTCAGAAGATATCGCACAAGTAAAAAGAGCATTAATCCCTCTGATGAAGAAAAACACATGTAAAGAATTGATTGAGAAAGCAAAAGAAAAATATTCAGATAGATACGAAGCAACTCAAATCACTCTGTATTTAGAGGATTATTTGCATGATGTGTGTGGTCTTCCTATTGTATATGCAAATACAGATGAAGCAAAAAAAGTAAAAAGACAAAGAAAAGGAGCATAAAATTAAATGAAAGAATTATTTTACGATTTCGTTCAGTCCCTCGACTACAGAAACGAGTTCACAACAAAGGAAGCGGTTGTCTATACCACTCTTGCGATTGTGGCATTCGTACTTGCCGCATGTGGCGAATCGATCATTCTTAGTATGTTATAATTAAACGAAAGGAGATTTATCATGACCAACAACGTAAACATAATCACAGTATTTGATGCAACTATTTTCACTCTTCTTGCAGATCATCTGCATGAGGGAAGACAGAATCCCGTAGTCATAACCATGAGGGAAATCATGGCGGCACTCATGGGCGAAGAACTTTTGGAAAATATTCCAGACAAACCTGTTCAGGTTATTGTAACAAACGAGGCAAGAATGTTTGGTGCGATTAACATCTACAACGAAGATTGCATTAAACAGGTGCAAGAAAAATTGCACGCAAATAACTTCTATGTGCTTCCCTCTTCAAAGCATGAGGTCATCTGTGTACCTACTGACGGAATTGAAATTGATGATCTACTGACTATGGTAACAGACATCAATCGGACGCAGGTTAAGAAAGAAAATCGCCTTGGTGATTTTGTCCTGTACTATGACGGAGATACAAGACAGCTTGTTAAAGTAGCTGAGAATATTTAATCCCAGATAAAGCGCACAACAACAGAAAGGAAGTATGTTGTGCGCTTCAATGTAGGATTAAATTATTTTAAAAAAGAAAGGAGTCAGCAAAATGACAGCAGATAACTTAATTAAATCCTGTGCAAGTCCCGTTGATATTCTCATCGTAGAATTCGATAACGGAACGAACGAAGAGTACGATCTCTGGAATACAGAGGAATGTACGAAATCTATGCAGTACAGATACAAGCAAATCGATGCATACGATATGTATGACACTGATCAGGGGAAAACTTTGCAGGTTTGGTTATAAAAGAAAGTGAGGTAATTAAATGGGACGCGTTATTAGTACACCTGACGGCAACACAGAAACCTATATTCGTCTTTCAGACGCAGTGTACAAGGCAAAGGAACTTTGTGGCTCTGAATTGATCGACTTTATTCTGGAAGAAACAAGCGAATCTGCTTTTAATTCTTCAAGAGAACTGAATTGCCTTGACCCATTGTTTGAAGCAGCTGATGTTCAGACAGCGTCTTCTCCTGATGAAGAATATTCGGTTGCTGAATATTATCAAGGGCTGTTAACAGAAATCCGCGACATCATTGATGAACGGATCATGCCTCTGATTGAGGGACGTCTCAACAGAAAAGAATTGACAAAAGCGATTGAAGACATTCGCCGTGTGAGTATGAATTGGTAAGAAAGGAGATTTAAATGAAAGTATACAAATACAACTCCGTCCTGAACGAAAACAGAATTCCTGTTATGGTTCAAGATAAAACAGTTGCCTATAAGGTAGACAATCGTAGAAAATTCGAATGCAGTTCGGACATGTATGATCTCGGTCGTGCATTAAATCTTCATAACATGCCTGACGAATATGTGTATTGCGCATGTTTTGATTGCCGTATGCATGTAGTCGGTTTCTTTGAAGTGAGTCACGGAAGTGCATTATGTAGCTTAATTGACAAGAGAAGTGTGTTCCAGAAAGCACTTCTGCTAAATGCCGTATACATTTGCCTGATGCATAATCACCCGTCAGGCGATGTTGACCCGTCAAGGGAAGATATTGAGATTACAAAAACAATCAAAGCAGCTGGAGACATGATTGGCATCGGTCTTGTTGATCATGTGATTATAGGCGATGGCTGTTATTGTTCCATGAGACAGAATGAAGGTACAAGCAATATTTTTTAAAGAAAGGAAAATTAAAACATGAAAAAGTATATTCCTGTCAAAGCAAATAACAAAGGAACCACTGACCTGCGTGTTGAACTCACCTATGATCTGGGCGGTTACAACTTGTTTGACTACACCGAAAAACCCAGAGGTTACTATCTTGTTGTCACTCCCGTAACAAG
>Ga0326512_10003495_pt1 | contig 11519 bp, 14 predicted proteins | sample 1_2617_0518_D_FD_203652 | JGI IMG/M metagenome (GOLD analysis project Ga0326512, IMG submission 203652) | Bovine rumen microbial communities from UC Davis, California, United States - 1_2617_0518 | ecosystem: Host-associated > Mammals > Digestive system > Stomach > Rumen | place: USA... | reverse complement strand
AGTGGTTAGTGTTGTAACATGCATTGTTGCATTGCTATAGTATTTATTCGCCCCCGTGGCGGAATGGCAGACGCAGCGGACTTAAAATCCGATGCCGCAGGGCGTGTGGGTTCGAATCCCACCGGGGGCACCATTGGCGTAAGAGGTGTATAGTGCTGATAAAGACAGTTAGAGTTACTAATCCTAGCAATGTACTCGTGCAAATTCCAGGTTATGTTGTAGCTACATGGGGCTTAAGTACGGAGAGTAGATTGGAGGTAAACTTTGATGAAAAGACTAAAGAAATCACAATTAGACCGTGTTTATACGGACGAGCTAGTCTTCCAAAAGGATCTGCTGAAGTGGCTGGAGCCGCAAAGCCGTGATGGTATAAAAGTCCTGCGTATATGTGACAGATACGCAAAGGGTTACTCAGATCTATTCATATGCGTTAATGGCATCTTTGTAGTAGCAGAATTAAAGGATGATACAGGAAAGCCGACGCCGCATCAGCTCCTGTTTATAAAAGAGATGGTTGAATGTGGCGCTATTGGTGGCGTATGTAGAACGTTTAGAGATGTATTAAACTTAATTGAGCAAGCAAAGGAGCGGTCACGTGTCCAAGCGTCTTAATTATACAAGCTGGGATGAGTACTTTATGGGCCTAGCTTTACTAGCTAGTACGCGCTCTAAAGACCCAGATACACAAACTGGGGCTGTCATTGTAGATACAGTGTCTAATAACATTATATCTATCGGTTATAATGGCTTTCCGTGCGGTTGCGATGATGATTTATTTCCATGGAAAGATGCAGAGGGTTTAGCACCATTGGATTCTAAGCACATGTATGTAGTGCATAGTGAACTCAATGCAATATTAAATGCTCAGGGCACAGTACTAAACTACTGTAAAATGTATACAACGCTTTTCCCGTGTGCAGAATGCGCTAAAGCTATAATACAGGCAGGTATATGCCAGGTAATTTATTTAAACGAAAAACCCAATAAAGATTATACTATTGCAGCTAAGCGCATGTTTGATGCTTCTGGTGTATTATACAAACCATATAAGCCATCCAATAGAAGTATAACACTTACACTTTAGGATAAGAATGTGCAATCTACAGTAGACATAATGATACGTGCAAATGTAGGTCTTGTCTATAAGCAGCTGCACAGGTTTTATTTGGCTAATGATAATGAAGCTGAGAGTGTAGCCTTTGAGGCATTATGGAAGGCCTCCTGCGATTATGATTGCACAAAGGGTACTAAGTTTTCAACGTTAGCTACGGTGTATATTTACAATGCTTTATGTGGGTATATCCGTAAGTTGAAGGCTAAGCATCAAATAGAATATGTTAGCTACAACAATTTAGTGGGAGATGATCAGCATGAATATCTAGAGGTATTAGCTAGTGATGAAAATGTTGCAGAAGATTTAGAATATGCAGAGTTCCTTAATCTTGTGGCAGCATTATACGATGAAGCATTGATAGCTGTACAAAATGATAAACATAGGCATATACTTGAGATATGGAGGGATAAAGAGTTTAATTGTTCAGCAACGTACATAGCAAATGAAGTTGGTGTGTCACAATCGTATGTTAGCCAGGTGCTTAATAGTTTTAAGCACACGCTTAGATGCTTATTGGAGGATACTTATGGCATCAGCCGCAGAAATTATTCAGGAACTCGCTAATACGTCAAGTCGAAATGACAAGCTAGCTATTATGCGCGCATACAGTGATGAAGATGAGTTTAAAGCCATAATGCAGTTTATCTACAACCCGTACCTTAAGACTGGTATCTCTAAAGCTAAGCTGCGTAAGGCAATCAGTATGCGCGTACCGTTGCCTCCAACTGAGATAACTTCTATGGAGGCAATAAGGTACCTTAAGGATCATACTACTGGCACTGATAGTGATCTTGCCTTTGTATCTGCATACGTCAGGCAGTTCGAGGAAGGCTCGCTTGATCGGTTCGTTGCAGAAGCTATAGTAACGCAGAGCCTTAAGATAGGCATTACATCAACCTCGCTTAATGCAGTATATGGCCGTGACTTTATACCAAAGACTGGTTGCATGCTAGGGACGCGCTATGATGATGTTAGTAATGTGCAATGGCCATGCATTGTCACAGAGAAGCTTGACGGCATCCGCCGTGTGCTAATTAAAGAGAATGGTGTAGTTAGGTGCTTTAGCCGCAGCGGCCATGAAGATACTGGTATGGTAGAAATTATTAAAGAGGCTGCATTTCTACCGGACAATTATGTATATGATGGCGAATTGCTGGCTGCTGGTACATTCAAGGATAATATAGCAACACGGCAAGCTACAAGCTCAATCGCTAACTCTGGCGGTGCAAAGCGCAATCTGATCTTCTATGTTTTCGACATGCTGCCAACTGAGCAGTTCTACTTTGGCGTATCTGCTGAGAATGCAGCTCAACGTAAGCTTCGCCTTGCCGCAACACTTGATGATCAAAATAGCGTATATATGCTGGATCCTGAGAATTGGCAGGCGCGCGTTGTTACGCAGCGCTGCTCTGAGGATATTACCATTGACATGCCTCATATCAAAGCAATACCTATTCTTGGCCTCGTAAAGACCTTTGATGAGGTGTCGCCAATAGTTGAGAAGATCTGGGCGCGTCAGGGCGAGGGCGTTATGCTTAACGTCGCTTCAGGGAGATATGAGATAAAGAGATCTAAGCAGCTTCTTAAGGTAAAGTTTGTTGGAGAGGAGACGCTACCTGTAGTTGACTTTATCGAAGGACGCGGTAAATATGCTGATATGCTTGGGGCTATTGTTGTTGAGTATCGCGGTAACCGCGTGGGAGTTGGATCGGGCTTTACAGACTACCAGAGACAAGAAATCTGGGACAACCAGGACGTGTACCGAGGATGCTACGCCGAGATAGACACGTTCGGCGAGTCACAGAATCAGTTAGGTGAAATATCTTTGAACTGCCCAATTTTTAAACGTTGGGCTGGTACAAATAAAGACAGAGCTATTTTAGCTTCAGAGCATATATTACAATTAGGACGTTAGGAGTATCTCATGGACAAGACTGAATTAGAAAAGCGTTTTGCTCACCACGAGCCAGATGGTGAGCAGTCTAAGCATTACGAAACTATTCGCACTATGGCAAAGAATTTTGCCTTATACCTCAATGGTATCTGTCCGGATGGTCGTGCAAAATCCACTGCACTGACTAAGCTAGACGAAGCAGTTATGTGGGCAAATAAATCAATAGCCGAGGACGGAGAAAATGCCACTGAATGATTTGCCGGTTATCTTAATTGGCTTTGCTACCATTTGGCTTTGGGGTTTTAGCATAGGTCTAGAGTATGGCCTACGCCGTGCACAACACATAGGAAAGGATGATGATGCATCTTATAGCAATTGATGGCGCGTGTCATAATAATGGTCAGGCTGATAGCATTGGCTGCGGCGCATGCGCTGTGATACATAATGACGAAGACGGAAGCTTCGTAGCCTCTGATTTGCATACTGGATACTTGCTAGAAGAAAACTCAACAAATCAACGTGCTGAGCTACACGGCTTGTCGCTTGCTCTTAGCTTTATTGTAGAGAATCCTGCAGACTACCTTGTAGTTACCGACTCAGAGTACATCTTTAATGCAATGACTAAGGGCTGGATACATAACTGGATGTGCAATGACTGGCTGACATCTACACGAGAGCCAGTTAAAAACCAAGATCTTTGGATGGAAATATACGTAAAGTTATGTGCAACAGAACGCCTATGCGAAGATGCTCCGTGCTTCTACCACATAAAGGGACATGTAGTTTCCTTCGGCAAAGTCACGCGTAATAGCTTACTCAGCGATGATCCAGCTGGCTTTAAGCTTATAAGAGAGCTGATTAAAAACTTTGATAATAAGTTTGATCCTGCGGATGATCGCATACAAAAAGCGCAGGCATGCTCTGAGCGCAATAATGGCTTCAAGCTTGAGCACAGTCAGCTGCGCCGCTTTGTTGCGATGAATATGCTTGCGGATGCCTTGGCAAGTTATAGAATCGATATGTATCTGCAGGATCTACAGGAGCGTTGTACGTGTGACGAACACGGCTGCTGTGGTAAGCACGATCATATCGCGCATATATGCTATGATACAAAGCCCAGCTCGTGAGCGTTGGTTCCCTTGGAAAGTATCATATGCTATAATAATAAATAAGTAAGTTCGCCACCGATTTTATTATTCAAGGAGGTAATAGCAATGGCGAATGGCAATGATGAAAAGTCCTTGGTTACGACTGAGGCGGCTCAAATGGTCAGCGTAAACACTGACGTTCCGTTGGGCTTTGAGGATGAGGATGCTGGGGATATTATTATCCCGCGTGTCAAGGTTGTACAGACTCTGAGTCCTGAGTCCAAGGAGCGGCTCGCTGACGAGGGCGACATTATCAACTCACTTACCAAGCAGAAGTATAACGGCTGTGTCTTTGTCCCTGTCTTTAAGTTCAACAGCAACATTGACTGGATCGATCGTGCTGATGGTGGCGGTATTCGCTGCATCGCCCGCGATGGTAAGGTTGGCGAGCAGGTTGATGGCACTCGTGTTATTTGCGCGCAGTGCCGACGCTGCGAGTTTGACAACACTAAGCATGGCCGCGAAGCAGTGCCAAAGTGCACCAGGTACATTAACTTCTTTGGCTTCTTCGCTGGTGAGCGCATGCCCATCATCCTCAGCTTCGCAAAGACGAACTTTAACGAGGGCAAGAAGCTTTATAGCTTGGCCAAGGTTACCATGCAGAACATGTGGAACCATGGCTATGTGCTTAAAGAGAAGCAGATGTCCAAGAATAACAATGACTGGTATATTATCACTGTGACGCCCGCTGGCCCAACAAGTGATGATGATCGCGCATTCGCTGCTTCCATGTATCAAGGCTACCGTACTACAATTCAACAGGTTGCTATGGATCTTGAGGATACTTCTACGACTGAGGCAGCGCCTGCTGTTGACACCTCTGCAACCGAGTTTTAATTGTAGGTAGAATTGTTTTAGGAGGCTTGAATGCGCTGGACAGACTATTGTAACAGAATTCTCGCTGAGATTGATAATGAGGCATTCTTTCTCAACGAGTTACATAATGTGCAGCGCCGCGGCAGTGAGGTGAAGGCTGAGTGTCCGTTTAAGGACCTGCATGAAGGCCACACCGATGCGAATCCTTCCCTCACTGTCAACTTAGCCAAGGGTGTGTATTACTGCAACACTTGTCACTCAAAGGGCAACATCCATACTATGTACATGAAACTGTATGGCTGCACCAGCGAAGAAGCCTGGTTCCAAATGGGTGACGGGTTGCAAATACCAAGACCAGATAGCTCAAGACCTACAAGACCTGATATTGATGTTGGACTCGTATCAAGCTATCATCAAACATTGATGAAGTTGACTGGACCAATTAGAGATGTGTTGCGGCAGCGCCGCGGCCTTACGGATGATACGCTCGCCAAGTTTCAGCTTGGTTGGGACGGTGAGCGTATCACCATCCCTATTTATGATGAATATAACACGCTAGTAAACTTTAGACGCTATAAGTGGAATTCAACAGAAGATAACTGGAAAGTGCTTAATTATGTAGATGAGCACAACAATACTTATGGCGAGGTACGTATTTTTGGTATAGACCGTGTTATAGATCCAGACGTAGAGTACGTTGTATGGTCCGAGGGCGAGATGGACCGTATAATAAATGAGCAACATGGTTTTCCAACGGCTTGCGCAACATCTGGTGCAGGTACGTTTAGACCTGAATGGACTAAGTACTTTAGGAATAAAAAGCGCGTATATATTGCACAGGATAACGACGAAGCAGGCAGGATAGCTACAAAACGTCTCTGTGAAAAGCTGTATAGGGTTGTAGATGTCTACATTATACACTGGCCTGAAAACTTCCCTGCAAAAGGCGACATAACTGATTTCTATACGCAGTGCGGTATGACAACGGCAGATTTTCAAAAGCTGCTTGATAATGCAGAACAGTATGTAGATCCTTCTATGCAGGAGTCACGCATAGCTGATGAGCAGGAAGCTGTAGAGGTACTTTTGGCGGACAGCTCAGCAGCTAAATATAATGGGCAGCGCTTGCGTATACCTGTGATGGTCAGTGGTAAGGATGGTACACCGTACGTATGCCCTAGAATTGTAAAGGCTTACTGCGGCGACAGCGCCGATACAGAAAATAAAAAGTGCTTTAAATGTCAGCTAGCTGTTAATGCTGGCGAGATCATTAGGCAGCTTGGCTCAGTTGATAAGGAACTTATTAAGCTGATTAAGTGCACAGACAAACAGCAGCAGCAGGCACTAGTGGAGTTGCTTGGCATAAATCCGCGCTGCCAAGAGTTTCGTATAGAGGTGCAGGAGCAACAAAACCTAGAAGAGCTGCGGCTTATCCCGAAAGCTGATGCTAATTTTAGTTTTTCAAAAGAGCACGAATACGTAGTACGTACGGGATATTCCATAGGCAATAACCTAAAGACTAATAGAAGATACACCATGGCTGGGTTTATGTATCCAGATCCATACTCACAGTATGCCACGTATATCTTTGACAAGGCATACCCAGAGAAAGATTTGATAAGCGACTTTGAACTTAATGAAGAAACGCATGAATTGCTTAAGCTATTTCAATGCGCACCCGGACAAAGCGTGCTTGATAAGTTTAATGAGATACATGCGGATCTTGAGCGCAACGTCACTTTTATCTGGGAGCGCCGCGATGTGGCATTTGCTGTTGACCTTATCTATCATACAGTTCTATCCTTCTACTTCCAAGAGCAGTACGTAAAGCGCGGCTGGGGTGAGCTATTAATCATAGGAGACTCTGGTCAAGCAAAGACAACCATTGTAGAGCGTATGATGCGTCATTATAGACTGGGCGAGATGCACTCAGGCGAGTCATCTAGGCGAACCGGCCTAGTGTATAACATGCAGCAGAATAATAAACGATGGTTCCTTGTTTGGGGCGCATTCCCACTTAATGATGGTGGGTTACTTGCACTAGACGAGCTTTCAGGCTTATCTGAAAGTGATCTAGCCGATATGTCAGACGTACGCTCAAGCGGCATAGCCAGATCTACAGGCGTTATAACATCTGAAACGACTAGCCGCACACGTGCAATATACATATCCAATCCAAGAAATGGTAGGCAGCTTAACTCTGAAACGTATGGTGTTAATGCAGTATTAAAGCTATTTGGAAAAGCAGAGGACGTGCGTCGTCTTGATCTTGCCATGAGTGTTGCTTCTGGCGACGTAGACCCTAACCTTGTTAATAAGCCAATGTCTGACGTGCCAGAGGTAAAGCATGTATATACGTCTGATGCATGCAATGCAAGGGTTTTATGGGCATGGTCAAGAAAGGCTGATCAGATAGTTTTTGAAGATGCTGCAACTCGCTGCATACTGGAGCAGGCCACAATTATGGGCAATAAGTATTCTTCAAGAGTGCCTGTAGTTGAGGCAGCTGACCAAAGACTTAAGATAGCGCGTTTATCCATAGCCGCTGCATGCTGCGTATACTCAACAGATGAAACTGGTGAGAAAGTTATTGTAAAGCCAGAGCATGTAAACTTTGTTGTTGACTTTATGAATAAGATATACTGCGCAAAAAGTTTTGGGTATGACAAGCTTAGTGAGCAGGATCGTCTTACATCAGATACTTCTGACACTAACATCGCAAAGCTACGCATTGAGTTTTTGTCCTTACCTGTGCCTAATGTGCATGAGATGGTTGATACATTGTACCAGCTACCCTACTTTAGTCGCGCAACACTTGAGGACTATACTGGCCTAGCCCGTGATGATCTCAAGGTACTTTTGAAGTTTATGACTACTAGGCACCTTGTAGATAAAGTCCGTGGAGATTATAGACGATTACCATTGGGTACAGAACTGCTAGAGAACATGGTGAATAACCCACCAACTCAGCAGGAAATAACGGAAGCTAAACGTAAGATATATGGAGGAGCAGAATTCTAATGGCTGATACGAATGATCTAGCGACATATTTGACTACCTGCCATGTACTATCCAGAGTATCCCAGCAAGAGGATGAGAAGGGCTGGTTGCAGGTTCGTACAAGGGGCATAGGCGGCTCGGACATTGGACCTATCTGTGGCGTAAGTGTCTTCTCTTCTGCGCGTCAAATTTATATGCGTAAAACTGGGCAGTACCAGGACGACCTAAAGGTAAACAGCGCAGTATCTGAGCGTCTGCACTTTGGGCATGTTCTTGAGCCGATTGTGGCAGATGAGTATGAACAAAGGGTCTTGGGGCCTGACGGCGATCACCCGGGTCTACACTTGGTTGACTACAATGCAACGTTCCAGAGCAATGAGTATTACTTTGCCCTTGCTAACGTCGACCGCTTTATCTGCAATGAACAGGGTGTGCCTGTAGGTATTCTCGAGTGCAAAACTACAAGCGAGTATATGAATGACGAGTGGGCCGAAGGTGAAATCCTTACCACTTATCTGTATCAGCTTAACTGGTACTTGTTTGTTACCGGCCTTAAGTGGGGTGCATTTGCATGCCTAGTTGGTGGCAACAAATTCTATACTTATGAGGTTGTACGCAATGACGAACTTATCTATGACATCTTGCTGCCCCGCGCCATTGAGTTCTGGGAAGAGAATGTACTTAAGCTTAAAGAGCCGGCTATGCAGGCAGTTGACACAGAGTTTGTTAATGGCCTGTATGACAAGGTTGTAAAGAACTCTGAAATATCGTTTACAGACGACGGCTTTAATGAGCTGGCAGCTGCTGCATACGGCTACAAGCAACAGATTAAGGAGCTGCAGCGTAAACTGGATGCGGCACAGAATCAGATTAAGGATCGTATGCAGGATAACGAGATTGCGTACTGTGCAGACTATACAGTTAAATGGTCGCCGCGTACCCAACAGCGTGTCGACTCTGGTATTCTTAAGGCCAAGTATCCTGAGGTATATTTGGACTGCCTTAAGACTATCCGCTTTAGGGCAATGTCTATCAAAGCTATGAATGATTAGGAGGTGACAAAATGAAAATCAAAGTTATAAAGTTTGAGCATGCCGGTGTTGAGTTTAAGATGCCATTTAGAGCACACGAGAATGATGCTGGTGCAGATGTTTATGCTGCAATGCCTGTACATCTTAGTCCACACCAAACGGCAAAGATACCACTCGGCTTTGGTATTGTTTTACCCGACGGCTTTCAAGCTAATATTTATCCGCGTACTAGCTTAGCTAGCAAAGGTATCGTTACAGAGATACCACCAATAGACTCCGGCTACCGCGGAGAAATTCATGCGATAACAACCAATGTATCTGATAAACCATTTATCGTGCCTATTGGAATGCGCATAGGACAAATTGTTATAACACCTGTCATATTGGCAGACTTCGTTGACTATGATATTAAGCAACGCGGCGACGCCGCTTTTGGTTCTACAGGACTTTGTTAGAGAGGATATAACATGGCAGACGCAACTGTAAGCAAGGTATTTGTCGAGTTCGAGGATGGCAGCCGTATCGCGAGCGACGACTTCGTAGTTGTTACGAACAATGACCAGTGTGAGGCCCGTCTGTTTTACTCGGCAGACGCCATTACGCTTGGGCAAGCACTGCAACTCATTAGCTACGCATACACGGAGCTGCTGGCACAACTGCCGGATGAGGATGCTGAAAAGGTGCGTGAGGCACTTCGTGCAATCTTAGTCGTTAGCGCGGAGAACGACGATGAATAACATTGAAGTAGAAGTGCTTGACGTGCACGGCGATCCTGCTAAATATTTAGTTGGGCTTGCTAGGCTAACGCAGCGCGGGCATGCTATATCATCCATGGCAGATTTAAAGGCCATGTTAAACAGTGCTAAGCATGCACAAAGCAGTACTGTTAGTAGCATTGCCAAGTTGCCACATGGTACTATCAAGCGCTTTACTCCAATAACTGTTGCGGTAGTCGGTGCTTCCAGGCGATTCCTTTCACAAGCTAGAACGCATCAAGTCGGTATAAACTTCGTATCAGGTTCGCTTCAGTATAGTAACTACAGTGGTAAGGCACAGTTTGTAGTTCCATACCCTCTGCTGCGCGATTCAATGCTAGGCGAGAAGATTGGCGGCAAGGACCCGGTTGAATTGTACATAGAAGCGTGTAAGCATGCAATGGCTAATTATGCGCTTATTACAAGCCAAGTCGATAATGATACGGCCGGGTATGTTACACCGCAGGGTCTGCGTAATGTACTTATTATGCAAGGCAATCATCAAGCCTGGCAGTACTTTATCAAGCTACGCGGTTGTAACAGGAACACGCAAGAAACGCAATATGTAACGATGCGCATATGGGAAGAGCTGCTCAAGACACCTAACGGTAATGAGCTATTTGAGTGGGCTGGACCTGAGTGCATGTATGGTGCATGCCGTGAGGGTAAGATGAGTTGCAAAGAGCCTCTTATGCGTGCCACCAAGACTGGCGACATCCCGGCGCCCACGCGTATAATACAAGAGCGCTGGCCAATGCTTAACGTAAAGTAATAAGTTTGGGCGGGCCTGTAGTTATATTGGCCCGCCCATTTGGAGGTTATTATGATTTATATTCTTGAAGGTCCTGACGGTGGTGGTAAGACTACACTGGCAGAGCGTCTCAGCAGCATGACAAGAACAAAGATTGCGAATTTTAGTTATCCAAAAGATGATGAAGAGACTGCTAGAATGTTCATCATGTACCAGGACCTTATTAAGGGTAGCAGCAATATTATTATTGATCGATGCTGGTATTCTGAGATGTGCTACGGCCCTGTAATGCGCGCTGGATCTACTATCACGTATCCGCAGATGTACCAGTTGGAGCGCTTAGCAGCAAATAAGGGTGCTATGATTATATACTGCACTGATACTAAGGCAGCACTATGGTCCAGGGCAACTTCACGCGGTGAAGAGTACATGATGTCCAGAGATAAATTTAACGCTGTATGTGACGCCTACGAAGAGTTATTTAAAGCGCCACATCTTATCCCAGTTGTGAGGTATAACATTGCGCCTATGTTCTAAATGCGGACTTGACCTACCTGTTAGTGTATGTGATACTAGACCAGAATGTCAAGACTGCAAAATACAAAGAGCAAGAATAAAATACCGCAACGTCTCGCCAGAAAAAGCATTGCGGCGTCAACAGTTTAAGCATGACTATAATAAGTATTCAGTTATGCGTAGCGAAGTACAGTTAGAGGTATGGCAACAATGGATATCGGAAGTACCAAAAGACTATCATGCTTTAACTGAAGAAGAGTGGCAGCGCGCACTAGAGTACTTTGACAATAAATGTGCATTTTGTCAAGTAAATGAATTTACAAGACGAGGCATGTTTTTAACTACAGATCAGGGCGGGCGTTATTGTGAATGGAATGTAGTACCTGTTTGTGAAGTATGCGTAACAAGACCGCGTAATAAAAATCCATTTAGGTTTATGAACAGAGTTTGTACTGGAACAGAGCATGTGGCACATCAGCGCCGCTACTCCATGA
>Ga0326512_10003493_pt1 | contig 11521 bp, 10 predicted proteins | sample 1_2617_0518_D_FD_203652 | JGI IMG/M metagenome (GOLD analysis project Ga0326512, IMG submission 203652) | Bovine rumen microbial communities from UC Davis, California, United States - 1_2617_0518 | ecosystem: Host-associated > Mammals > Digestive system > Stomach > Rumen | place: USA... | reverse complement strand
AGCGCTTCTTCTGTATCATGAATAACAGTATTTACGCGTGTCTCAGCCGAAATCAACTTGTCAAGGCCAGTTTCAGCCTTAACTCTTAAGTGATGAAGAAACTTAAACAATTTCATCCTTTTACTCCTATGAGACTATTTATATATTTTATTTTCTTTGCGATTTTTTTACCGAAGATATATTCGTCAGAAAGGTTCATACTATTTGTTTTATTATTAATATGTTTTTCGGCAAAAATATGCGTAAATAATAAAATACCAATTCCTCTTGGCATATTAGCCTCCTATAAATGTCCCTTTATTTTCCTATAGCAATCTCGGCATACACATTCATATTCGTTATCTCCAACTACTATAGCCTCAGTTTTATTATTTGCTTTATACATGGAGTAATTACCTGTATCACTGCCACACTCACAGCAAACACCATTTAATTTAATTATATCATCACAATATGGTAATATTTCTTTTGTTTCCTCAAATAGTTCATTCTCGGAGGTAGCTAATAGCCCAGCAAAATAAATATTCGGCTTAACTGAACTTGTGCAAAGTAATTTACAGTTATGAATCATGAAATATTCATCTATAAATACCGCATCAAATTGTTCTAGCCGTTTAACTAAGTCTTCAGTAAACTCAGGAACTTCCAAAGTTAAATCTCGACTAGTTAACTTTTGCTGAACGTCTCTTAGCCCATTATGGGTAATATAGCCCCTATCGTCGCGTATTGGTCTTATAAAACAAATACTTTTTTTAGCATAAATGTACCGCTCCATCTTTTGAATTAAAGCGGTACTTTTTCCGCCATACATTGGCCCTACTATTAGTGTTATCATATTAATAATATAATAACAAGTTACTCAGGCACTACCTCAATATAGTTTTCATTAAAGTCTTCTTTTGATATATAATTGTATGTGAAATCTGCTAAACGAATAACTGCGTCACCTTCTTTTAGCGTAGTCCACGCTATCGGCTCACCGCTTTCCTTAAGCCTAGATATTACAATAGATAATTCATTTGTAATATTGTCCAATTTAGCGTTTTCTTTACCAATGAATTCCATAATTTCGTCGGGATTCTGTTTATTATAAACAATTCCCTTTACTACTTTCGGCCTTATCTGATAAAGCTTTATCATTCTTCTCTAATACCTCTAATACAATTCTTTTGTCGAGCCACTTAAAGTACATTTTCATAAAGAAAATCTGCATTTGAATACAAAATCTTTTTTTCTTAGAAAACTTTTTAAATGTGCTCGTTTTAGTGAACTTTATATTAGCCGCAATACTTTTAGAAAGATTATCCCACTCCTTATAAAGTTTCTGTAAAAATAGAGGCTGGTCTAATAAAATATTTCTTGGTTTTATTGGTTTATTTGCCATCTTTAATTCCAAATAAAAATGTGATCATTTTCTAGAACAATAGTCCATAATGGGTCTAGTAATTTGTTTTCATAGAAAGTATGAAGCATTTCAAAACTTTCATTATCCAATCGGAAAAGCTTTCCCATAATATTAAGAAAACATTTTCCAGTATTAGAATCTTCCATTGCTACCCAATCTAATGTATCATATACAATGGGCTTTGTTCCTTTTATAATAAATTTCATAAAAACCTTTTTGACATTACAAATAAGTCTTTTATATTCTCATCGCCATTAAAAGAAACTCTTTTTTCTATCGGCATTGTGGATGATCTTGCAACTTGCATATTTGGTACATCAATATACATTGTTGACGCCTCATCAGATAAATCATCCTTTTGGAAAAGAATACTCCAAATCTTTTTACTTATATTTAACTGACTTTTCGGATTAAGCTGTTTAACGGCTAGACAATCAAAAGACATAAGTTTAGATATAGACTCAACTATACCCAAATTCTTTTTTAACCATTTTATATTTGACTTTATTTGCTTCTTATTAGCTCTACAAAATGCTCTGCCGCGCCTAAAGTTCTTATATCCCAAGATAAGAACTTTTTTATTACAAATAGCCCTTAGGTCATTTATATTAAATATACCAGCAATTACATGAATAACTACATTATTTCCTAGCTGTTCAATATCTCTAAAAAATTTTAGATTTCGGCTATTTGTAAGTGAAATGCCAATTCCATGAATAAGATTATTATCCACAAAATATTTTAATTTGTTAAGATTTTTTTCTGCATGCGCTTGGTTTACAGTAATATTTGCAATTACACCTTGCTCTTTTAATAAAGCTAAAAACTTCTCCAAATCTGGGTGGTCTAGCGCGTTACCACCACCAATCGCCATTTCCGTACCAGGCGTTAGCGTTTTAATAAATCTTAAATTTAGAATATCCCCATGTTTTCCATTTATTGTAGCACCTTCATGACAATATGCACAACCAGCATCGCAATACTTTGTAATACAAATATCAAAATTTAATGGAAATTCATATTCAAGTTTTGTATCTCTCGGGTCTAATGTTTCTATAATACGACTGCCATCTTCATATAATCTTACACGTGTATTGCCGTTTATATAATCTCCGAGTTTCTTCATTATATTATAATATGTATCCTTTGACGTATTTATATAAAAATAGGCCTCTTTTGAGGCCTAAATGCTTATTTTTAAGTAAAACTATATAGAATAAGCAAAACTTTTGCGGGTAGCTGGGATTCGAACCCATTTAGGAGCCTGCCCATCCGCGTTAAGTACTGATTGCTTCCGCGCAGTTAGCATACTTGCATGCCTTCATACTTTTTGTGGCTACAGCTGATACCCACATATCCTTTGAGCCTAGCAACAGTCCAACATTGTTGCACTTACCCATATATAATATGTAACTTATAAATAAAATATATAAAAGCCACATAATGGAATCAAACCATTATTTGCAGATTACGGGTCTGCTGTACTAGTCATTATACGAATGTGGCATTATTGTTTATATGGACCTTTCCTAATTACGCTAATTACTTCCTCATTATTACTAACTGGAACTTTTTTAATAGAATATCCAATTGGAGATAATTTACCAAAATTTACATACTCTTTAGTAACGCCAGCAATTAAGTCTCCATTTTTCCAGGCGTGCGAATCAGGCCTTGTTCTTGTATATCCACCAATTTGATTAGGAAGAGTATTTAAGTCTACCAAAATGAAATCCTTTTAAAATAAAAAAAAGCAGCTTAACCATAAAATAATGGACTTTCCCGATTTAGCTGCCGAAGGTCTCACGGTTGTTTCTATGGCGAACCGCTCAAAGCCGCCGTACGTACTTTTATACTTGGCACGGTCACAAGTTAGAAGGCTATAGCTCCACAACACTTCACCCAGTCAAGTAACACTTATGGGATGTTACTACCTTCAATATACTTGTCTAGAGTAATCTTATTTAAGCAGACAAGAAGAAGCGCTAGGAGGGAATCGGACCCTCGACATTCTACTTGGCAAGCAGACATTCTACCACTGAATTACTAACGCATATATTTATATAATAGCGGAGACTGCGAGAGTCGAACTCGCTCAACCGTTACCGGTTGTACGGATTAGCAATCCGCTGCATTACCGTCCTGCCCAATCTCCAAAATATTACCAGTTCAACGTCATTCTGCAGGGTCACTGGCAATGTTGTCACGTGGTTTTTTCCTTTATTGGAATGTGATACTTGCTTTCATATCATCTTTTCAGGTCGCAAACCGTCCATAAAGTAAGACAACGTTCTGCACTCTGGAACTTCCCCAGATTATACTGTCCCGGCACGATTCGGACGCGCACAAACTTGAACCAGAATCAAGGGCCCTACCAGTTAGGCTACGGGACAATAAACATGCCTACTAATCTTTATACCTGTGCTGCGCATACACTTATATAAAAATCGCTTCGTTCTATTCGTTCTGTAATCGCACTTTACCATTTTTAAGGAGCTTTCTGAATAATCATAACTTCTCCACGGTCACACTCATTCTATCATACTAGACTAGCATAGCTATATGGGCAGGGTGAGATTCGAACTCACGACGACTCGGATATGAGCCGAGCATTCTAGGCCACTAAATTACCTACCCAAAGAGGTGGAGAAATCACCCAAAACGTATGCATCCGTTTTTGTGTTATAGTCTATCTCCCTTTTGACTTTACACTCCGCCCGCAGGCTAAAGCGACCTTCTGTAAGAAAACATCAGGTAATGTATAAGACCAGCCACGGTGTCGATCCGTGCATTTTACAGTTTTGCAGACTGTTGGGTTCGCCGGCTCCCTCGCTAGTCATAAATTATATTAACTTGATACATATAGGATTCGAACCTATAACCTATGGATTCGAAGTCCATTGCTCTTTCCAATTAAGCTAATGTACCATATGGGACTGGCACGGTTCGAACGTGTGACCCTATGCTTCGTAGGCATATGCTCTAATCCAGCTGAGCTACAATCCCAAAAAATTTGGTGTATTGTATAATCATAGCTACGAGGATTGAGTTTTGCTTTCGCAAGAGGCTATACCTTAATCGGATTATACTTCGTATATCTCAACACCATTGATTGCTTGAGCGGTGGGAGAATCGAACTCCCTCTCCTTTCGGAACAGATTAAGAGTCTGTTGCAATCCCATTCTGCTATCAACCGCCCATAAATTGCTAATCTTTTAGCGCCGTGTCTTGGGATTTTCACCTCCGCGCGCATTATAGCGGGTAATTAGCACGAAAAACGTTATGTGGACGAAGTTTCACATTCGTTTTAACCCATAGTTCGTGTAGTTAGACTTCTACCAACTAATCTCCATCTCCTAGTGTCTAATTCAATGGAGAGGTTAGTCCTTTGTGGACTTGAACCACACACCTTTCGGTTATCAGCCGAATGCTCTAACCAGATGAGCTAAAGGACTATAATTTTTCATTTGAGGCTGACGTGATTTGAACACGCAGAATCTTCTACTTAGGAGGTAGATGCTCTTTCCAGTTGAGCTACAGCCTCATACAAGTAGTATAGGATTCGAACCTATAAAGTATCCGTACGCATATACCACAGCTTTGGACGCTGCTGACTTTGCCAATTCGTCTAACTACTTAGCTTCAGGCGGTACGCGACTCGAACACGTAACACTCGGTTTTGGAGACCGATGCTCTACCATTGGAGCTAACCGCCTATAAAAAGCTGAATAATAGAGTCGAACTATTGTTACAAGCTTACCATGCTTGTGTACTAGCCGTTGTACGAATTCAGCATAAAATTTTAGTAACTCTAACCTATGACTAACGCTTACTTGTTACTAAAAGTTACGTCTCGAAGCTGGCTAGGTGATTCGAACACCTGTGGGCTTTCGCCTCCGGATTACAAATCCGGCCCATTCAACCGCTCTGGCAAACCAGCAAATAAAAGTGGTAAAGGATGAAGAAAACTTTATTTGCTACTTTAAGGGCCTAAATAGCTAACCACCCTTATTGGACTCGAACCAATTAGAATCTTTTTTTCAGAAAGTTATCATTACCTAAGTAAGTCTTCTTCTGCAACACACTTTTTATTTAGACATATGCTCTATTCTTGAATAAAACATATGCTTATATTCTTTCATATTATTCTTTACAAAGTTCTTAATAAAAGTTCTATCTAATCTCAGAGTTTCTGGACACATAGGTGTCTGAGTGGAATCGAACCACCACAAACTAGAACCACAATCTAGCGCATTAGCCATTCTGCCACAGACACCGTAAATAAAGAAAGCAAAAAATCGAATAAAGGTTTTTTAGATTTTCCGACTAAGTATCCCTTATTCTTCAGCATTTCCTTTAGTCGGCCTAGTGGGAGTTGAACCCACAATGGACTTTCGTCACACTAGATCCTTAGTCTAGCCCCTATGCCAGTTCGGGTACAGGCCGAAAATTGTCTTTTTGTTTTAGCTGAAGACTAACAGCCTCGTGATTTTATCACGTAAATCTCCTTTTGGCAACTTTATCCGATTGTAATTTGCCGAAGGTCTTCAGAGCTTTTTATTTTACTACCTTTCACTTAAGCTCCTAGAAAGTGGTATCGAAGAACAGTGTCGATACACACTAAAATTATTTTTTAAATTATATTATCAAATTGGACACCTTAGATTCGAACTAAGCCTTCCGCCTTATCAGAGCGGCGCGCCAAAACCATGTACACCTGTGTCCAGTAAAAAGCGTGTGGAGGTAGTCGAAACCTCCCCAGGCCCATATAAAACATTTACTATTAAGATTCCCTAAATGTTTCAAAAAGACTACCGACTAATCATCTTTACGACTTTCGGCGAAGTGGAACATATCGGACTTGAACCGATGACCTCTAGTGTGCAAAACTAGTACTCTAGCCAACTGAGTTAATGCCCCAAATAATTTCCTTCCCTAAAATTTCAAGGAACATAAAAAAAGCTTCGAGGTTTTCTCGAAGCTTAGTAATACATTATACTTATTTTTATTAAGTCTAATCTATTCCTAAGCCTTTCCCCCAGTATGCCAAAAACCTGTGAGCGCACGACAACTAATACCACTAATGGCTGCGGCTGTGAACTGAGTAAATCCAAACTGCTTAAACATCATTGTCTTAGTCATGTCGTTTCTCCTTATATTAAGATTCTTGATATACTATAATTAGTATCTTTTAATAATATGTAAATTAGTTACATTATACGTAAAAGGTTTACATAATAATTAGTGGAGCTAGTGAGATTCGAACTCACGATGAATGCTAGCTTGCAAAGCTAGTGTCGTCGACCACTGGACCATAACCCCAAAAAGTTAAAGTCCAAAAAATACAAAAACGTAATAAAAGACTTTATGCTAGGCTACTTCCATCCAAGCTAAAGGTAGTAAACTTGAATGACTATCTACACCATAGTTTTTAAGATAGCACGTATCGCTTACGGGGCAAATACGTACAAAAAACTAATACGTCGAAAGATTTCTCTTTCTTCTGAAAGATGATGTAATCTGCTTTATTTCTTTTTAAGAACCTACCAAGTCATTCTCAAAATCTAATCTTAGCTTCATACCACTTTCAATACGTTAAACGTATATCATGCTTTATTATTATCTAAGTAAGTCTAATTTTGCAACAAAGGGACTTGTAAAGGTAGCCCTGTAAACGGCAAACTAAACTTTATATATTAAATAGTCCGAATAGACTATAAAATATTCTATAAACAAAAGGCGAAAAGCGAATAAAAGCTTATCTTGATTGCATACTAAGTAACTCTTATTCTTCAGCACTTATTATTTTATATTAACAAAGCCAAGCCCTAACCAGTAATCGTGGTTCAAGTCCGCGAATCCTAAAAACTTCTTTGGCCCCAAGTTTTTATTATTTATATCTCAATTAAGATATAAATCAAAATGAATGAATCCCACATTCAATAGCATAGCTGCCGAAGCCCACACCCGTTTCTTCTCGCTGAGAAGTACTAAAGGTTTTCCCACTATACCTTAGACACCACGCTGCTTTGGCAACAACTGTGTCGCTATTCTCCCATCTTAGCCAAATCAGGGGAATTTATTATTATAATATACTTAAATTAGTGAAAAAGAATCAAAACTTAAGTAAATTTTGCAAAAGAAAAGCCCTATTTTTCTCACCTTCGTGACCACCAGTCGTGGATAGGGCCCGTGTATATACACGCAAGTAAAGGAATCCATAAAAAGACTTTTTGCCGCTTATGGGCCAGAATGGTGAAACTAGTTTTACCTTTACCAGAAACCATTTTATATTTGCACGTCCGAGACGGCTACTGTGGCTATTGATATAATCTCACACAGCTTTTTCAAAACCAAGAGTTTTCTGTCCACTTCGTCAAAATAATGTTGTCTCTTTTGGAAGTGTCCGTAGTGACATATTGGTAAACTCTTATCTAGAAAAATAGACGCAATTCTTAAAGGAATCACTCAGCTAAGCATAAAGGCTTAGCCGCTATAATGCACAACATTTTCTAGAACAACCGTTATTTGGCATTTATGCTCTCTGTTTCTAGTGCCACAGACATTGAGCTTTAAGAATGAGGAACTTCCTCATGTTGCCACATATACTTCAAACTTGCTCGCTATACGCTTTCCACGTACTACTTTAAAAACAACGGTACCCGGTAGTATTCAAGCGAATTCCAAGAACTTTCCATACCTGATTGTTTTTTCACTAGAAAGTCTTTTACATTAAGTTATGACTTAGACTTGGTGGCCCACTTGAAAAGCGAGCGACCGAGGAATTGCACCTCTACTTTTTACTAGTATTTTTTCGCAATAGTTATGATTTAAGGTCTTCACGCCACCTTAAAATTGCCGACGGGTATTTTAGAACTTTTCCTTGTTCTATTGCTTAGGTTTTAATTCTCCAAGCCGAATAGTCGGATGACAAAGCATCCTCGACCGCCAAGTTATTTTACGATAATAACTAAAACGTTAATAGTGGGGAGCCACGGAGTCGAACACACATAGCTCTTGTTACTACCTTTAGATACCAACTTCATCATGCTATTAGGCCTTCAACATGCATAAAACGAGCAGCTAGTTTACATCTAGCCGTAACTTGCCGATAGTTACCAGACACCCCAAAAAATATTATCAACGGAGGCAGGATTCGAACCCGCTCTTGTCTTAAGAGTTGCAGCTCTTAATTCTTTTTTTCCTACACACCTTTTTTATCGCTACTTTATAGATTCTGCAAAATCACAATTTCACTATGTAGCTCCGTCATTTATAATATGTAAATTAGCTTTTTATTATATAAAAAACTAAGTTATTTCTTTGAATGTAATTTATACCAGCTATCAATAATACTATTTTCATTCTTAAGAAGCCAATTGGTAAGCTCTTCTTCCGAATTAAACGTAACTGGTACTATATTCCTATGAAAAAGAAACTCGATTAAAGTGTAATCATGCCAATATACCTTATAATTACCATTATGTCGTACAAAGAAGTCCCTAAATACGGCATCTTTTGGCAAGTCAGATTTTACTGGCCTATGGCTTACAATTTTTGATTCTCTTTTGTAGGACATATATGTCTCTTCAACTGTATAAAAGCATTCCTTCTCAGGGTCATATCTACCATGGTATTCAATTATTTCTTTATCTGGCATATCATAATAAATTATCCATTTTTTAGGCTGCTTATTTAACTTGCAGTCACGATAGCCAATATAATCAGACCAAATATCTGAGGATTTACATAATACTTCTCTATTAAATGCTTTATAAAGAGACAATTTATCTTCACGCCAATGTGTACCACCATCAGAAGCCCAAGACCATTTATCAGCGTAATGTAAGCTATAGTCTTTACCTTTTTTAATAATTCTTTCTGCTGGTGTTTCTTCACCTGACCAAAGATCATAAAACGACATGCATTCTTTAAGAAGCTTTTTTGTTTTTCTTCTAAAAGAACGATGATACTGCGAACGACACCATTTGTCACCATAAAATGAACAAATTGGATTACAAACTTTTCTAAAACTTCTACTCATATAATCTCCTAAGTTTTACTTAGAAGACCGCAAATTTTCTCATTTAGTTCCCTTTGAATAAAAGCTGTAAATAATAGGCAGGTCCACCGACACCGTTCATCGGCATGTTTAATAGATTAAGATTATCTCTCGACAATCACCTTCTTGGAGCGAAGGAGCCCCGGAGCGTCTGTTACCGGTCCTTGGCAACCTACCTATATTAAGTCGGCCAGGAGGGACTCGAACCCACACAAGTATTTCTACTTCCAGATCCTAAGTCTGGTGCGTCTCAACCAATTGCGCCACTGACCGATTTACAAATTAGTAAAAAAATAAAAAATTATACCTGATGTTTTTTCAGCCGACCAACACTTATTCGGCTTTCCCAGAGGCCGTCACTGCAGTATATAGCCTCTAGCACGTGGGTACCTTATCCTCGTAGCAATGCATACTATTGAGGGCCTATAACAAAAACTTCAACTAAGAATGACGTCTTTCTTTTGTATCCGCTTCTGTTACCTATGACGTTTACACAGGATCTTTTCCAGTATAACTTTTATATTCTACTTAAAAATTAAAAATAGCGTGTTATTACACCTAAATTACTCACTATAGGCATTGCATATTTCAGTACTTCACTAAAGTTCTTTTTCAACCAAATACTTTAACATTTTGCGCTCATATATGCAGTTTTCATACTCTTTAAGAGATGGCTACTTCTAAGCCTACTCGCTACTTTTATAATGCGCTAATAGGACTCGAACCTATACACACGATGATAACGCACCGCTGCTCTTCCAATTGGCATATAGCACATATTTCAGACTTAAGTATCGTTTGCAACCATATACTCAATCCTACTCTCTGAAGTTTGCAACCTTCAAATTGGGGATCATGTGAGAATCGAACTCGCTTATTCCTAACCTTTCCATTGTAGGCTTTAGGTTAAGGCCTTCCTTAGGATGACCCAAATAAAATAAAAAGGCTGAGATTTATTGACCTTTTAATACAGTCATCTTTAGCACTTTCGTACCTTCAACCACACACTTATTTCTAAGTGTAGACTGCATAGTGACCAAGATTACTTGGCATTTACTACGACTAAACTTATAAGTTCCCTTTTCATCCCTAGCGGCTTGCGGCCTACGAAGCTTGCGGGCTCCTACCAGTTGATTACTTCGTTTCCTTCTCAACTTTCCTTGCGGTACTCATTGAGTCAACATATTACAGTTGAATAACACTATTTTCATCTAGCCGTGATTAGCTCTTTTGCTGTGTAATAGAATAATAGAATCGAACTATTGACATTCTGCGTAGTAGGCAGACGCTCTATCCATCTGAGCTAATTCAGTTTTCGGTGAGATAACCTTAAAAGACGAGGCTAATCTCGAATTCATAGTACCTTTTGGATACCTTAGAAAACATCGCCTTTCTTCTTTCGTTGCTACACTACTCAATCTGATGATTTCAATTCTCTTAGTTTCCCTTAAGAATCTACTTTGTCGTTGTTACCTTAGTCAGAACCTAGCCGTTCCTACCAGATAACAAGCATACTTTTTGTTAGTCTTGCCTTTTGAGCTTGACTCAAGATTGTCTCTCAGCCAATCCATAATCCTACTGGCCTCTTGCACGTTCGCCCGTTGGTCAGCGCCGTAATTATGTTAAGCATGCTGTTTTCTCATGAAGTGACCGAAATCACCGCCTTACCTTTATTGTAAGACTTTCGCCGCTTATGAATTCGCAGTTTATTCTTCAAAAGGGACCGGAAACCAACCCCATAGTGATGCCAGAGGGATTCGAACCCCCGACCCTTTGCTTAGAAGGCAAATGCTCTATCCAACTGAGCTATGGCACCAAAAATGTAACTTTTTAAGTCCTGCTGAAGCATCGAAAAGTAAGTTACCAACTTATGTGACTCAAGTAATCAGCTTGTTATAAATTAACAAACCACCAAAATTAGGTCACGACTCTAGCTTTAGGAAACCATCATACTCCCTCGCCTTTATGGGCTTCTGTCACTATTTGGATTTCCATACTCGCGCAGTCTCACGCGAACTAGCTCCTTTGCAGCTACTTTTCCCTTTCCAAACTTA
>Ga0326512_10003491_pt1 | contig 11525 bp, 2 predicted proteins | sample 1_2617_0518_D_FD_203652 | JGI IMG/M metagenome (GOLD analysis project Ga0326512, IMG submission 203652) | Bovine rumen microbial communities from UC Davis, California, United States - 1_2617_0518 | ecosystem: Host-associated > Mammals > Digestive system > Stomach > Rumen | place: USA: California... | reverse complement strand
GCAAGGGGGTAGCAAGGGGGTAGGTAGAAGAAAAAAAAGGAGGTCTCTTCTGTCCGGTCGAAGAGATACAGCAAAATCATGTAACTTCCAAATATTTAATAGAAAATAGGGTGAGTTAACTCATTTTTTCAAGGGGTTTTCAACTTTACTTCTTCTGGAACTTCTTGCCGTTCAGGATGTAGATACCCGTTGCTACGCGCTGTTTCCACGAACCATCCTCCACCTGTTCACGGGTAGCCACCTTGCGTCCCATCAGGTCGTAAACGCATCCGTCTCCAACAATCTCGCGAGTACCGTTGGGAGTCAGTTCCTCCTCCTGCTCTTCTTCGTCGTCGAAGATGACAGGCACGAACTCCGGTCCTCTCCGCTGGGGAGCAGAAGCACCAGAGGCGGCACCTTCACGATAGTAAATCTTGTTGTGCAGTACGTACAGGTTATTGCGCTTCCATAGGGCCTTCAAAGGATCAACCTCCTTGTTGGGCGTAGCGTTGATGTAGAAGCCTACACCATTGGTGGCAAACTCGGGCCGAGGCGCTGTGATGCCGCCGCTGGTAACATAGTCGCCATCTTTATCCACATCGCTGGTCATCGGCAATCCGAGGGTATAGACATCGCGCACAGGGTCTGATACCTCCAACTTCTTCTCCAGATAAGAGCCAGTGAAGACGCAAGACAACGGTGTCGATGAGGGCTCGCTATTGGGCAGCGACAGCGTCACGCTTCCGGTCTCATCGTTAGTGCGGATAATAACAGGCGTCCTAGCTGGTACAAACTTACCTATAGTATAAGGACTACTTACAGGAACCTTTGTAGGATGCAGGTTCTTTTCATCCCATTTGTCACAGACGTATGCGTAGTAATCTTTTGCTGTTATTTCTTTCTCAAGATTTGCACTTACATTATCAGGCAACAGCACATCAAATGGAGCGCAGAACGTTGCATAGTAATAACCGTCACCACCTTGGTTGGTTTTAATGTTCAGTGGCATCTCTCCGTTGCCTGCCGTTGCTGTTTTCTGCACAGGCTGCAAGCACCACTTGGCATCGTCGGTAGGAACATCATGCGCAAACTTCAAGTCGTAGATATTGGACGTCTGGTCGAAGCTAAAGTAATTTCGGGTTGTAGGATCCAACTCATCAACTATCAAGAAGGTTGCACCACCAATATCTATAAAGGTAAATGTAGTACCGGTTTCTGTTGTCATTTTGTTTCCTAACACATTCAGTCCCTGCGTACTCATGGTTGCCTCACTGATGGTCTTGTTTGACGTGACAGCTCCATTGATATAGAATATGGTTGATGGATCTTCTTCAGTAGCCGGAACAGGAATATCTCCACGAGTAGCAATAGTTTCCGTAAATCCGGAGCCCAAACCTTCTGTACCGCCAAAAGTAGTGCCCACACTCGCTCTGCTATAGAAGTGCATTGGAATACCACCACTTACAGCAGTCTTCTCTATATCGTGCAGATAACCGCTGACATAGCGTACAGGGCTGATTTCTGATACGCCAGGTTGGTTGTGAAGACGATAGTAACCCTTAGTGAAAGGAATGATATTGTTATCATCATATACTACATGCTGAATATCCATGATTGTGCCCGAAGAAACAGCATTTTCGTAGGCAGTCTTGCCAGTATCTTTCAAACCACCCACATAGCCGGCACGCTCATAGTAAGGCTCCATCAACGACATATCCAGTCCGAAGGTCCAGTCGCAATGCGTGGTGCTAAGCTTGGCATAATTGCCATCGGCGGCATCTCTCCAGACATAATACTGGTCACCGGAATTGTTGATTACCGGATGTACTCGGAAGTTGCCGGAATTTGGATTGTCACCCGTAAGCAGTTCAAAGATCTCGTTGCCTTCGGTATAATCTCCGGTACCAGGCTCTGCTACCAACAGGTTCTTATTACCTTCTACCTCTCCGGCAAACGTCATCACCTTATCAGAACCATCGCTATTCTTAATCATATAGCGGTTGTACAGCTTGAAACCATAGACATCACCTACCGGAGTCCACAGGTAGTCGTTGGTGTAGCGAGTCTCGCGCCCAGCCATTGACTGCAGACCCCAAGCATTGGTATAGTGTGCCAAGTATGGTGTCGTTCCGCTTGGTGTTTCGAAGGTGTACCAACACTTGTCATCGGTACTTCTCACAAAGTCCATACCGTTGTTCGTTGCCAAATCCTCATTGAACTTATAGACTATATTGACCACCACTGTTTCGTCAATAAGATCTGCGTCCGACATCAGTTTATCGAGTTTAAGACCCTTATACTTGGTCTCCAAGTCCGTGAGTTCGTCTCCTGTAGTTCCGTCGAATATACCGGCTATATAGAACTCGAATGTACAGTTAGGGCGATTAAATACGTTAGGCACCGTTAGGTCGTCACCAATACTTACTGCACCTGCATCATGGCAATAAGTATGCCCAGTTCCTCCCCAGTTAATCGTTTCACCCAATTGATATTTTTCTCCTGCGTAGTGAGTGCCTTCGCCAGTATTTACTGATTCCAAATCACGCTGAGTAGAACCATAAACTCTTAACATACCTGTTGTCGGATTATAGTCCGGGTCATATGGGGTAGGATTTTTATTTGAGTACGGAATATCCACGTATTGGTCTGATGTTGCTGTAGATTTTTTCGACAACTCACAAGTTTTGGCAATAACCAGACGGTAAATCAAGTCATGAACGGAAAGACCGAAGATGATGAACTTCGTGGGATCTCCAGTTGTCATAAAGCAGGTATTTGGTGTTCCTGGGTTAGAATCCACATCTCCAAAGGTAAGTTTGTTTGTGCCGGCAGTTTCCTGCAAGATACCGTAGTCGTAACCGGACTTCTTTAGCAGCATGAATTCTTTTGCACTACCCTCTGCCACCATAGATGCATCGCCATCTACATAATTACCTCCCTTATGCTTAATCTTTAGGGCGTATGGGTCATTACCGGTAATATACCAGATATATTGTTTGTTACCCGAAAGGGTTTGGTCACCTCCATCACTTATAGCCGCATCATCTGTTGACTGCATCATATTGTTATTCTCCCAGATAATGTTATAGGGCAGTTCACCATTGATATTAAGTGACACATCGACAGAAGTAGGATCTTTAGCTACATGGCTGTCAACAATTGTTTTCTTATTTGGAATCTTAAACTCTGTGCTATCCACATGATAGGCATCGTAGCGCACATAGACTACATCATCGTATAGGCCATAGAGAGTGTACAACTTCGTATTAGGCTCAACAGTATAAGAACCACTGATGCTTTCAGTTGCACTACCATAATACTTATAGTCTTTCATCCTCAACAATGGCGTCTGTGCTGCGTCCGGCAGATAAGGGGCGAATCCGTGAGCCTCAGCCGCTCCGTCATCCTGAGTGGCCCTGACGGCAAATTTAGAAGCATTGTTAATGACCTTATATTCAAAATTGTGCTGTACATCATTATTAAGGGTGAGCTGTGAACCAGCAGTGATGATGCCTGTCTTCTGTGTGAAGCTTGCTTCTGTTGCCGTCGTGGCGGCAATAGGTTCTCCTGCATCAGAAGTGGTCATGTTGGCACCATTGAGGAAAGTGTAGGTATAGGAATTCGTACCTGCCACAGCAAGCGCATAGCCACCATCGGGGTGAGACAATAGGGCAAAGTGATTGGCGCCGTTGTTCGCATTAGGCACCTTGATACCTACCGCCATCGGACTGGGCTCGTCTAAGGTTGTGGCATAATTGGCATTGCGATTAAATATCTGCACATCATACGGGTCTGGAGCTACATAGTATTCTGAAGAAGGGTCTGCTGGTGCCGCTAAGAACTTCCATTGCCACTTTCTTGTTTCGTCAGTAGCGTCCACGGTTTCTGGCTTCGTTCCTGAATAGAGTGACACACCTGTACCAGGAATCTCTTCAACCTCAGTTGTTTCAGGATTATCTGCTGTTACTATGGTTCCGCTACTCTGCAAATCCTTATTTGCCAATTGAACCGTGAACCACTTACCCCCCATTATTTGGTCGCCATCGTGGTCAGCATCATAGTCGTAGCGCACATAGACATTACCACCTATCAGTGTTTCTGCCGCTAACGCGCCTTCGATTTTCTTTTCCAAAAGACCCTTGGTTACAGTAACTTTCTCGTATGTAAAGCTGTTTTTGCCTATTCTAAAATAATAGGTACCCGCTGTAGGCAGCAAGTTCTTCAAAGTGGTAATCTGATCTGCACTTGTAGCAGTCCTCTTGAAGTCTCCTGTTGAAGCAGTCCACTCTTCCGGGGTACTTGCCTCTGCAGATCCAGACTCTGCAAATCCTGTGTAATACGTGAAGTCCTTGGCTATTGGACTCTGGAAATGTTTGGTGACAGCAGGATATTCATCTCCGGCTCTCTTGTAGCGCAGCGATTCCTTGCCCTCATTGTCAATGATATGATATTCTAGACGCTCTGGACGAACGAAGAAAGTGGTCTGTGAGCCCATCGAGCTGTTGTCTTCGGCGGAGGCCTTCGCATGATTTTCATGGTCCTTTAATGTACAAAAACTATTAGCCTCATTATTGACAAGATTGAAGCGTTTGGTGTGGTCGAAGCGAGGCATCAGCTGCATATTACCATTAGCATCAGATACCGCCATAAAGGTTTGGTTGGTCATCGCGATATTCGTGTGATCGTAACCTACGCTACCCGTGCTTGCCATTGGGTCCGGATATGTGGTGTCTTCAGCAACCAAAGTGATATTCTCACTGCCCGAACCTGTATAATCACCAATCATAATTCCGTCGTGCAAACGAGTACTCGTTATGTGAGAGGTCGCGAACTTACTGGTATTTGCATTCTTAAGCTGAAGGTTGTACGGGTCGAAGCCGTCTTTTCCGTTGTCGTGGTAATACTTCTTGGTTTCGGCTTCCGTCCAAGGCTCACCGGTATTGCCTGTTGTTGACGCGTACTTAATGCCCATCTCCTTGTCGATACTCTGATTCGGCTGGACATACCACAAATTGACATCGTCAATAACCCCGTTTTTGTCATCATCAACGCTAGTGGATTCATGTTGTACCGTTTTTTGCTGGGGGTCTAAGATGGCATCATACACATTGCCACCAGTTGGATTGCTTGCCTCATAGATCGGCTTACTGTTGTAACTACTACCCTCTGTTCCCAAATCCCTAAGGAATCGACTGGCCTGCAGGACGAGGTACTTTGATGCGGTTTCCGTTCCCGTGCTGTAATCGTAAGAATAACTCTGCGCATATTCATCCTTCACGGTGTAGGTGACAAACTGGTCGTTGAACTCATTACCGCTCTTCACGCCTGTAGCAGTTAAGGGAGGTAAAACAGCAAGTGATTTAGATGTGTAGTGTTCTCCATCGACTTTCTTAATCTGGTCACGCTCTGCACCGTTCTGCATTCTGAGTGAATACTTATGGCAACCGGAAGCCTTCGTAGCATTGGAGTAGAACTTATACTCTTTTACCATTGGGCTATCGTATGCTCGCAGTGCAGCCAGCTCGGTATCACCTTCCGGATAGTTGGTTGTAGGCAACGGCAGACGCATGATTTCCCAGCCGTGAAGGTCGAGCAGCACGAGTACGGGAGGAATGCTGGCACTCTCGATGTCAAAGGTGCCGTTGCCCATATCGAAGGTTTGATACCAGTGCTCCAACTTCTCCACGACTTTCTTTTCGTGACCAGACGACACGTTGTTGAATCCGTTCCAACGGGTGGCATTGGCGTAAGCGTCGTAGCTGTGCCAGCCTCTTGCTTCCAAGGTCGAGCGATAGGTGCTTTCATTTGCGGGGGTGGTTTCCGGATCATCGACTTTAGGCACGACCCAAGTGCTTGCATCTTCGCTATAATCATCCGTACTTGCCGATACGCCTAAGACATGGAGTTTCGCCATGTTGTAGGTTTTCCAATACTGCTCCAGCGACGTCACCTTGCGACGCTCGTTTTCACCAGTTCCTGTAGTGTTGCCGTCACCATCTAAATCTGCAGCCACAGGATCCGTTGTCATCAGTTTGTATGCTCCCTGAGCACCCAGAATCATATATTCCACAGGTGCTGTAGAGGATATACCAGGCAGAGTGCCACCAGTGACGATGCGTTCCTGTTTGGGCTTTGCTGTGTCCTGGTTGAAGTGCACTGCATATGTTGTCAGATAGGTCGGATGACTGACACCGCTATAGGAAATTGTACTTCTGGCACGAATTCTCACATGGTAGGGATCCGCCTGATTGTTGCTCGTATCAAAGTACCATATCCAGCGTGGACGGGTACTGGAACCGCCGCCAAACTGCTCTTCCTTCGACGCCTCACTGTAGATGTTCAAGTTACCGTCACCGTTGGTGTAGGGATAGACGGCCTGGTGTTTCTCCGGCGTCAACTTGTCGGCACCATCCTCAAGAAAATAGCCTTCAGCAAACGGTTCAAGGAACTTCAGCGTATAAGGACTGCTGTTGTTGAAGCTCACGAGGTTGTTGGCCTCATAGGTGACATAGACGTGGGTGTAGAAGGCTTTGCTGACATTGACATAATAATATGCATCGCCAATCTTGTAATAGTGATTGCCTGTCACACCCAGTTTCTTAGCCTTCGCACTGATGTCATCAACTGTTGTGGCATCATCATGCTTGTGTGCTGCATCCGCATCCGCATATGCAGCCCCGTAGTTTCCTTCTGTCGGCCCGGTAAATGTGGCATCCAGACTATTCAGGCTGGTCAGCTCTGTGGCCGAAGGATTCACCGTCCACTCATCTCCACTCTTTGTGATATTGTCCTGATCGTAGAAATGATATTGAGCCACCAGCGGACTCTGATAGTCGGCTGGCAGGGCGAGATCGGGGTTCTGGCTGGTCAGAGTCAACAGCTCGTGCTTCGACATATCTATCAAGTGGTAAGTGTAGCCGATGGTCTGCTCTAGACGGAATTTCAGCACGTCATTACCATGAGCATATCCACCGCTTTCTGTATTGTTATAATAGATTTTAACGGTATTCTCTGTAGGGCGACCGATATTATAGTAGGTAGTAGAGGCATCTACTCCTGTTCCTGTAGCTAACATCACCTCATAGACACCTGTATTGGTGCTAGCCTTGGCGACAAATCGCTGGGCATCTGCTCTGACCGTAGTAAAACTAAGAGCCCCTGCATTTACTATTGTTGTCACGTCTATCCAAGCGCCCATTTGCCTTGATTGTGTTGCTGAACTGCCATCATCATTATATACAGTGACAGATTCTGTTTGACCAGCAACTTTTTCTGCTACACTAGGAAGAACTTCTCTGGCCCCCAAGTTGTCGATAAGCATAGCGTAGGGGTCTTGGTTTCTCAACTTCCAAAGGAAGTTTTTATCTTGCAGTTCTGCAGGTTCTGGAGTTGTTTTACTCTTTATAGATCCACCATCACTACTGTCGTAGTAGATATACTGTCCGTTCAGCACCACGTTGAACTCCTGGTCTTCACTCAGTTTGATAGGTTTATTAACGAGATTGGTTGTCGTATAGGTAACGTAGATGTCGTCTGCAACATTAGGTGTCTCGGAGATAGAGTGTGTCAAATATCCTCGTCCACTACCGGCATAGTTGTCATCGTAGAACGTCACTGTCTCATTCAAAATGAACGGGCTGACGATGATGCTTGGGATGCTTTCAAGTGACAATGCAGAGAAGATAGTCTGCTCGGCAGAAGCCTTCACAGCAATGCGGCCCGACTTATCTACGATGTTGTAAGTATAAGTCAGTTTAGGCAGTTCCAACACCTTCACACGGGTAGAGCTGGTCGTGCTATATTCTACGGTATTTCCTGCAAAGGATGAAGTCGCTGTGCCCTGAGTAATGGTGATGACTGAAGGATTGGCAGGGCTTTCTGATGGCTTACTACCTTCTGCATTATCATATTGCTGGAAGGTAAGAGTCATCGTCTTGTCTGCGCCACTCGTATTCTCGGCAATCTTCACCACAATAGTCATCGTTGTAGCCGTCACCTGTTTTACGTTATTAAGTTCCGGTGTGACAGAAACTATCTGACTTGCATCCGCTCCTCCTGCGGTGATTCCGTAATATTTGCTAACATTCAGTCCGCTGATGTTGAGAATGACGGTCTGGGCATTTTTATCCGGGGTGGAAAGTGAAGGATCAGAACCATACGTAACGTCTGCACTCACATGTCCTGCATCCCAACTCCAATAGCCTGTGCCATTATATTCACGCAACAGGAAACTGCCACTCGTTTCATCGCTAGGCATCTCCCAAGTATCGTGATCACTCAGAGTGACGTAGTTCGAACCTTTACGATACAGCACTTTCAGTTCGTAGGGGTCACCCACCAAGGCAAACTCGCTCTCCTTCACATACTCGCCGTTGGCACCGTTGTTCTTGTAGGTACCACTGTTGTTCTTGATCTTTCTACCCGATTTCTGAACACTTCCGTCGTCGGTCAACTCATACCAGGTGGCTGTGGTTGGGCTGGCTGATGGCGAGAGGAACTTCGGAGCATCAAGAGACACAGTATAGCCCACATAGACCTTATATCCTTCGGTATTATCGTAGTCGGCCTGAGAGAATTCGGTAATCTCCTGAGTGCATGCAGCATCCTTGTAGAACTTACCGTTGAATTCGCAATACTTACGCTTCAGCGCATCGGGCAGGTATTTTGTCTCGATGACATCATTGTCCACCGTGTATTGGCTGACCTGGTCTTCGATGGAAACAACATTGCCGAACGGCGTTACCACCTTGAAGGTAAGCTTCTTGATGGGATAGAAACCTTCTATCGTGAGGTTGTTCTTTGCATCATCAGCTGAACACTTATTTAACACCAGATTGTTACAGGTATTCGCCTCTTTAAGGTAATATGTCGCGTCCGGAGTGTTGCCTGAGCCGTCAACCGTTCTGGTGCCCATAAACACAAAACCTGGATTGTTAGTGTTGTTGAGCAGAGCAAAGGAGTTCCATATCGTACCCGTCTGACCATGATAATAACCAGTTTTGGCATCCCAACCTGTGCCAGAACCTTCAGAACCTTCTGTCAAATCCGTTGGGTTCGGAAGACTGGAATTATAGGTATAGTTATAATGCCTGTGCTCATCACTCGCAATGTAAGCGTTAGATGTACCATTGTCGTTGCTACGAATGGCAAAAAGACTACTTTCTTTGTAGTACTTATATACAAATTCGTTAGTAGTATTATCGTTCTTTTCTATGTAAGTCGTATCTTTGGCATAAGTTGTACGAATGATGATGTTATAGGGATCCACACCTTCAAACTTAAACATAAAGAAGAACTGTCCTGCAACGTCACTTTGGTTATTCTTGTTATTACCATCTTCCCAAAAACCGGAAACGCTGGTACCAGTAACATTATGTGGTTTGTTTTTATCATCATAAGGAAATTTCATGAAATCTTCGCTGGCCAGCTTCGCCGGATCGACAATCGACTTAGGCAGAACGGCAGGACGGTTGTTACGGCCTCTGTTTAAAGCAAAGAAACCCTTTTCCTTTTCCTTTCCCTTGTCATAGCCTATTGCTTTGATGTTGTACTTGACAGAACCGTCAAGCTTAGCAATGGTATTAGAAGCATTGTATGTATAAACAACATAGTATTCTGCTGTAGTACCAGAAAGAGTATTTTTTTCTTTAACTGGTGTTGCATCATCGGTAGCATCTTTTGGCGTATCCTCACCATTCACCACATAAGTAAAGCCTTTGGTGTTATTGTTGTTGGCAAAGAGTTTTACAACAGAACCACTTTTGGTGACATCCGATGCAGCATAATACGTGAATCCTGTAGCCAGCGGACTCTTGTAGGCTGCTGGTAACTCCAATTGAGACTGACCCTTTATGGTCACCTTGAATGCCTCCAGACGTTTGCCGGAGATTTCATCCTTCATGTGGTAGATTCTGTTGTCTATCGGCAGCGTCAGGATATGGTAGGTTACATCTGTAGCCCACGCCTTATTCGCCGCACCACCCAGGAGCAGGAGGGTGAGGAGGAAATATGCTATGTGTCTATATTGTTTCATTTTGCTTTTTTATTCTTACTTCTTACATCATACATCTAACTTCATACATCACTTACCATTGTTCGGTGAATGTACTTTTTGTTTCCACCTTCAGGTCGTCAGGTGATATGTTGAACGTGTAGGTATAGCTTTTACCTGCTTCCCACGTAGTAGGTACCGTGGTGGTAAGGCTTGGATAGTTTTTCTTCTCGCCCCAGTATAGGCAGTTGGCATTGACAACAATCTCACCACCCCAGTTTTGTGGAATCATTATGTAGTAGTCACCAATTTGTTTTTCGCTTGTAGGATTGTTGTCAAACACTGCTGCTTCGCCTGTGAGTGACAAGACGAAGTCTGTAGCGTCGCCAGAGGGTACCCAGGTCGAAGTTGATGCAATATGGTTATAAGTGAAGTTACCATTATTCTGGATAGTCTTGAATGTGATGCTATTGATGGTGACGTTTGGGTGCGAAGCTGCCAACTGTAGTTTGATGCGAGCGAAGGGATGCTGGAATTGCAGAGGAACACCTGTGCCAGCATTCTCCTTGTTCTGTCCTAATGCCATTCCGAACATAAACTCCTTGAGGCTGCTGCCTTGTCCCGCGTTGGTCATTGGCAGACCTGAGCAGGTGAAGGTCACATTGTGGGCAGCAGTATATTCAATTTCGCTGATATAAGGAGCATCAGTTGACAAATTCGATGCCTTAGGCATATATCCAAAGAAGTCGAGGTTGCCTGTTGTGGGCCAATAATAATGGCTGGCACCGTTGTTGAACTCCCATCGGCTGTATGTTGTATTCCAATCCACAGTCGTTGTGCTGATATACGTTGTCAGAGAATTAGCCTCGTAGGCCACGCAGGTGAAATGTGCTTCTGTTTGCAATGCTGTTGCATTGTCATACGTCGTAGCTCTCGTAGCTTCCATCATTTTCCACACGTCAGGTTTGATACCGATTTCCTTTTTCGCCTCGTTGCGATTAGTCACTTCATTACCGTCTGCTCCATCTTTGGAACAGGCGATAGCAAGTAAAGTAACTAAAAGGCATAGTGCTATATATTTCAAGTTTTTCGTCATCGTTGTATAGTGCTTTACGCATAAAAATGATAGTCAGGTATAGCCCTTTAGGGCTAATACGTCTGCAAATATAGTCATTTTTGGCATAATACCCAAAAGATATAAGTTTTTTTTGCTATTATTGCCTGTTCAGTGTGTCACTTACCAAGGCCTTCCTTCAAATCACTGCCAAGAATCATGGGCAGTTACTTTTGACGTCGTACGGAGTGGCTTCTTGCATGGTCAGGAGCCTATATCGACATGGTGGATAGCCTATATTTACGATGTAAAGAGCCTATATCTTCGATACAAAGAGCCTATATCTTCAATGTAAAGAGCCTATATCTTCGATGCAAAGAGCCTATATCGACGATGCAAAAAGCCACTCTAACGCATCGTTTGAGCAACAAATTCAACCCAGATTCTTCGGTCACGGTCACAACTGTGACCATGTGACCATTTTGTTCTTAGCGGAAGCAA
>Ga0326512_10003489_pt1 | contig 11532 bp, 12 predicted proteins | sample 1_2617_0518_D_FD_203652 | JGI IMG/M metagenome (GOLD analysis project Ga0326512, IMG submission 203652) | Bovine rumen microbial communities from UC Davis, California, United States - 1_2617_0518 | ecosystem: Host-associated > Mammals > Digestive system > Stomach > Rumen | place: USA... | reverse complement strand
CGGCTACGAAATCCATTACCTCACGGGGTTCTGCATAACGGTCGTTCAACTGGATACGAGTACCGCTACCCATCTGTGCACGAAGCTGATCTGTTGGGGGGCCGACATAGATGAATGAAACGGCAGACTTCTTCTCCAGCTTGGTCAGCTCGGTTCCCTGAGGAACAACGAACTTGACCTTGAGCGTTACCTCACGCATCGTTGTTACCATCATAAAGAAGAACAAGATGGTAAAAATCAAGTCGGGCAGAGATGAGGTGTTCATCTCGACCATTTCACGACCTTCTTTTCTCTTAAATCCTGCCATTATTCTACTGCTTATATTGTTTAGGTTCAGCCTCGGAGATGTTCTGAGGATAGTACTGACGGATGGCGGCCTTGAGGTCTTCATCCAATGCCTCGTAGGGGCGTCCGAACTTCTCCTTGGAAATCTCGTCACGCAACTCGTTGTAAGCGGCTACCAGCTCGTTCTGTACCTGGAAATACGCGAAGTATGGCGTATCACGGGCTGTCTGAACGGAGATAACGTGCTTATCCGTTACAAAGCAACGACCCAGATGGTCAATTATCTTAACATGCTTCTCAGGCCACTTGCTGAAGTTCTGCTCGTTCTTAATAAAGTCCTTGGCACGCTGACGCAATATAGCGATGTCAACGTAGTCGCTGGAGACTTCATCCTTTATCCACAGCTGACCTTCAGGGTTCAGACGAACATACATGATGTTCCTGGACTTGATGTCCACCTGTGCATCCTCCTGGTCGGGATCGGGGGGATTGGGGAGTCGGCGTGACAGACCCATATCCGTGTCCATTGATGTTGTTACCAGGAAGAAGATAAGCAGCATGAAAGAGATGTCTGCCGTTGAACTGGTGTTCAGGCCCGGCATTTTCTTCTTCTTTTTTGCCATATCTACTTAACTGTTTTAAAAGGATGTTTTACTTCTTAATAGCACTCTTGGTGAGAACACCGCTCATGCTTACGAGTACAGATGCAGCGGCAGCGAGGATGAGGATGCCGATGGATACACAGAATGCATCTACTACGGTTACCCATCCGCCTGAAGTGACGGTGCCGTCAGCTGCGGTGAAGGCTTCCTCGCCCAGACCGAGTACGAGACCGATTACTATTGAAACAATGAACAGACCCCAGGTAAAGAGTGATACCTTACCGCCGGGAACGCCGGTGGTGGCAGCGGGGTCAGTGCCCTTGCTGCTGGCAATACCCTTTACACCTGACCATACGGTAAGTCCTGCTGTTGTAAGTACCAACAGATACATCAGCCACATGATGATATCCGTCAGAATTGGCTCATTGTTGTCACCTACAGGATTATCATAGCCGATCGTCAAGAACGCTGCGAAGGATACCAAGATAATTCCAATGCAGATGTACAAAGCCATCTTGGAAATTTTCTCAATCTTCATAATACTTTCTCTGAAATCGGGGTTATTACTTCTTACACTTGTCTGACTGTACACACATGGTCAGGAGCTCCTGAGCTGCCTCTTCCATATTACTGGTCAGTGATTCTACCTTAGCCAGAATGTAGTTATAGAATACCTGCAGAATCAGGGCTACGATAATACCGAAGATGGTGGTGATCAAGGCCACTTTCATACCACCGGCAACAACGGTAGGACTGATATCACCTGCACGCTGGATGTCATCGAATGCCATTACCATACCGATCACAGTACCCAAGAATCCGAGTGAGGGAGCCATGGCGATGAAGAGGGTAATCCATGAGCAGTTCTGCTCCAGGTATGAGCCCTGAACCTCGGCCTCCATGTTGATGGTACTCTCGATGGTACCGATGTCGTTACGGTCTGCGCTGGCGAGGCACTCCATAGCCTTGCGGCTTACCTGAGCTACAGGACCGCGTGTACCCTTACAGAATGCGATTGCGCCGTTCAGGTCACCGGCAGCTACCTTGGCGGCCAGGTCCTGTGTGAACTTGCGGGTATTGATCTGAGCAAGAGAAAGATAGATTACGCGCTCGATACAGAATGCGAGACCCAGTACCAATGCGATAGCAACCAGTGACATGAAGCCTGCGCCACCCTCGATGTACTTGGTCTTCAGTGTCTTGAAGATGCTTTCACTCTCTTCCTCTACAACGGGAGCAGCCTCGGTCTCTGCCTCAGCTTCGTCTGTAGCCTCTACAACAGCAGAATCTACAGCAGCGGTGTCTACCTGTTCTGTAGCAGCTACCTCATCTTCCTGAGCCATTACAGATGATGTTGCTCCGAAAGTACATGCTGCTACCATCGCAACAATTGCAAATAACTTTTTCATTTTGTGTTGTTTTAAATTGATTAATGTTATTATTTCGTTTCTTTATTCTCTATAGCGGTTAGCGGTTAGAGGTTAGAGGTTAGAGGTTAGAGATTAGCGAACCATCAACTGTGACCTCCGGTCTAGCCTGCTCACGCAGCCTTCAACTATACCAAGCGGAGAGACGGGGATTCGAACCCCGGATACGCTTTTGACGTATACACGCTTTCCAGGCGTGCCTCTTCAGCCACTCGAGCATCTCTCCATAGGTATTGAACGCTGTTTACACGTCACAATACACATTTTCGGATACAAAAATATCTTTTTTTTTGAACATTACCACACGATATTGCAAAAAGTTTTGAGTAAAGTGGAATTTTTCGACTATTTGCACATTGTGTCAGCACTTTATTCGCGAAAAAATGCGCTTTACATTGTCATTGGTGACATTTTCCACCTCCTGAACGGATACATTATATATATCTGCTAGTTTGCGGGCAACCTCAACTACGTAGGCGGACTCGTTTCGCTTTCCTCTGTAAGGAACAGGGGCGAGGTATGGGGAGTCGGTTTCGAGGACGATGCGCTGCAGAGGAATATGTCGCAGTACTTCGGGAAGGGGTGACTTCCTGAAGGTGGAGATTCCGCCGATTCCTAATACGAAGCCGTCAAAGGCGAGCAGTTCCCGTGCCTCCTCAAGTGTTCCTCCAAAGCAGTGGAATATGCCGGTAAGCCCTTCGGCAGCATACTGACGGAGGGTCTGCACGAGCTGAGCGTGTGCGGAGCGGGAGTGTATAACGAGGGGAAGTTTATAGCGGACGGCCCATTCTACCTGACGGACAAAGGCGTCCAGCTGCTGTCCGGCTCGACTGGCATCCCAATAGAAATCCAGCCCCACTTCACCGACGGCGATATAAGGATGACCGGCATCTGTCAACAGCTCTTCCATGCGGTCAAGTACTTGCCTGTAATCATCAGCCACATCCTCGGGGTGCAGCCCCAACATGGGATAGCAATAGCCGGGACAGGCCTGGCAGAGGGCCAGCATGGGGGCTATGGTCCGGTCGTTGATATTGGGAAGCAGAATACGCTCTACACCAGCCCGCTGTGCCCTTTCTATGACAAGTGTCCTGTCTTCGTCGAATTCCGTTCCGTAGATATGGCTATGGGTATCTGTCATGACTTGCGGTTAAGCATGGACTGGGCATAGTCCCACAGGATGGCGGTATGTTCCCGGGGTAATGAGAGGCGTGAGATGGCTTGGGCTGCCTCCTGATAATAACAGTTGATTTTGTCACGGACGAGCCGGGGTACGCCTATCTCGTCATACAGGCGGGTTACGGCGGCTACCTTTTCGTCACGGGAGGGGTTTTCGGCATTGAGCCAGCGGTTGAGTTCCTTTATCTGCTGTTCATTGGCCCGCAACTGGGCGTTGATAAGCATATAGGTTTTCTTGTTGCACATGATGTCACCGCCTATCTGCTTGCCGAAGGTGCGAAAGTCCCCATAGACATCCAGGTAGTCATCCTGGAGCTGGAAGGCAAGACCCAGTTTCTCGCCGAACTCGTACAGCGCATCGGCATCCTGCGGGGAGGCTCCGCCCAGAATGGCCCCGATCTTGAGGGCACAGGCCAGGAGGACAGAGGTCTTGAGACGTATCATCTCGATATACTCGGCCTCGGTGACGTCTGAGCGGTTCTCAAAGTCGATATCATACTGCTGCCCCTCGTCTATCTCGAGGGCGGTCTCGGTGAAGAGACGCATGACGGCGGGCATATAACGGTCCTCGCACTGCAGCATGCGATGGAAGGCGAGTACGAGCATATTGTCCCCGCTGAGGATGGCCGCATTGTCATTCCATTTCTTGTGCACACAGGGCTTGCCGCGACGGACTTCCGCCCGGTCCATAAGGTCGTCATGCAGAAGGGTGAAGTTATGATAGGTCTCGATGGCAATGGCAGGCATGAGAATATGCTGTACATCCTGCCTGTACATGTTATAGGCCATGAGCATCAGTACGGGGCGCAGGCGTTTTCCGCCCAGGGAGAGTACGTACCGGATGGGCTCGTACAGGGCGGCGGGACGGCGTTCATAGGGCAGTGATTCGATGGTGTCGTTGACCATCTTCAGGAGTTCGCTACTACTATACATTATCTATTATAATAAACAAGGAAAAACAAGGCTGCCCACCTGAAAGGAGAGCAGCCCTATGCTTATCCGGTAATAAAATCAGTTCAGACGGAAGTTGATAGGCAGGCGGAAGTTACTGCGCACGGGCTTGTTACCCTGGCGTGCAGCAGTCCACTTGGGCATCATCTTGATTACGCGCTCGGCCTCCTTGGACAGGCTGGCATCGGGAGACTTCAGAATTTTGATGTCCACGATACTACCGTCCTTGTTAACAACGAATTGTACGGTTACACGGCCCTGGATCTCCTGCTCACGGGCAATGGAGGGATAGTTCAGATGGTCGGCAATCCACTTATACATGGCTTCGTCACCGCCTGGGAACTGGGCGTTCACCTCTACAACGTCAAAGACGCGGTCATCATCGTCATCCTCGACAACGGGACCTGTCGGGCCTGAGGCAATAGTTGACGGGGCACCTGTACCGACGGTTGTGGTGATGGCCTGGTTTACTTCCTCGGTGGTCTGAATCTCCTCCTCGGGCAGCTCGGTATCATCCTCCACCTCGTTGATGACCTCCATTACAGTAGGTGCGGCAGCTGGGGGAGGTGCCATCGTCTCTTCCTGGTGGGTGATGGGAATCATGTCTTCCTCCAGATTCATGTCATAAACCTTACCTTCCTCTACCACCTTCACCTCACGCTGTGTGTACTCGAAGGCGACAAACATAAGAGCCAGGGACAGGACATATCCGATCAGCATATTGGTGGATTTCTGCCCCTGCAGTTCTTCGTTTACAGTTTTGTTAGCATCCATAATATCTATTTTTCTTATTTTTATTCGTAAAAACACAACTATTTGGGGCAAATTTAGCACATTTTTTTTATTCTCCGTTGCAGTACAGTGTTTTTTTTTAGGTTGAGTTCATTTTTTGTTGCATGAAAAGACGTTATTGACAGAAAATACACTAACTTTGAGCGCAAAATGCCAAGGACAATGACAAAAAAGCATATACTTCCCCTTATCGGAGCTTTATTTCTGGTTCAGACAGCACCGCTCGCTCAGGAGAGCAAGACTGTCTTCAACTTCCTGAACCTGCCTAACTCGTCACACGTGACCGGACTGGGCGGCAAGAACATATCGCTGGTTCAGGATGAGATACAGACTGCTGCCATCAACCCGGCACTGCTCTCTAATATCAGCGACAAGAGTGTGGGTGTGAACTTCATGACGTATATGCAAGGCAGCAAGGCCGGCGGCGCTGCGTATGCGCAGACGGCCGGGAGCCGGGGAACCTGGGGTGTTTATACGCAGTTTGTCGGTTACGGCTCTATGAAGGAGACAAGTCTCTCGGGGGAGATTCTGGGGGACATGAAGCCGCTGGACTTCTGTTTCGGCGGACAATACAGCTATATGCTCACAGAACGGCTCTCGGGCGGTGTGACCGGAAAGATCATATATTCCCACTACGGAGAATTCTCCTCATGCGCCCTGGCGGTGGACCTGGGCCTGAACTATTACTGGGAGGAGAAGAATCTGTCCTTATCGGCTGTAGCAAGGAACATCGGCGGACAGGTGAAGCGATTCGGCGAGGAGGGGGAGCCCATTCCCTTCGACATGAGGATCGGTTTCACCAAGGGGCTGGGACACGCGCCTATCGACATCTCGGTAACCATGGTGGACCTTACACGATGGAGCCAGAGCGACTACTTCTCGCCGGACGGTGAGGTAAGCGGAGGCCGGATTTTCACCAATCACTTTGAGATTGGCGTGGACGCCTATCCTATTCCTATTGTATATGTATGCATGGGATTCAACTTCCGCCGTGCATTCGAGATGAAGGCGGCAGGAAGCTCGCATGCTGCAGGTCTTTCCTTCGGAGCGGGTGTGAACCTGAAAAGGCTGAAGGTGGGTCTTGCCTATGCGAAATATCACATCGGAGCCCCCACCCTGTCCCTGAACTTTGCATACAGTTTCCAGAAATCAGACCAGAAACAATAACATTATGAATAAGATTACGATAGCCATTGACGGACATTCCTCCTGCGGCAAGAGCACAATGGCAAAGGATTTGGCAAAAGAGATAGGATATGTGTACATTGACACGGGTGCCATGTACAGGACCGTTACGCTGTACTGCCTGCAGAACGGGCTGTTCAGAGACGGGAATGTGGATACCGACGAGCTTAGGAAGCATATGGGAAACATCTCAATCACCTTCCAGCTGAATCCGGACACCGGAAAACCTGACACTTACCTGAACGGCACATGCGTGGAGGACAGAATCCGAACCCTGGAGGTTTCGGCCAAAGTAAGCCATGTGGCCGCGCTGGACTTCGTAAGGGAAGCAATGGTGGACTTGCAGCGTCTGATGGGTGAGGCCAAGGGGGTGATTATGGACGGCAGGGACATAGGAACGGTTGTATTCCCCAATGCCGAGCTGAAGATATTTGTTACAGCCAGTGACGAGATCCGTGCCAGGAGGAGGTATGACGAACTGACGGCAAAGGGCGAGAAGTGTAATCTGGAAGATATCGTTGCCAACATCCGCGAACGTGACAGGATTGACAGCACGCGTGCCGTAAGTCCGCTCAGGAAGGCTGACGATGCCATTGTCCTGGACAACAGCTATATGACCATTGCCGAGCAGAAGGCATGGCTTCTGTCTCAGTTCGAACGGGTTACAAAGGAATGAACATTGAGATTGACCAGGGTTCGGGCTTCTGCTTCGGCGTGACGCGTGCCATCGGGAAGGCGGAGGAGGAGCTGAATAAGGCGGGACATCTGTACTGCCTGGGTGACATTGTGCACAACGGCCAGGAATGCGACCGTCTGCAAGGACTGGGCCTAACGACCATCAACCATAAGGAGCTGAAGACAATTCACAGGACCAAAGTGCTGCTCAGAGCGCACGGGGAGCCGCCTTCTACTTACCAGCTGGCCGAGCGGAATGAGATTGAGATCATAGATGCCACGTGCCCTGTGGTGTTGCATCTGCAGGAGCGTATCAAGAAGGAATACAATAATAACAATGAACACAGGAAGCAGATTGTCATCTTCGGCAAGAACGGACACGCTGAGGTCCTGGGACTGGTAGGCCAGACGGAAGGGACGGCTATCGTGATTGAATCGGTGGCTGACCTGAACAAACTGGACTATGACAAGGACATCTGCCTGTATTCGCAGACAACCAAGCCGCTGGATGAGTTCAGACTGATTGTGGAATACATCGAGAAGCATATCAGCCCGGAAGCGACCTTTACTTTCTATGATACAATATGCCGCCAGGTGGCCAACAGAATGCCTTACATCAGAGAGTTTGCCAACCGTCATGATGTGATTCTGTTTGTCTGCGGCAAGAAAAGCAGTAACGGCAGGGTGCTGTTCAAGGAGTGTAAGGATGCGAATCCGAAATCCTATATGATAGATACAGCCGGCGAAATAGACATTCGCTGGCTGCATGACTGTAACTCGATAGGCATCTGCGGAGCAACGAGCACTCCCAAATGGCTAATGGAGGAGTGCAAAATAAGAATCGAGGAGTTGCTTGGCGGCGACAAATGAGGAGCGCCGGCCCTCCAGGACAGCTTTTTCGGCAGCCTGCAGCATGTCGGCTATTGTCGGATTCTGATAAAAATTGTTGCGAAGCTGCTCATTGATACTCTCGTACATCCAGTATTTGGACTGTTCCGCACGGCGGTACTCAAAGTATCCGTTCTTACGGACGAAGGCGATGTACTCGTATATCATATCCCATATTTCCTTAATACCGAGCCCGTAGAATCCGCTATAGGTAAGGACCTTTGGCTCCCAGCCGCTGTCTGGCCGGGGGAACAGTTGCAGCGCATTCCTGAACTGGGTGGCTGCGAGCTGGCACTTATCTACGTTATTGCCGTCGCACTTGTTGATGACAATGCCGTCGGCCATTTCCATGATACCGCGCTTGATGCCCTGCAACTCGTCACCGGTACCGGCAAGCTGGATAAGCAGGAAGAAGTCTACCATGGAGTGGCAGGCTGTCTCGCTTTGGCCTACGCCCACCGTTTCCACGAATATCTTGTCGAATCCGGCAGCCTCGCAGAGGATGATGGTCTCACGGGTCTTACGTGCCACACCGCCCAGACTGCCGGCCGAGGGACTGGGGCGGATAAAGGAGTCGGGATGGACGGAGAGTTTCTCCATGCGGGTCTTGTCGCCAAGGATACTGCCCTTGGTACGCTCGCTGCTGGGATCGATGGCCAATACAGCCAGCCTGCCGCCATACTCCTTAAGCACGTGAATGCCGAACTCATCAATGCTGGTACTTTTTCCTGCACCGGGAACGCCGCTGATGCCGACCCTGATGCTGTTCCCTGAGTGGGGAAGGCATTTCTCAATCACTTCCTGGGCAATAGCCTGGTGGGCAGGATTGGTACTCTCAACCAATGTTACGGCCTGGCCTAAGACCGAGACGTTTCCGCGCAGAATCCCCTCCACGTAGTCGCCGGCCGTCAGCTGATGACGGGCAAAACGGCCGCGTTTCAGGTAGGGGTTCACTATGGAGACGGGACCTACACCGCCATTGACTTTCAGGCCCTCGAATTCCGGGCTGTTTTCAGGATGTTCCATATCAGATATTAATTAAGGTTCTACTTCGATATTGACTACGGCCTTGGGCTTAGCAGGATCGTTAGTTATCAGGAGCACGCGGGGGCGGGCCTTGGAGCGCTTCAGATACTTGCGGGTTACGCTGACCCTCAGCTTGGTACCGGCACCGGGCTTCAGGACTCTGTTGCCCAAGCTGACGGAAACCGCATCATTGAAGACCTGTACCTGCTCGAAACGCAAGTCGCTCTTGCCCTTATTGAAGACAAGAATGGTGTGGGTCTGCCTGGATTTCCTGGCCCAGGGGCCGAAGGATACCTTTGACTCGGCAAGATCCAGCTGTGGAGCATTCTCCATCTCCTCGGGCGTCATCTGGGAGAAATCAGGCAGCAGTACGGCTGACACCTGAATCTCGTTGGCATCGCTGATCTTATCGCCCATATAGCGGGAAAAGTAAACCGAGGTCTTGTTCAGGCCCATCTGCGGAAGCTTGTCGCTATCCAGCATCAGCCTGACTACTCCGCGTTTCCCGGGCGGAACATTCTCAGGCACATACTGGGCAGACAGGTAGGCGGGCAGGTGCATCAGCTCGGGACGGAAAGCTGTATGCTCCTTATTGATAAGCGAGAACTCCAGCACGGGGTGCTCTCCCTTATGGACATCGTCGAACTCCAGATAGTTGGTTTCTATCCGCACATTGCCCAGGTCAATGGGCAGGTCCTGACCCACATCCTGCAATTCTGTCACTACGGAGCCCTGTATGGTCAGATAGACGGGGGTCTCGGAGGCATTGGTGAGGACCTCCACTTCCTTATAGAAGGTTCCCAGGATGGCGGCGTCAAAGACCAGGGAGATTTCACCGCCCTTGCCGGCGGGAACGGGTTCCGTCGGGAAGGTGACATCCATACAGCCGCAGGAGGGCTTGGCAGAGGTTATCACTAAGGGCTGGTTGCCCTTGTTGGTAAAGCCGAACACGACTCTCTTGGGATGTTGGAACACCACTTCGCCGAGCTTTCTGATTTCCACATCAGGGACGAAACGGGGCTGGGCATGCAGAATGCCTGCACACATCAGGTAAATAATGGTCGGATATATCAGTTTCATTTCTTCGGTTTGTCTTTCTTATACAATGTTATCAGCGAGGCCTCCACCTGGCGCAGCAGATCACGTTTGTCAGTGGAGGGAGAATACACGAAGCCTTCGGTGACAATCAGTTTGCGGCTGACGGTATCCGCCCTCGTGAGTGATACGAAGGGGCCGCCCAGGGCTCCGTTACGCATTTCCCACAGACCGCGTACCTCAAGCACTTTCCGACCGTCCAGCTCACGCATCCGGGAGAAAATTACCGGGTTGCCGTCCACGCGGGTTGTCTGCATCCACTGGTCCTGTCTGCTGCCGGGGATATTCTTCTGCATGACGGAGTCCCTGTACTTGAGAAACTTTCCCTCGTCATCAATATTCCCGCCGTCCCAAGGCAGTATGTACAGGACTACATTCAGGTCCTTCTCATTAAGATTGGAACCGGCCCAGACGAAGTCCTTCCCCACCTTGCAGGCACGTATCTGTTCAGGCACTTTCATCCCATAGCCCGTAGCGGAGAGCATCTTCTTCCCGATTTCCCTGCTGGAATGCCTGCGCAGCAAATCGGCCCTCATTTCTATCTGGGCATCGCCTATCACCTGTCGGATAAAGGCGGCTTTTTCGGAAAGGAAAGCACGCAGGGACTCCAGCGTCGGGGAAGAGACCGTTACCTCAATCTGCGGGCGGGCCACCACATCCCTGGCTACTCCCAGCATGGAACGCTTAAGGCTGGGATCCAGGTGAACGAAGAGTTTGCTGTGGAATGTGGTATAGGTCTGGACATAGTGACGGGAGGATATTCTGACTGTCTTGAAGAACGGTTCCTCCTGCATGAGTCCGGGAACAGCACCCTGGGTGATGGCCTTCAGGGTATCGGCCACATCACTCTGCCATACCTTGTCGTCAACAACCAGAAGCAGCTCGCTGGGCAAGCCCTTGGATGCGACAATCCTCGGCTTCCTGTCTTGGAATGTACAGGATGACAGAAGGAGAGTCAGCAATATCAGCAGGGGACTGGATCTCATATCTTTTTCTTAGCTTTTTCTCAGGCCTATACAAGCAGCCTGCGTGTGACACACATTTCTCGTCCACAAAGGTATCTTCTTTTTCCGGGAATGGCAAAGGTGAAACGAAAAACTTACACAGTAGTTGTTTTTTTTTAACAGAAACAGCATAGGAATCAGAATAATAATGTACTTTTGCGGCCAAATTCAATATAACGGTCATTTATGAAGTTCACTAACTGCCGGGAGCCTTTGTTCCTATTTCTTTTCGCGGTGCTTATCACCACGCTGTTCAGCACCTGTTCCTTCCTGTATCCGCTTAATCCATGGGACGATGCCAACGTCTATATGACCATAGGCAATGCCATGCTGAGCGGCAAGGACCTGTATGTGGATATCTTTGACCACAAGGGACCGGTGCTGTACCTTATGCATGAGATGGCTGCCGTCCTGTCACGCAAC
>Ga0326512_10003488_pt1 | contig 11532 bp, 12 predicted proteins | sample 1_2617_0518_D_FD_203652 | JGI IMG/M metagenome (GOLD analysis project Ga0326512, IMG submission 203652) | Bovine rumen microbial communities from UC Davis, California, United States - 1_2617_0518 | ecosystem: Host-associated > Mammals > Digestive system > Stomach > Rumen | place: USA... | reverse complement strand
GGCACCATCCCCGAGGCCGTCTGGACCGAGTGCTGCGCGAACCTGAACGAGCTGGCTCTCGGCTTCAACGATGCCCAGGTCGACTGCTTCAAGGTTGCCGGCTTCTTCGCCATCTGCAACGCTAACCTCGAGGACAGCGACATCGACCTTCTGGGCACTGTCCTGACCGCCATCGGCCAGGCCATCGGCCTCGCGCTCGACAAGGCGATCCTCTACGGCCGCAACGCCTCCGGCACCCAGAACATGCCGCAGGGCATCGTCAGCCGTCTGGTCCAGACCGCGGCCCCGTCTGGCTACCCGGCCACCGCGCGTCCCTGGGCAGACCTGCACACCACCAACGTGAAGGCCATCGGCACCGCGCAGTCCCCTCTGACTGGCATCGCGCTCTTTAAGCAGATCATCATCGACTCCGCTGCCGCGAAGAGCAACTACGCCTACAACGGCATGGTCTGGTGCATGAACGAGACCACCAGGAAGACTCTGCAGGCTGAGGCCCTCAGCGTCAACGCTGCCGGCGCCATCGTCTCCGGTTTTGAGGCCACGATGCCCGTGCTCGGCGGCCCGGTCGAGACCCTCGACTTCATCCCCGACGGCGTCGTGATCGGCGGCTACTTCGACGACTACCTGCTGGCAGAGCGTGCCGGTCAGAAGTTCGCCTCCAGCGAGCACGTCAAATTCCTGCAGGATCAGACCGTCATGAAGGGCACGGCCCGCTACGACGGCCTGCCCGTGATCGCTGAGGCCTTCGTGGCCCTCGGCATCCTCGGCACCGCCCCGACGGCGACCATGACCTTCGCGAGCGACACCGCGAACGCGGGGGAATAACCCCGTCTGCTGGTAGACTCAGCTCGCCCTCCCCTCTCCGGATGACCGCCACCCAGGCGCCCATGGGCGCTGAGGGTGGCACCGGCGAGGGCGCAGAGAGTGACGCAGAGGCCGAAAACAGCGAAGCCGACCTCCCGGATCTCTCCGGGATGACCAAGGCGCAGCTGCTGGCCACCGCGTCGGAACTCGGCGTCGAGGGCGTCAGCAGCCGGAACACCAAGGCTGAGATCGTCGCGGCCATCGAGGCCGCGGAACACTAAACGAGGAGGACGATCAGATGGACATGCAGCAGCTGCTCAGCGGCCTGAAGGTCGACCTCGGGATCCAGTCGGAACGATTCGACGGGCGTCTCCGGGACCGGCTCTGCGAAGCGCAGCAGCGCCTCGCGGCCGAAGGAATCACCCTGGAGGACACGACTGCCGACCGGGATCTGGTGATCATGTACGCCGGCTGGCTCTGGCGCAGCCGCATCGACGGCGCGCCGATGCCGCGGATGCTGGTCATGGCCCGGAATAACCGCCTCTTCGGCCAGAAAGCGAGGACGGAGACGTGAACAGCATCCTGCACACGCCCTGGTCCGACGAGATCACGCTGATCTGGGTGGAATCCGGGCAGGCCGCCTCCGGTTTTGAGAACCGGATGGAACACCGCAGCACTCCCCCGCTGATGTGCGACTGGGAGGACGGCGTCAGTCAGTCCGAATTTTACCAGAGCATGAAGGCAGGCGTGCAGGCCAGCGCCCAGGCGGAGGTCAATACGGCGGACTATCTGGACTTCTGGCCGGCCGGGTTCACCGGGATCCGATATGCGGAGTTTAAGGGCAAGCGGTACAGGATCCTGCGGAGCTTCCCGCAGACCTTCGACAGCCTGACGCTGATCCTCGAGGAGGTGGTCCGATGAGCGAGACGACTCTGCAGGATGCCTGCGTGGCCGAAGCTCTCCAGCGAGCCCTCTCCCCCATCTTCCCGGACGCGGTCTTCCCGCACATGTACACCGGGCCGCTGCTCCGGTACGTCGTGTGGAACTACAACCAGGTGGGCGAGGTGTGGGCGGAAGGCGTGCCACACGCTGCGCGGTACCTCGTCCAAGTCCATTTATACTACCCGCACAAGGAAGACCCCAGAGAGGACATTCTGGCGATGGAGAGGGCCCTCTTCGACGAGGACTTTACCTGGCCGATCCCGACGGACGCAACGGACGCCGACGGACAGCACTGGGTCCTCGAATGCGAGTACACGGACGGGGGCGGCTTTTATGGCTACACTTGAGCTCACCGGCTTCGACGATCTGGAGGATGCCTTCCGGCGGATCTCGGAGATCCCCTTCGACGTGACCGCCGAGGCGCTGGACGCCATGGCCGCGGTGGCTGCGGATGCGATCCGCAGCACCGGCGAGAGCATGGGCGTCCGGGATCCGGAGAGCGACGTGCACATCCTGGACCGGATCAAGCCGCGCAAGCCCAAGAAAACCACCGAGGGCGGCTATGAGATGATCAGCTTCACCGGAACCCGCCGGCGCGGAAACACCACCACCAGGAACGCGGAGATCGCGTTCGTCAATGAGTACGGCAAAAAGGGCCAGCCGGCCCGGCCATTTATCGGCACGGCGATGAACCGCAACGCCGATCGGATCCAGGACCAGGCCGAGAAGGTCATCGGGGACTGGATAGAAAACGAGTTTAATCAATAAGGAGGAAACACCATGCCTCAGTTTGGCTTGCGAGGGATTAAAGTCGCAAAGTATGTAAACACCAACGGCGTGATCAGCTACACGGACCGGCAGGAAGTCGGCAAGGCCATGCAGGCCAACTTCGAGCTGCGCCGGGCAGAGGCCAGGCTCTATGCAGAAGACGGCCTCGCGGAGTACATGACCTCCGCCGTCGGCGGAACGGTCTCCCTGGGCGTCGCCTATATCAAGGACGCGGCACAGAAGCTCATGTTCGGCCTCACCGAGAAGACGCGCAGCGTCACGCCGACGGGCGGCACAGCCACTTCCGTGACCGGCCTGGCGGTCAGCGCAAAAAGCGAGGGCAACTATGTCGGCCTCGGCTTCTACTGCCCGGCACTGAAAGACAGCGTGAAGGTCTTCTGGTGCTGCCGGATCGCGAAGGCGCTCTTCGGACCGCCCAGCATGAGCCTGCAGACCAAGGGCGAGAACATCGTCTTCAACACCCCGACCACTTCAGGCGAGATGCTCATGGCCGACAGCGACGACGCGCTGCTTTATGAGTCCGCCTATGTCGACAGCGAAGCGGCCGCGATTGCGTGGGTGGATGCGGCGCTGACATGAGTCTGAAGCTGGAGCAGTTCCCCTACGAGTTCGAGGGGAAGACCTACATGCTGCGCTGCAACATGGCCGTCCTGGAGGACATCCAGGACGCACACGGCGGAAACATCGAGGACGCTCTTGACCCGGAGCACGCCATCCACAGCGCGGTGGAATTTCTGACCGCCATGCTCAACGACTACGCGGACGAACAGGGCTGGCCGGAACGCTTCACCATCAAACAGGTGAAGCGGAAGCTGTCCTTCGGCGAGATCTCCACCACGCTGACCGCCCAGATCATGGGAATGGTCATCCGGTCCATGGCTCCGCCGGGAAAAGCCGCGCCGAATACGCCGGAAGAGAATCCGCCCGAGAACTCGGGAAACTGACCGACCGGGCAGGCCGATCCGACGGGATCGACTTCGCCCGGTTTCTCAGCATCTGGCTGCTCGACTGCCACCAGGATGAGGAGATCTTCTGGCGGACCATGAACCCGGCCAGGCTCTGCCAGCTGTATGACGCAAAATTCAGCCGAAGTGTCCACTCCGGACACCGGACGGACTCCGTTATCCGGGCCGCGACGGGCCCAGACTCGGCCCGGTACGTCGACCTATCCCCCAGGGAGGACGACGATGACGACGGAACGCGGCTGGCGGCCTATTTCTCAGGAGGTGCATAACTATGCCAGGACCCACCAGAAACGTCGGCGCGAAGGTCGTGCTGGACGGTGAAAAAGAATATAAACAGGCACTCAACGAGCTGAACGCCGGCAATAAAACCCTGGCCTCCGAGATGCGAAAGCTGCAGGCGGAGTTCAAAGGCAACACCGAGAGCACCGAATACCTGACAAAGGCCGGCGATCTGCTGGAACGGAAGCTCCTGCAGCAGCAGGACAAAGTCTCAAAGCTCCGGGAGGCCGTGGCCTTCGCCGCGAAAGAATACGGAGAGGCCAGCGAGCGGACTCAATACTATGTCCAGCAGCTGAACAACGCGGAGGCCGCGGAGTTTGACCTGCAGCACGCGATCGAAGAGAACAACGCGGCGCTGAACGGCCAGAATGAGCAGATGGTCGGCCTGGGCGACACCGTGGATCAGCTGGCCGATAAATTCGGCATCAAGCTGCCGCAGGGCGCGAAGGAAGCACTCAACGGGATGCAGGGCCTCTCCGCCGGCACCGTGGCCGCCATGGCAGCCGCAGCGGCAGCGATCGCAGCCGTGGTCAAGGTCGTCACGGATCTCGGAAAGCTCACACTGGAGGTCGCAGCACAGGTCGACGAGTATCTCGCCGAGAGCGCGATCACCGGCGTCCCGACCGAGATGCTGCAGGCCTGGGACTACGCAGCGCCCCTGATCGACACGGACGCGGAGACCATCAAGGGCGCCATGACCAAGATCACGCGGGCCATGGGCGACGCAGCAAACGGCAGCGAATCCGCGCTGGAGAAGTTCGAGGCCCTTGGCGTCAGCATTTACGACGAGGCGGACGGCAGCCTCCGGAGCGCGGAGGCGGTCTTCTATGACGTCGTGGACGCGCTCGGCCAGATGCAGGCCGGTGCGGAACGCGATGCCATCGCCATGGAGCTCATGGGCAAGAGCGCCCAGGAGCTGAACCCCCTGATCAACGCCGGCAGCGACGCGCTCCGACAATACGGCGAGGAGGCAATGGCCGCCGGGTACATCCTGGACGAAGAACAGATCCAGAAGCTGGGCGAGGTCGACGACGCCTACCAGAAGCTGCAGCTGCAGATCGAGGCAAACCGGAAGCAGCTGGCCGCGGACTTCGCGCCGGCGGCGAAGGCAGCCATGGAACTCTTCACGGATGTCGTAAAGAAAGCCGGCGAGATGCTGGAGCGCTCCGGGATAGTCAAAAACCTCGCGAGCATCATCGAAAGCCTGGTCGACATCCTGCGGTCAGCCGGGGATATTCTGAGAGGCATCCCGGGATTCCAGCAGGGCCTCAGCGCGGTCTCGGCCGTGCTCGGCGGGATCGCACAGTTCTGCGCGCTGATCGCGGACACGGCGGACGTGATCGGCGGGCTTTTCCAGGTTATTACGGGTGCCGGCGGAGGCCGGATCGAAGGCCTGGAACGAATCGGAAACGCGATGGGCTTCGGCAAAAGCTCCGGCACCCTGAGCCACTGGCAGAGCGTCTACATGCACCAGGAAGGCACGCTGGACCAGTATCAGGAATACTACGCCAACAAACGCGGCGAAAGCATGCACGCCGGGTATGGTTATGACCCCGCGACCGGGCAGTATTATGACATCGCAACCGGAAATTATATCTACGACACCGGCTGGAACGCCGGAGGAACGGAAAACTGGCGCGGCGGCCTGACGTGGGTCGGCGAGGCAGGGCCGGAGCTGGTGGCGCTGCCGCAGGGCAGCAGCATCTACAGCAACCAGGAAAGCCAGAGCATGGGCGGCGACACGTTTTACATCACGATCGACGCCAAGAGCGTGAAAGAGTTCAACGACATCGTGGAGATGGCGAAGACGGCCCGGATCCGCAGCAGAATGAGGTGAGCACATGGCCACAAATAACGTCAGCCTTAACGTCGTCAAGTGGGGGTACGTCGATCAGACGCACCCCGACACCCATTACACGGTCAACACCGGGAGCGCCTACGAGATCCTCGAAAAAACGAACCAGAACAAGATCCTGTTCTTCGGCCTGCAGGAGATCCCGACCGCACTGCGGCGCTACCGGATCACCGGCGTCGACGTCTATCTGAACCCGGTCAACGGCGGCGACGTGGTCTGGTTCTCCTCTATCTATGACGACTTCGACCCGAGCAGCATGACCTGGAACAGCGGACGGCCGGAGGTGAACACCTGGGACCTGATCGCGACGCGCGAGTCCGGATCCGGGGACGCCGTCTGCAGCAAGACCGCGAGCTATCTGGACCCGACGGTGGACATGACCACCATGCAGCAGATCTTCCAGAACAGGGGCTTCGCCGCCTGGGGCCGGTCGGATCCGTACTATGTGAAGCCCGTGAGAAGCAACGGCGGCGTCAACATGATCCGGGTGACCTACGACAGCGAGCAGGTCCTGCACGGCTATCCCGTCCCGGTGGAATACCCGACCGGGATCGTGGACCCGAGGATCCCGCACACCTTCGCCTGGGAACTCCGGAAGCACGCGAAGAACTGGTACTGCATGGACGAGGTCTTCCACCAGGCTTCCGCGAAGTTCTACTGGAAGCTGGAGACGGACGAGAACTGGACGGTTATCAACCTGACCGACGAGATGAGCGTCACGATCCCGGCCGACACCTGGCCGACGGCGGCCCGCGTACACTGGTACGTCGAAACCGTCGACGAGGACGGCGTCACCGCCCAATGCAACGAGCAGATCTTCAGCACGCCGACGCCGTGGATCTTCTTCACGGACTACCCGTCCGGCGCGGAGGTCGACATCCGGAAGCAGCTGCTGTTCGCGTGGAAACTGAGCACGCCGGTCGGAGACTATGACCAGGAGTCCGCCACGCTGTACTGGAGGACGTCGGATGAGGAACCGTGGAACACGATCACGACCGGCTCGGAAAAAAGCATTACAGCGCCGGCGCTGACCTTCCCGACCTACTCCACGATCACCTGGTATCTGGAAGCGACCGACACCGGCGGATACACGGCCGTCTCGGACGAGATGACCTTCACCACGCCAACCGTCAAGATCAGCGCCGTCATCTACCCGGAAGGCAGCGACATCAGCACCAAGGTGGCGCACACGTTCCAGTGGGTCTATTCCAATAAATTCTACACGGACTACGCGCAGCAGAGCGCGGTCTTCTACTGGCAGAAAATCCCATCTGAGGGATACAACGAGATCCCGATCTCCGGGAACATCAAGACGCTGACCATCCCGGCCAACACCTTCCCAACCAGCTCCAAGATCCGGTGGTACGTCGAAGGCACGGACGCAGGCGGCACCACCACCAGAACCGGAAACCGGACATTTGATACGGTTACGACCAGGATCACACCGCAGGACTGCCCGACCAGCGGATACTGTGACCCGAGAAACCCGATCACCTTCAGCTGGTACTACTCGAGCGTGCTGGGTGAGTATCCGCAGCAGAGCGCCGTGTTCTACTGGCGCGAGGCAGGTGATGAGGAGTGGACGGAGATCCCGGTCTCCGGTGACATCCAGACGCTGACGATCCCGGCCAACACCTTCCCGGTCGCGTCGGCGGTCGAATGGTATCTCGCCGGCACTGACACCGGCGGCACCACGACGAGGACGGAGCAGTACACCTTCTCCACGACCGCGGCGACAGCATACGCGATCTGCGTTTCTCCCATCGGCCAGGTGGAAGACGGGACGAAGCCGATCACGATCACCTGGATCGTCCGGAACGACGACGGCAGCCTTCCCCTCCGGACGGTGCTCGAGTGGAAGTATGACACGGAATCCCAGCTCGAATGGAAAACGCTGCTGGATACGGTAAACACGGACACCGAGTTCACGGTTCCGGCCGACACCTTCAGCGCCGGCGCCGTGGAGTGGCGCGTCAGCGCATACAACCGCGATCTGATCCAGGGCCCGTACAATGTGGCGTCGTTTGTCTGTCTCCATTCTCCGGAAGCTCCTGCAGGCCTCGCTGCGACACCTGTCCCCAGGACGACCGTCCGGTGGCAGGCTGCCGGGCAGGAAGCATATGAGGTAGTCATCGACGGGAAAACCGTGGCCAAGGAATACGGCCCCGGCGTCTACACCTACCAGCAGAACGAGCCGCTGGAGGACGGCGAGCACGTCATCCGGGTCAGAGTGCAGGGCCAGTTCGGACTCTGGTCCAACTGGTCGGAGACGACGATCCTGGTGCAGAACGAACCCGGGAACGCCATCCAGCTCTCCGGAGTCTTCGGCCTCGACGCCCAGCTGGTCTGGTCCGTCAGCAGCGAGGACCCGGACGCCACGACGAACGTCTACCGGGACGGGAAATGGATCGCGACGCTGCGAAACACGCTGGACTTCACGGACCGCCTCGCGCTCGGTGAGCACAGCTACTTCGTGGAGCTTTGGGAAAGCGACGGGAACTACACCAGATCCAACACGGTGACCGGCACGATGACAGCGGACGCGGCCGTCATCGCGGAAACCGCCGGCGGCGACTGGATGGAGATCGACCTCACGGAAAACGTGGAAAAGAAGGGCAGTTTTTCCTGGCAGAAAGAGTACGCCGTGCGGAACGTGCTCGGAAGCGAGTTCCCGATCATCGAGGTCGGCAAGAACATCACCCTGACCGGAAGCTACTCCTGCGCCTTCAAGGATCCACAGAGCGCCAGAGCGTTCGAGCAGCTGCGAGGAAAGTCGGTCATCATCAAATCGCACCGGGACAACCTGCTGTCCGGCGTGCTGGTGAATCTGAATAAGCAGCCGTCGAAGTTCTACGTCAATTACACGTTCACGCTGCAGCAGGACAGTCTGGAGGACTTTATCGCCAATGAAACGTGAACTTGATTTCCGATACACCATCCTGCGCAACGGCGCCGACTACTGCACCATTGACCCGGTCTCAGGGTCAATGCCGACCATCACCATGATGGACAGCGGGGAGATCAAGACCACGTTCATGGGCACTTTCTATGATCCAGGCGACAGGGTGGACTGGCTGACGGATGAGATCCGGCCGACGATCATCATCGACGGCGTCCCCCACCACCTCGGGATCTACCTCCCGGGGACGGTGGAGTTCGCCGAGGACAACACATCAAGGACCGTGACCGTCGAAGCATACGACCGGTGCTGGAGAGTGCAGACGCGCTGCGCGGAGACGCTCCGGTACTTTGCCCAGGGACTCAACTATCTGAACGTGGTCGTGAGCCTGCTGACGGACGCGGGGATCACCAGCGTGGCAAAAGTTAACACATCACACACCCTCGTCGAGGACCGGGAGGACTGGAACATCGGGACGTCAAACCTCAGCATCGTGAACGAGCTGCTCGCTGAGATTAATTACAAGCAGCTATGGTTCGACCAGGATGGCACTGCCAGACTAGAACCGGCGGCGCAAGCCAAGGCTGAGAGCATCCAGCACACCTTTGACGACACCAACGTCAGGAGCCTCATGATCCCGGGGATCCGGAAGTCCACGGACGTCTACGCCGCGCCGAACGTCTTCCTCTGTGTCTGCAGCAACGCAGACAAAAGCGGGCCGATGTCCGCCATCGCGGAAAACACCAACCCGCAGAGCCCTCTCAGCCTCCCGAGAAGGAAGCGGAGGATCACGCAGGTCATCAACGTGAACAACATCGCATCCCAGGCCGAGCTGGAGGTCTACGCGAACCGGATGGTCACCAGCAGCATGCTGAGGGGCGAGACGATCAGCGTGGAGACCTGCCTGCTCCCCGGCTTCGGCGTCAATGACGTCGTCGGGATCCAGTACGGCGATTATATGGCGATCTGCGTGGAGAAGGCCTGGACGATGACCATGGGCGTCGGCGGGACCATGCAGCATACGCTGGAAAGGGTGATCATCAATGCAGAATAATCCGTTTCTTGACGCCGGGGAGAACCTGAGCGCAAGGCAGAGCGCCGCAGGCTTCGACAGCCAGGACTTCCGGCTCGCGGCCGTCTATTCCGTCAACACGGAGAACACGGCCGTCCGCCTGCTCCTGGACGGGACGAGCTCCCCGACGCAGAAATATTACAAGGCCCTGACCGGCGCGTGGCCTCTGGCTCCGGACGACCGCGTGATCGCCCTGAAGATGTCCGGGACCTATGTAGTGGTCGGGAAGATCGGAGGGAAGCCGGACGATCCGGATCCGCCGACGTACATCGCAGCGCCGCATACGGTCTTCGCCGGCCCGGCCACGGGCGAGACTTCCGCGGAAGCGACGTTCCGAACTTTGACAAGAGACGATATACCAGGAGGCGGAGACGTGGAGACCATCATTGTGACGTCCGGGATCCTGACACCGGCGTCCGGCGTAACCATTGCATCACAAAAGCTGGCATACTGCGGAAAGTACGCGGTCCTGCACTTTAGTTACAAGCCGGGAACGAACCTGCAGCACGCATACGACAGCAAGGTGCTGGCCACCCTGGCAGCGGACTACAGACCGGCCGTCAATAAAAACGTCATGGCGCAGTCATTCAACGCAGCAACAGCCACGGGAGGCCTGACGGAAGCCCTGATCAAAATTACTGATTCCGGCACGGTTACCCATTGTGGGATCGCCACCTATAACGGGACCTATGAGTGCTGCATCGAATACCTGCTACCATAAACGGAACAAGGAGGATTAAAACATGGCTTTGAATGTGACGACCGCGGTGATCGGCTCCGGCTGCAACACCGCAACCGCGTCCCCGTCCCTCGCCCAGTGGGATCAGGGACAGGTCCTGAAGATCGAAGGGGTGGACCTGCCGAGCGCGTACCAGGTCGAGTTCTCGACCGAGTACACCCGAAACGCGATCCCGCAGATCGGTGACGAGAACGGCGTGGCGATCCCGAACGAGCTCCTGCAGCGATCGGCGCCGATCACGGCATACATCGTCCTGCACGAGGGCTTGAACGACCGGGAGAGGGAATACTGGATCACAATTTACATCACGCCCGGGACGCCGCCGGAGACGATCACGCCGGATCCGGAGCAGATGGACGTCATCGACGAGACGATCGCAGCCCTGCAGGATGGCGTGGCAGCTGCCGAGGCCGCAGCACAGTCCGTGCAGAACATGGGCGTCGAGGCAGAAACGCTGCCGGAGGGATCCGAGGCCAGCGTGGAGAAGACAGTCGACCCGGAGACCGGAGAAGTCACGCTGAGCTTCGGGATCCCGACCGGGGCCACGGGCGCCACCGGGCCTGTCGGGCCGCAGGGCCCGCAAGGCATCCAGGGCGAGACCGGGCCGCAGGGCCCGCAGGGCATCCAGGGCGAGACCGGGCCGCAGGGACAGAAGGGCGACAAAGGTGACACCGGCGCGACAGGTGCGACAGGGCCGCAGGGCCCGCAGGGCATCCAAGGCATCCAGGGCGAGACCGGTCCCACCGGGCCCCAGGGACCTGCCGGCGTGATCCAGAGCGTCAACGGAAAGAGTGGAGCAGCCATCACCCTCGACTCCGGCGACATCGAATTTGACGATTCTGTGACCTACGCAGCGGGGTCAATCGGTGCAGAGGTTTCTGACGCAAAGAACGCTATTGATGAGTTAGATGCTGACAAGACAGCGTTTAAAGATTTCCAGTCAGATGGGTTATACAAAACTATTACGAATTGGCGTCTTGGTCAGATACGGTCTAACTTCCCGAACTGGACAGATGCGACCAAGATAATGACAACGGCTGAACCGTTTGCCATAGCACAAGGGACAAAGATCGAGCTGAGCGCTGGTTACAGTTTTATCGTTATTCGGTCAACCGGCGCGGCAACGAGGTACAACAGTTCTATTGTCGTTAACTTTGACGATACGATCTGGCTTGAAGTAAACCGGAC
>Ga0326512_10003487_pt1 | contig 11532 bp, 15 predicted proteins | sample 1_2617_0518_D_FD_203652 | JGI IMG/M metagenome (GOLD analysis project Ga0326512, IMG submission 203652) | Bovine rumen microbial communities from UC Davis, California, United States - 1_2617_0518 | ecosystem: Host-associated > Mammals > Digestive system > Stomach > Rumen | place: USA... | reverse complement strand
TCCAATATTGCTTTTAGCATACTAATTATTGTGATATTCTGTTAAAGCTTTAATTTGATCCGCTTCAGTCTCAAAACTAGATACTATAAACTTCCTAAAATCCTCTGCGCTGTTTAATAGATTTTCCGCGGAAATAGTTACATAAGACCCGATTGTGGTTTCTCCAGAAAGCCAATCACCATGCTTTGAAATAATCTTATCAAGAATCTCTTTATTAGTTTCAGTTACTTTTATTAAGCCATTGTCGCCACCAATAGCAGAAATCATAGAATTAGCAATTGAATCATCAACAGCATGATATGTATCATATAAAAATGCTACATCCTATTTAGCTATATCACTGGTTATCTCAGAGAATTTTCCAGCCTGTGCTAATTCGATTTGTTCCTAAGCATACTATTCTGCGCGTTGCTTAATCTCTTCTTCATGCTCTTTCTTAATCTATTCTGCAGCTTCTAATAAATAATCCTATGGATTTTCGGATTTATAACCTACCGCATTTTCTAGGCCTTCATTAAATTCTTTAGCCTATTGCGCTAACTTTTCCGCACGAGCATACAGGAATTCATCGTCATAAATACTTTCATATAAATTTGAAATTTCATCCTAAACATAATCTATAGAAGCATGTTCCTAAGCTGTGTCAATTTTTGCCATAGAGTCTGCAATTAAACTCTATTTAATTGATTCGATCTATTCCGCGCGACTAGAATATAACTAACTCAAACGGTCTTTAATAAAAGCGGCATTTGCAGCTTCTACATCGTCATCAAACTATTCATAATATTTCTAAAGCTAGAGTTCTTCACCTTCGGTAAAATCACCCTATGCTAAACGCGTGGCAGTCTAAGCAATATCAGCTAATGAAGTACCTCCATTCGCCAACCACTTTTCTTCAGCTTCCTATGCAAAATTACGCTATTCTTCATCAGCAGTTATCTAATCTAATATAGATTGATTTTGGGCTAAACGCAACTAAACTAATGTATTATATTGAGATTCATGTATACCACTTTTATTTAATTCTACTCGAGCCTAAGATATATAATCCTCTGTAACTTCCGATTTTTTCTACTATGCAATTTCATTAACAAGTAATTCATTTTCAGCTTTAGCTTGGCCTACAAGTAAATTAACTTGATTCTCCTAATACTATGCAAGGAGATCTTTTTCGGCCTATGCGGTATATTCCTATATTAGTCCAGAAGTTTTAGCATATCCGCTCAAATCACCAGATTTGGCCTAAGAAACAGCTACATAGTGATCAATCGCTGTTATATTAGAATCATACAATCCATTTAAATATTTTTCTAACCATTGTGAAAATGAAAGATCTATATCTTCTTTACTTCGATGTATAAATAATGAAACATAACTCTTTAATGCATTGGCATTAATTCCTCTTGTATTAGAAAAATCATAACCGTCTATAATATTATTAATTTCTTCCGTTGTTTTTCCTGAATTAATTAATTCATCTATATTTTGGTTTTCACTTAAATCAGAAAGCCCCTAAACTGCTGAAATAGTCGCATCTTTTTCTGCTTTTAATTTATTAACTAATTCTTGATCTCGACCTAAATAAGCCTATTCAATATCATTATAATTATCATAATAAAATTTCCCATTAAATAATTGAAAATCATCTAAGCCTTTGCCTAATTTCTCAGCCATTTCTGTAGCAGTTTTTAAATCCATACCTTTAGTAGCATTAGAAATTGCCTTTTCAAAATCAGACATATTACTGGTTAATTTTTCACCTAAGGTAGTAAATTCAGTAGTTAAATTTGCCGTTAAATTATCTCTAATTCCAGTTAATAAATCAGATAATGTATTTCCTAGCAAACCTAAATCTAATTCATTAATAGCTTCTATAACTGAGTTAATTCCCTACAAAGAAGTTAAATCTGCGTCCTATACAGTCGCAAGAAGTGTTTCAGCAGATACATAATCACTCTAGGATATTTTAGCAATTTCATCATAAATATTAGTTAAATTAGTTAGCTATGTTGTTTTCTAATTGTCACTTAAAAAATCATTATTTAAAATATCATCATATTGTTTTTGAATAGCCTATAATGTAGCTACACTAAACTAATCTACATATCCTTGTAAAGATTTTTTAACTTCTTCATTTTTAAAATCAGTATTATCAGCCCAATTAGAATAATCTGTAAAAATATTTTTATATTGCTCTTCTAAAGCTTTTAATAATAATGCCTATGCATCCTCTGAGATGCCACTTTCTGTAATATAATTTTTAGAATATTTTCCTAAGTTTTTATAGATTTCATTAGCTGAATCGTCAATTCCCGTTTTTGTTAGTTCCTATAACTATTCATTATAATATTCTAAATTTTTCGCTCTTTCGCCATTAAGCCCTGTATAAAATTCTTCTATTAGCCGTTTTTCGTCAACATCTTGATCTTTACCATTAACATCTTTATATTTTTCTGTTCTAATTCGAGATCTATTTCTATCTAAATATGCTTTTAAATCTGTATTTAATTGTTGCTATATTCCATACTGCTATAATTCATTCGCAACATAATTTTTATTGCCTAATGCCTCAGCTTCGGTCTATAAAATTTTCATATACTCAGCATTAGAACTATTAATTTTACTGGTAACAAGTAAATCCTGGAAATTTGCAGCTCTACTTGCATCAAATAAATACTCACCTACTGGTTCTCGAAGATTCTATATAAAAGCTTTTTCTCTTTCATTACTTGATTTACTTATTAATTGCGTCTATGCTTGCTAGAATGTTAATGCTTTATCACTTTTTGCTAATTCTACTAATGATGATATTACGTTATTAAACATTTCTATTTCATTCGGATTAAGCTATTCTATAATAGTCGCTGGGGGCTGCATACCACTAGTAAATCCCCAATTCTATATTGCTTCCTGAGTAACAAACTATTCTGCTGTATTATCTGCCATCAAATCTCTTAGCGTTTCAACGTTTAAATTATGTGACCACCCGAGAGATTTATCAATAATATAATCTTGTAAATCACTCATGCCGCCGCTAGGTACAATGTTTGCTAAACTTTTCCATATATTAAATCCACGTTCTTTTAACGGCTCTTGTCCATAAACACTCTTTAATACATATGAAAGATCATTTAACCCGGCTAACTCAGCACCTAAATTTGATATAAAACTAGTTTTATACGCATTTGCTTTAGCTGTAGCTAACTAATTATAAGCATCAGTCATATTAACGACATAGTTGCCCTCTGCGTCCATTCCAGAGATTAATTCAGGATATGATGCTGCAATATCATTCTATAATTTAATGAACTCCTCTTTTGCCTCTGCACTACTAAACTAGGCGGCAGATAATTCATCAAACTTAGTTTTATAATCTGTTAAAGTTTTAAGTTGTGATTTTGCTTCAATCTTAGTGTTATTAGTTTCTTTAATAGCGTTCTATAATTTAGTCATTCTTTCTGCAGTTGATTCACTTGCCATACCAATTGCTTCAAGAATACTTGGTAAAGCGGTTAATGCTCCTAGAATTGCTCCGGACATTCCACCAACCATTAGTCCAGTTCCAAGACCGCTTAATATGCCACTCGCCGCGGTTAAACCAGTTTTTAATCCACGATTTTCATTAACATCAATAGATGCCGCCCAAGTAGATGTAGCTAAGCCTGCCGCAGAAGCAAGCATACCAGTGGTCGTGCGTATTTTAGTTTTAGATACATTCTAAGCCTTTATTTCTTTTAAATGTTGTTCTTCCGCAGCTTTTCGCTTTTCAATTTCTTTTAATTCAACTTCAGTAATCTATTTTTGTGTTTCTTGAGCATCAATAACTTCTTGTTTATCAATAGCGGCTATTTCATTTGCTACTCGCTACTTGTTTAAAATTTCATCTGCCGCAGCAATCTTTCCTTCTGCTGCAATTTTAGCGCGCATATTAGAATAAGACATCTTAATTGTATTAAAAATATTAGTAACTAATGTAGCTAAAGTAACAAAAGTACCACCAATTTTTCCTACAACAGCTAATGTTCCAAATTTATCACTTAACTAATCTAAACTAGTAATAACCTAATTAGCCCAATCTAATATTCCTTTATATAAATCTTCTATTCCACTATTAACATATAATGCCTAAACGCTAGTCTAAAACTATTGTGTTTTAGCTTCAACTGAATCTAAAGTCTTTAAAAATTGTAGCTGGGATGCATCCTCAGATTCCGCCGCATCCGCGCTTAGTTCTTTTAATCTATCATAAGAAGAAACTAACGCCAAGAAACGAGATTGCTGTCTATTACCAGCCATAATAGTAGCAATATAACGCTACGTGTTAGTGTCAATTGTATCCCATTTTTCAGCTAATTCCATAATTACATCATCAAAATTACGAAATTCACCCGCGGCATTATGAATACTAATTCCAACTGTCTATAAAGCCTTGTCAACACGGTTTAAAGACATTTCCTATCCTTCGCTATCAACCAATTTAGAAGGATCAGAAGTCATTTCACCATATCTACTAATAATAGACTTCATAGCAGAACCAATATTTTCTGCGGATTCACGGGTAGCTTCAATCATTACAGCCATCATTGCCGTAGTATTTTCAAAACTACTACCTACAGCTTGAGCGGAAGAAGCAGTCTTACTCATTGCGCTTGCCAATTCTGTTACGCTAGTAGCAGAACTCGCCGCAATAGCAGAATAAACATCTACAACTCTCTCAGCATCCGTCATTTCCATCTTAAAAGAACGCACAGCATTAGTCATATAGTCAGTTGCCTATGCATAATCTAATCCGGAAATACGTGCCATCTTTAAGGTCTATTCAGTTAATGCCATTACATCGGCAGTCTGTAAACCCTATTGATAATACAATTGAGATACTTGATATACACCACTAATAGATGCTGCATAATCACGTGCCAATTGAGTATATTTAGGCATCTAATCCCATAATTCACTCTAATCCATGCTCGTAACAATTGCAATTTCAGTAATAGTGGCATCTAACTCTTTTACAGTAGAAATCACAGAATCAATAGCCTAACGAACCATACGTATTGCCGCATAAACACTAAACCAACGCTATACTACGCCCTGTAATTTTCCTAAAGCTTGTTCTTTCGCGGTAACCTGATCTAGCTATTGCTTATATGTATTAGCTTCATCTGTTGGAAAAACATTCTGTCGTGCGCTCTATCCAATAGCACCTGCTGTTGATTTAAAGCCCTCTAATGTGCTACCTTTCTACTATTCCATAGAAGCGCGCAAATCTTCAATTTGCTTTACTAAATTTTCATTTTCAGCTTTTACTTTATCAAGCTCTGTTTGTAAATTAGTAATAGCAGTATCATAATTAGACTAGCGAGTTTGTGCTTCAACAAGCGCTTTCTAGGCCATATCACGCGATTCTGTCTAAGTTACTAATTTTTCTTGGCCTTCCTAGATTGCTTTCTAGACTCGGCCAAAAGCAGAATCAAATTCATTAATTGTCTTCTATACTGCTTCATTAATACTATTAGTATCAATTAAACGAGTAATTTTGGGTAACTAATCTGGTTTAATTAAACCGCCATTCTAAGCCATAAATTCCTAAAATTGAGCTTTTACAGCTTCAATAGAACCGCGTAGATCAATAGAATTAACAAGATTATTGATATTACTACCCGCTTTACCATCAGCACCAAAAACCGCTTTATAAAATTCCCGTGCACCATTAAATGATCCACTTAACTAAGAAAATAATTCCTAAATTCTTCCTTTAATATTCTCAGGAGTTAAATCTTTAAAAAAGGTATCTAGCATTCCTTTAGTATCTACATTCTATCCCTTTAAAGCACTAGATAATCCCTTTTCCATAGTACTGCGTAAGCTATCAAAAATATTATTATATGAATCGCTGATACCTTTAATTTCGGCATCTAAATTCATACGACCTTCTTGAGTTGCTAAAATAGACTATTTATTTTTATTTAAACTTAACTGAATATCATTAAGTTTTTTCTCAATAGCATCAACTTCAGCCTATGCTTTCTTTACTTCTCCAGCAGCATCCTATGCTCCTTTTGACAAATCCTAAAATAATGTATTAGCATCCGCTTTAGATAAATCTGTGCCAAGGCCAGCAAATACATCTTTTAGTTGCTGAGACCCCTATACAGCAGAAAGCAAACCTTGATTCAATTTAGTATTTAAATCCTGTTCTAGGGCAGCGATCTAGCTACGGAAACTATCAATTTCTGTCCCAAAATTTCCAAAATTTAAATCATTAACGGTTACCTACTATAATAATCGTACTACATTTTGTATTGCTTCTCCAGCATGATTCGCCTTTTCAACAATTGCATCAATCTAAGTATCACTAGAAGCTTTTGGAAACATATTTTTGCTTAATCCCTTAACTTCATTACTAGCCTATTCAAAAGCTTTAGTTACATTTTTACTAATGCTCGCGCCGGGATCAAGTTTCTGAATCTAGCTCTATAAATCAGATAAACTCTTCTAATACCCAGTAACTCTTGCCTAAATATCTACTGTGATATTCGCCATCTAATTTCACTCTCCTTTCACTCAAATATATAATAAAAAAAAGCCACTTTCCCGCAAGAAAGTGGCTATTAAACATCTGGATCCAAGTCCTCCCCCAAATGCTAAATTTCAACTATTAAATTTTTATCGTCACCGACAGTCTCCGGCAACCCTATTATATCAAACGCGGACACCGTTGGATCAGCCCTTTCTCCCAATCGTAAGTTAATATCACTTACAATCCTAACCTTGGGCATATACAAAATATTTGTATAATTCCTGCCCTCATTCTCGTCCTTAGAATAGAACTTTCCTTCCAAGGAGAACAAACCATTGAAGCGTTCCTTCTACAATGTATAAGAAATCGCTTCCTTCCCATAATCATAGTAGTAATCCACTACATATTTTTTACTAGTGTCTGCCAATGTATTCAATTCTTTATCCGTGTATAATTCTAGACAAGGACGCTCTCCGCCAAAACCGTCGGACTAATTCCGAATGCGCTTGCCATATATCTTTTTTTGAACCGCATCGCGCGCATATTCAAAAATAAAAGTTTTCTTTCTAGTGGCATCAACGGGCCAATGCTCTAAATAAACGCGAGGTACTTCCTCACCAAGAGCGAAATCAAATGGCCCTTCTGTTTTGTGCATTAAAATTGGTTTTTCTATTCCTTTAGTTGCTACCTTCGCGCCCAAAAGAATACCCAAACCAAACTAAGATACTACGCCTTCAGTCATCTAAAACCGAACTTCGGAACGGTCTTGCCATACAACTTTAGGCTGGTTTTCCCAGCCACCACGCGCGAAGATAGCTTTATTCTGCTCAGAAAGCATTGACATTGATATATTTTCAAAGTATAGTACAGGTTCATCTGCCTCTATATATCTATCACCAAATTGCATAGCGGTTTTCGCGCGAAGAGTTACTTCATATAATTCTTTTATACCAAAATATTGTTCAATCAAAGGTATTCACCTACCTTTTGAATAAATAAAAAACCTAGGGACTCCGAAGAGTCCCTAGGGCTTAAATTATGGATTAGGTGTCTCAGAAGATCCAGATTCAGGATTCAAAGAACCAGTATCATCACCAGTATTGGTATCAGTGCTATTTAGTACGTTATAACGAACTAGCTTCATCATTTCCTGACCATCACGTAGAACGTTTAGAGTCATTTCAAATGTAGAAGGATCACCTTCAGCCTATAGGGTTAGGGTTACATTGGACTGTACCTTAGCCTTACCAATAATGAACTGGAAGGGCTCATCACGACCGGTCTTTTCGGAACGAATTAAAGTATCACCAACTACACGATAGGTGCCTGGGAAGGTATCAGGAGAAATGGTTACTTCTACTGCATCTTCAGCAGTACTCTCGGCATCTACAATCTCGTCCCAGAAAATACGAATCTTGTCACCAGCAGCAGGTGCTTCTCCCTCGGAAGCAATACCAGCAGCAGGATTCTTAAAGATTACAGTATTGGTATCATTCATGGTACCTGTAGTAATCTGAGTACGATAACCTTTGGTTAGGTTAATTAGCTTAATTGGATGGCCTGTAACAGCCTTTGGATGCATTGTGATACCGGTAATGTGATCCTTTGGAGCAGGAACCTTACCCTCTGCATCAACCTCAACTTCCTCAGTGTGATGTACTACAATTTCAGCTTTTCCTTCATCATCAGAGGTACGCTTGATAGCACCGCCCATCATGAAACGAAGGGATTCTAGAGACATTAGAGCATCTTCTAGAGTAATATTGATTTCCTTACCATCATTTATGTTACGATTGCACCTATAAACAATCTCTTATATTTTCATATAAGATCAGACTATATCTTCACCCTTTAGGGTGTTCCGCACAGAAGAGTTAGGTTTTTACTCTTACTTAGTCGTTGAACCTTCTTCCCAAATAAAACCATTAGCTTGTTCTAGTTCGCCATGTACGCATCGTGCTATCTATGCAATAGAAACCCCCGTTGCTTTATGCGCCTATGACATTGAAGAATATTCAGCTATTTTTTTATGCTGTAAATCATATTGTATAACAGGAATAGGCGTTTCAAAATGTTTTTTATCTTTTGAAGCCTGTTTTAATTTCTAATAATAATGAAGATTATTTTCACGCGGCGAAGCCCACTCTAAGTTATCTACATTATTATTTAATTTATTTCCATCTTTATGATTTACAATAGTTTTATTTTCTGGGTCAGGATTTGGAATAAAATGCTCGGCAACCAATCTGTGTACATAAAAACGTTGCTATTTTGAATTTTCAAAAGTTAATTTTACTGAGCGATATCCGCTACTAATACATCCACTAAGCACATGCTAATTATTTTTTCGACGTACAATACCAGTATCGCTAACTTCATAATTACTATTTTGTTTTAAAGTAAGCCAAGTCATTTTATCATTCCTCCTTTTTAAGCTTGGCTGCTAGTTGCCCAACCAATATAATTTTTTAGCATTCACACTTATACTCACGCATTATGTTGTAGCTTATATTGGAATAAGGGTTTTCCAGCAATTCACGGAATTTTTTCTCTTACCTATTAAGTATGAGGGGACCTACGGTAAGCTTTAAGTCCCACTGGACTAGACGTGGGTTACCCCAACCGCCCTGAGCCGCTACATTTTCTGCAGTGGTTTCAATGGTGGAAACTTTTAGGGAATCTAGATATAGTACAATATCGCCCTTGTATACGCCAGTCTTGATATCATCATCAAGAGCTTCAAAGTATACGTTGGCAACCTCTTTTATACCATATTTGTCAAAAATATTAACATTATTAGCCATAAAAGTTACCTCCTAAATTATGACTTGTCATCATTAGCAATTGAACGCATCCAATGCTTTAACTATGACTTTTCTAACTTTGCGCCTGCTAAAGCAGCACGCTGATTTATATTAAACTAATCGCGCCACCCCATCCGCTTGAGCTGATCGTGAAAAGCATAATAAGTAATGTCCCAAATATTTAAAATATTTAGGCCGCAATCATTTAAAGGAAGACTTGCGATTAAATCTGAAAAACTTAAATCAGTTCCTTCCTACTTCGCTTTTTTAGCTTTCGCGCGCCGGAGCTTTTCTTTCCGCTCACGTTTCTGCATCTTCAGGCGCTTAGTAATGTCAGGATCATCTTCATAAATAATAATCTCGTCTTCCTCAGTTTCAAGGAAATACATTCTACGCAATACTTTCTAAAAATCGTAAAACTTATCCTCGGTTAATAAGTGTTTTTCAGCTAATGGGCCTATAACAATTTGTGCCGGGTCTAAAGAAAAAACAACATCTTCATGAGTAAAAAATTTAAATCCTCTTTTCATTAAAGTATGAATTTGAGGATCTAGATTACTCATTAGTAAAATATACTAAAAATCAGTTAATTGAGCCATTAACTCGGTTAATTCTTTATCGGCATCATGCTATGTAGTAGGCTTCACCGCGGTTAATACACTTAAATACTTCTAAAATTCATCATATCCTTCATCTACAATCTATCCTAATGTTGCAGGATAAACCGCGCAAATATCGTCTATAAATATAGGTGAGCCTTTTAGAAACTTTAGTATCTCATTATCAGTTAAATTCATTGATTTGATACACCATAGAATATCCGCCAATCCAAGGACTTAATGTTAGGGCATCTGCGCGCCTAAACTATAATGTACCTATACCCGCCATTTTTGCTTCATTGAACATATTATCAATTTCCTACATAATTAAATATGGGCGCAAGGATCTTTCATCCAGTAGCCATTCTTCATATGGACAGGCGATATCAAAACGGATTGTGGAAATTTTAAATTCAGGATTTAACTAATTAACTACGAAATTACTGAATAATGCCGTTACATATGACATCTTTTCAGTACTATCGTCAAAAATCTTTGGCACGATTAAAATCTATCGGTTAATTAAATCTGCGCCATCTACATCTGGATACTTTTCTGTATTTAAAGGATCCCGCACTTGATATTTTAATAGACGACATAATTTTTGGTTAGACATAAGTTTGTTTGCAATTCTAAAAGTATTATCTCCCATTACAGCAAATCGGCGCTGTCCAGCATCTTCATTAGCCATTCATCTCACCTCACCATAATGGAATTATTTCAATTGTTTTACTGCATTCTTTATTATTATAAGTAGCAGATAAAACTATTTTACCTAGTTTATTTTTACTATTGGCATGTAATACATAATACTTATGATCCTTATCATATGTAAGAGTACCTAAATCCTCTCCGCTCGTGATTGTTAATTCCACTTCTAACGGAGTTTCCTCACTGCCTTCCAATACTAGATAATAATTTGCATATCTATCTAAGCGTACCTTGTCTGGCCCATAAATATACGCGGGCTCATCCGCGGCAGAAGCATTCACAACGATTTCAAAAGATTTAGTAACTGCCTTACGGGGATCCTAAGCATCATAGTTCTTTAAGCGCATTTTTATAACCGTACTACCGGGATTTAATGCTATTAATCTTCCTTCTTCATTAAATCCAACAATAGTTTGCTCTTTTTCCGGCACCAGTACTACTTGCCATTCGTTTAATGTCTATTCAGTAAAGTTAGGAATAATCTCTTCGCCAACACTATAAACCGGCTCTAAAGTAGGAAATAGTAATTTATCTGTATCAGCTACATCTGCAATTAAATCATCATATTGCAGATTAACTTTGTTTTCAGTTAATGACATATAAAGTATTCCTTGAACACTTGTAAAGTCCGCTTCAACCATCTTCCAACTTTCATCTTCAATAATAAAGTTGGTGCCACGATTTATTGTATTTTCAATCTCAGAATGAGCATCAATCGGGCGCGGCATGATAATCTCGGCATATTTGTTGGGCTAGGGCGTAATAAGATTGTGCCAAGTACGAAAATTACCCTTCACCTTCTCATCAGTAGAGCTTAATACATAAGCCCACGACTACTTCAAATATCCCTTATCATTTATCCATTTTACTAAATAGTTACATTTTAATATATCAAAAG
>Ga0326512_10003486_pt1 | contig 11536 bp, 11 predicted proteins | sample 1_2617_0518_D_FD_203652 | JGI IMG/M metagenome (GOLD analysis project Ga0326512, IMG submission 203652) | Bovine rumen microbial communities from UC Davis, California, United States - 1_2617_0518 | ecosystem: Host-associated > Mammals > Digestive system > Stomach > Rumen | place: USA... | reverse complement strand
TGCATACGTCGTGTGGATTTTCATTTTGAAGCCTTCTTCCCAATAGCCCCAATAAGGAGCAAGGGCTGCGAAGAATATTCTCCATCCGCTGTGGACGAGGTTGCTCATCCGCTTTATAAAATTGGCAGCAAGAACATGACCGCCAACAGGGAATCCGTCGTAGGACTCTCCGAACCATTCGTGCAAATATGAGAGTTGTGACGCTTGCTGCTCACGGTAGAACCCCGACTCAACGACCTTGCCGTTGTATGATACGCACCAACAAAGACTATCAAGTAAGTTGCCCGTTCTGTCCATGTGGTTTCTGCTGTTGTAGGTCTGTATTTTGTCGCCAATATCTTGAATGGTCTTCTTGGCGTACTCAACAAGCCTCTCGTTTTGCACCTTGACCCAATACTCAGACACCTCGCTCTTGATGTCCTTCAAGAACTTATCCAAGCCAAGTATCTTCGTCTTTGCCATGTGCCTACCAACTTTTACGAGCCGCGTTAATGCTTACACCGCCAAGTTGTGACGGCTCTGCATTGTCAACGGTCAAGTTAATCGTCTCGCCATAACGCTCAACAGTAATCTTGTCGCCCTTACGCGGAACAATCCAATTACCATCTTCGTCCTGTGTTAGAGGAATGGAGACAATGTAATCGGCGGTCTGCATCGTGCGCCCCTCTTCGGGCGTGTTCGTATGCAAATCCATCTCGCCCTCGTACAGCACAACCTCTGAGTCTTCCTCCATGCCTGTGCCTTGAACTACGTGGGTGATAGTTCCGTTATACGGGTATTCAAGAATCTCGTCAAACATCATAGTCTGTCTACGTCTACAATGGGAATAAGTTTGATTTTGCGTGCTTCACTCAACTGCTCCAAGTCTTCGCCCTTCGGGTCATCGTACCTTTTGTAGATGCCGATAGCGTACTGAATCTTGTCATCTTGGTAGAAGTCCTGCTCGCTGCCAACCGTCTTCTGATAGCCGTTGTGCGATTGCGACAAAGAGGCAGTATTCGAGGGGCGTTTCAGCACCGCAGTCCAAATGATGTCCGCGTCCATAAGGTCACGCTGTCTTTGCGTCACTTGGCTATCGTCATACACATCGGCATCGGGGTTTACTTGCCTATCCAACGCTATCTTGACGTAATGCTTCTTCTCAAAGGAAGAATACATGTTGGAAGCATCGAGCCACTCTAATACTGTCATCTTCGTCTACAATTGTTCTGTTAAACCATCATTTGCCCGTTTAGTCAGCCGTAGTGGTGTCTACAACAACGTGATACTGCGACTCGTCGAGCACGGTTGCATAGCGACCGAGAACGTCGGTGTGGTATGCCTTCAACATTCCGTTGGGCACAACCTTGTTGATGACGTTCAGGAAGCCTTGTACCTTTGCCAGAGCGAAGTCGATGGTCTTGTTGACCTCACCACTGCGCATCAGTTCTACATCGGGCACTTGTGCGTGAACGAGTACACCTGCATATCCGCGAGGACGCAGAACGGCAACGCCGCTCTTCCAACCCTTCACGGTGTAGTAGGATACCATGTTCTGCACCTGCTGCTGTTCGCGAACAATGCGGATGGGCGAAATCTTGGACAACTCCCAATTGCTGTAAGCAACCAATTGGTCTACCGTGATAGAGCCGACATCGGTCGAAGACTGTCCGTTGTTGACGATGATAACCTTGTCGGGAGCACCGAGAGCAAGGTAGCGGTTAACTTCCTTGATAAAGGCGGCGTTCTTGATGAGAACGGAAACCATCATATCCCAAGGAATATTCCACTCGAACGGAGTCTCATCGGGCAGAAGATTGGCCTGCTTGAAGCTGTACTCAATCTCCATCATCTGCTCAGGAATGTCGCAGTCGTCGGCAGACCAAACCTTTGTGCCAGCCGTTTTGAAGTTGGCCGTAGGAATGTATGCGCTTTGGTGTGTGATAACACCGCTTGCGCCCTGCGTGGTAGCAGTACCACCGCCAATCTTGGTCAGCGATACTTGGTTGCCGTACTCACCACCGCGAGAAAGCGTCATAGCGGCCATGTTAGAAGCACGGAGATTGTGCGTCTTAACGAGGTCAGCCACACCGCGCAGATAGCCGTCGAGTAGAGTGCCGTCGTTACCCATAGCGGCGAGACGTGCCTTCAATTCTTCCTTAGACATAGAGGTCTCGAACAAGCCCTTACCATACTGGTAGATAGAGCCGGTCTTTTCCTCGCCGCCCTCAGCGTCAAGCTGCATGGTATCGGACAGGGGAGCCATTGCGTCGGCCATAGGCACTGTGCGGTTAATCTTTTGGCGAACAGTCCAAGCAGGATTCTTCTTGAGGTCGGCACGGTCGATTACGTACTCCGTGGAGTCAACGCGGAAGTGCTCTTGCCAGAAGAAGGTGTTCTCCTCAATCTTAATCTTGTCATTGATGAGGGTTTGCAAAAAACCCACATTTGCGCTGTCGAAGAGGCCGTTCTTGTAAAGCTTTTCAAGAGCCTCTTCTGCGCTCCACTGATATTTCATTGCGTTTCCCATATCTTTATCCTTTCTTCTTTAGGGGTTATTAAATCCAAAAGATTCCGTCGATATAAGACTTGTTCTTCGCGAGCACATACTTGGGCAGCGGCTGCATACGTACAATCCACGCTTGCTTGTCGTAAACGGTGGAAATAGAGTAGTTGCCGTTTTGAATGCCGTAGCCTTCTGTGGGCAGAAGGTCGCGGTCTGCCTCAACGAACGTGTTGGGGTTCGGAACAAGTACCTTTGCGGAAGCACTCTTGGCAGTACCAGTTGCCTCTACGAGAATAGCCCCTGCCTCCAACGCTCCGAGAGTATTGTCAACAGTAATGGTGAACTTCTCATTGGCAGCGTCGTAAACCACGTCGGTAATCTTCGCGGACTGGCCAGTGTAGTCAGCAACGGTCTTGGTAACTTCGCCTGTGGTGGTGTCTGCCTCAAGGGTTTCAACCGTCAGAGCGTCGGGAGCAACCATTACGACCATGCCTACTTCGGGGGCATCGCCGTAGCCGTCGCCGTTAATAACATACTCCGTTGCGTTTGCGGCAGCGTCAGCTTTCAGAGCAAACGAGCGGAAAATCAGACAACCCTCTCCTTGGGTGTACTGCACGAGTTGGGCTGCGTACAGATGGTCAAAACCCTTTTTGGGGTTCAGAATAGTACCGCCGAGAAGTACGTTTCGGCGGTCTTCACCGTTTCCGTCCTTAACCCAAACCCATTTGCCTCCGCGAATCTTCTTGGAGGTCTCATAGAAATAAGCCAAATTTGTAATCATAGCATTTTTCTTTGGGGTTAAACAACTTTTACTTCGCTTACGGAATCGAGGATGTCTTGGTCGCGCTTCTGTGACTGCTGAGGAGTCAACGGCTTGATGTCGCCGATGGTTGACCTAAACAACTCTTGGAATCGCGAGGTCAATTTCTTTGCCTGTGCATCCACATCTTCCTCAAGGTTTGCAACGTAGTCCTTGGCATAAGTGTCAAATGTCTCATGCAAGTCTGCCCGCACACCTTTCTTTGCGGCGGCAATCACTTCGCGACGCTTTTCTTGCTTCGCTTGGGTCTCCTTGTACTGCTTCAACTCTGCGATTTGGTCTTGCACCTCTTGCGGAATCGCGGGAGCAGGGGGAGGGGTTTGCTTGCCACCAATTTGCTTTTTGAGCTCTGCGATTTGGTTGTTAAGGTCGGCCTCCTTCGTCTCGAATGCTTGAACCTTGGCGGTGATACCCTTTGAGGTAGCACTGAATGCCGTATCCAAGTTGAAATGCAGGTCGGCCAGCACATTCTCGTCGGCAATGTCGCCGTCGGGGTTTCTCTTAACAAAAAAATCGGCGAATTTGTCCTTGAACGCATCCGTCAGAGTCTCACTCGTGTACGCTTTCTCCGTACAATAGTCGTTTGCTTTCTGCAAAACATCTTCTTTGGTCATAGTTTTCTCCTATTACGTTAGTTAAACAACAATTGTTTGATGCAAAAATAGTAACAAATACGATATGTTAAATTATGTTAAGATATGTTAATAATAGTTTGTGCTAAATACATATCATTTTCTATCGGAATAATGAGCGAGTTCCGCATTTCGTTTTGTATCTTTGCAAAAGATAAGAACGAAATTGATGGCAAGAAAGAGAAACGACATTGTATTATCACCACTCGAAGACGGCAACCAAAAGTATGCCATTCGCTCTAACGCAGACGTGGTTTGTATGTCGGGCGGAACGGGCTCAGGGAAAGAGATGCCTCTTGATGAGCCTGTATTAACGGTTGACGGATGGAAGCGCATGGGTGACATTCGCATAGGCGATGAGTTGCCTGCCCCGCTTAATAGAGAACCGTCAGTTGTGACTGGCATCTATCCGCAAGGCGTAAAACCCATCTACAAGATTACAACGAGCGACGGTCGTACCACGCGGTGCGGGTGGGAGCACTTATGGCGCATATACACGCAAAAGCAAGTCACAAAACACAGAATGGGCTTCCATAATAGTTTTTTCGTAAAGACTACACGCGAACTGAAAGAAGAGTATCTTGATAAGGGCAAGGATATATACCTACCAGTCGCCCTTCCGTACCTTGGAAAAGAAAAAGAGTTGCCTATAGACCCCTACGTTCTTGGCGTATGGCTTGGAGACGGATGCAGGGGACATCTGTCATTTGAAACATCAAACGACGAGCGCGACATTATTGAAAAGATTGCCGAACGTCTTGGTGCATCTTACACACTACACCCATCGTATAATTATACCAACAGAATACGCAAAAACGACAATGTAAGGGACGCAATCAATGCACTTGATAGCGTTGGTCTTAATGTATATTCACGTGAGCGTTTTATTCCCAAAGAATATCTGCACGCCTCGGTAGAGCAGAGGATGGACTTGCTGAAAGGTTTAATGGATAGCGATGGGAATGTAGGCGACAAAAACCGATACTCTTTCTCTACCACAAGCACTAATTTGAAAGATGGTTTTGTTGAGTTGTGCAGAGGTCTTGGTTATGTGGTCGGAGTGTCCAAAGACAATCGTAGTAGATACGGCAGTGGTGTATGTTGGGACGTTTCGATACAAACCAATGACATTATTTTCAGCAGCAAAAAAAACATGGCCAAATATAACGCCAACTTAGAGAAATACAAGAACAAAAACCGAGAATACTATCACGACTTTATACGCATTGTTTCGATAGAGTATGTCGGTGATATGGAGGCTCAGTGCATCATGGTTTCCAACAAAGACCACCTCTATATTACTAAGGACTATATCGTAACACACAACACCGTTGCTCTCTATTACGCGCCGATTGAATACCTTGCAATGCACGATAACGCCAAGATTGTGTGCTTCATGCGTAACATCTCTGACTTTTGGGGAGCGGGCAAGGTAAGCGATACCCTCAAGCAGATGTATCCGCTAATTGACAGAAGCACGAAGCGACAGCCACACGACCCTATCGGAGAGATTATCCGCAACGAAAAGGACATGGGTATGAAGCTCTACAACGGCAGCGAGATAAAGTTTCAGCAACTTGACAACGAGAGCCCTATTGTTATTGAGAAAATTTCCAAGGGTTTGCAGGCAAAGAAACTTATCTTCGATGAGTGCAACAAGTTCGATTGGCGTACCATCACAGCGTTTATGCCGCGTCTGCGTTCGGATAGTGCAGGAAAGGCGCAAATCTTCTTGGCGCAGAACCCCGAACGAGAGTGCTTTATGCGACAACTCTGCGGCAAGGGAGAGCACGGCGGCGGTTGGATTAACGACGATGGCACGATTGACAAGAGCATGGACGGCGTGGTGATGTACTTCAACATGCAAGAGGGCGACGTAAACAAGACTTACTTTGGCCGAACGAAGCTCGAAGTGTACGAGAAGTGCAAAGACCATATAGACTCGTTGCTTGCTATTGACCCCGACATGACCTATGAGGACTACATCTTGTCTATGGCGTTCTTTACGTTCGATGTGCGCGACAATAAGGCGATGCTTGCCAAGAACAAGCAATACCGAGGCTTTGCCGCCAACTCCTCTACCGCCAAGTCTGCCCACGAAGGCAATTGGAACTATTCAATAACCGATGAGGAAGAAGATACGGACTATTCGGACAAGTCGCAGATACAGCCCGTAGACGTAGAGATGATGTTCCGTCCTGCCGAAATACCACAAGACTCACAACTGCTCAAACGCTTTATGACGCTTGATATGGCTACTACGGGTGCGGATAACCTTGTGATGAAGTATTGGGAGTTGTGGTCTAACTACGGCTATCTGTGCAAGGATATTAAATACAGCACTAAGAACGACAACCGCCAAGCAATCATTCTTATCTCGTCGTTCAGAGACAGCCACGGACTTGACGAAAGCCAAATGATACTTGATGTGCAAGGCTTCGGCTATCTGCGTGACTGCTACCCTCGCGCTATCTTCTTCGCGGGCGCAGGAAAGGCAAGCCAACGCAGCCGTGTCCTCTTCCGCTCCATGAAAGACGAGGCAGCACACCTCGCTATGGAAATGGTACAAGCAAGGCTGATACATTACGACCCACGCCTTGCCAACATACACTACAACCACCAAAAGGCCAAGCGCGACACATCGCTTACAATCCTCAAGCAGATGAAGAACGAGTCTGTCATCTTCCAATTCTACAAAACGCCTAACGGCAAGTTGGCGGTGGTAGACAAGGAACAGCAACACTCGATGCTGAAAGGTATGTCGCCCGACTTGTTTGATAACATCATTATATTGTGCGGGGGCACGTATCATACGTGTTATAATATGTTGCGCGATGACGCGGGTGTTGTTAAACGCCGTCTGCAAGCAAGCGATATGTTCTCCGCGCTGCACGTAAACTTTAACGATGAACTAAACGTACCCCCTTTCGGTGGTCAAAAGAAAGCCATAACGAACTCAACTGAAATACTTAAAATTTTAAGCACGATATGAATTTAGAACGCACTATTTCGTGGTACTTGGCACACCCCGAAGAGTTAATGAAAATGAAGCCGTTTACACGCGGAGGCAAACTTGTATCGCACGGATACGAGGGGCACGAGATTGAAAGCAATCAACTTGTAGACGTTGGCGTGAAGGCTTTAAAGTTGAATCCTATATCGCAAGACCGATACATCACGGAGTATTACCCTGATATGCACACCATTCTTTACAATCAATCTATACCGCATATCAGTGTTACGATAGGAGGCCAAACCATGCCGATGGAGATGTTTGATATGACGCAGACGGCATCCTTCCAAAAGCTCATCCACTCTGCCCATGTACGTAATTTGACGGCCAATCTGTTGGAGTTTTCTATCTACAATCAAGGCGAAGACGAGAGTATTCAAAAGGCGTTTGCTAAAATCAAACAAGAGTGGATGTCTCGTGACCTCGAATGGAACAGATACCAAGCCATCAACACGTGCAAGATGGTCGGCAACTGCGCTGTGCTGTTCTCATTCGATAAGCAAAGCGGCAGATACAGCGTACAGAACTACTCATACGAGGACGGATACCAAATTGTACCCAACTACGATGACTACGGACGCGAAATCGCGACATCACTCATATACTACCTCGAAGATGGTAAATGTGTTATCGACACCTACGATGACACACACCATTATCGCATTACGCAAACTGCAAATGGGTGGTCAAGTCCTCAAACGACTACACACGGCTTCTCCGAGAATCCTCTGTGCCACAAGCGCGGCAAGGTGGCATGGGAATATGCAGAGAGCACGATTGAGATGTGGGAGTTGATGGCAAACATCAACGCTATTGCCTTGAAGCGTTTCGGTACGTTTGCTCTTGCGTTTTGGGGTGATATGGATAAGAACTCTTTCCAAAGAGACTCTTCCACGCTTATTGTTAATCTGTCGGCTAACACAGACAATGGTAAGCAAGATGTTAAGGTATTGGAGTTCCCCGAACCTCAGACGATGGATAAATACCTCAAGACGCTCGAAGAAAAGATTTCTCTGTTCAGTTCCACCACGTTTATCACTCCGAAGGACATCACCTCTACCGGTAGCGGCGGCAACGGTATTGCCCTCGCAATGTCTAACGACTATGCTCTCGCTACACAAAGCGCACTCGATTGGAGGCAATTCTGCTGCAAGATGGTTCGTCTGCACCAACAAGGTCTTGACTTGGAGGAGCACGCAGGTACAAGCGAATACGCCAACTTGAAAATTGGTGCTTCTATTGTTCCTTGGTCGCTCGAAACTAACAACACGAAGATTACCAACCTCGCCGTTGAAGCTAAGTACCTCTCTATGCAAACGATATTGGAAAGTATGCCTGATGCCAAGCCCGATGAGGTTCAGCGCGTAATTAAGGAGCGCGGCTCTCTGCTGCCTAACGACTCAAGCGCAGTATCAAAGCAATCAGAGACAAGCGGCAACCTTGCCGTTAACCGAAATAACATAATCAGAGACAACGAGTAATATGCAGTGGATGGAATTTGTATTGGCGGTTTTGACGCTGATATTCGGCGGTGGGTGGATGTTTACATACCACGCATATAAGAGAAAGAACGAAGGTGAAGCAACGCAAAGCGAAGCAAACGGCTGGGCTGCGATGCAATCCTTGTACGAAAAGACTATTGCAGACTTTGACAAGTACGGAGAAGATATGAGAAAGGAGCGAGAGGTGCTGAAAACCGAGAATAGAGAGTTGCGCGAAAGGTACAAAAAGACCGATGACGAAATCATTGACCTCAAAAAGAAGGTGGCTCGTCAAGGCCGTAAGATTGATGCTTTATCGCCATTCCTCTGTGGTGTCGTTGGTTGCGTCAATAGAAAGCGCGTAAACATTAGCGCGTTGGCTGCAAATGATGAAGAGGAATATAACCAAGAAGTGAATGATGGCACATACAACCAAAACGAAAAACAATAATGTATGAAGCTTATGAAAGTATCACAAAACGGCATTAACCTCATCAAGAAGTTTGAGGGATGCGAACTTAAACCTTACCTCTGCCCCGCAGGAGTCCTCACGATAGGTTATGGCCATACGAAGGGTGTCAAGAAAGGAACGATAATAACTTACGAGCAAGCGGAACAGTACTTGAAAGAGGACATCGCTCCTTGCGAGAGGGTTCTGAATGCGATGAACGTCAATTTTCGTCAGAATCAGTTCGATGCCCTAATTTCTTGGCTCTTCAACCTCGGAGCAGGGAACTTCAACTCGTCCACGCTCAAAAAGTACATCGTTGCCAACAAGAGCGACGAGGAGATTACAGACCAAATAATTCGATGGAACAAGTCTGGCGGCAAGCCCCTCAGTGGACTGAGCCGCAGACGCATTGCCGAAGCCAATATGTTTTTAGGCAGAGAGTTGTACTATCTTGAAGAAAAAACTCAAACCATAAAAAAGAAACAGTCATGAAGAAGATTATTGAATGGCTAAAAGCAAGCAATCGTTGGAAGCACCTTGTGGGCGGTATCGCCATTGGCTTGGGTTCGGACGATTGGTATTGCGCTGAATATGCAGGTGTCGGCGTTGCGGGCGCATTAGAGTTCAAGGATTGGCAGCACGGCTGTAAGCCCGATTGGATTGACTTCACGCTTACCGTTGTAGGCGCGAACATCGGCTACACTATTAGATACTTTACATTCGGTTGATTATGAAGAACATAGGTATCATTACATTTCTTGCACTTCTTCTTTGTTCTTGTGCTACGCGCACGAAGATTGAATACGTTGATAGAGAAGTCGTTAAGTACGAAACGAAGGTGCAGCACGACACATTGAGGGAGAACCTACACGATAGCGTCTTTGTGTCGCTTGAAACGCGCAATGACACGGTGTTCAGTACGAAGTATATTGAACGCACGAAGTATCGTGACCGCATTGTAGAAAAGTACGATACGATAACGAAGGATAGCATCATTGTGCAGACAAAGGAAGAAGTTACAGAGAAGCGTGTAGTGCCCAAGTGGTGCTACATTTGTCTTGCTGTGTGCATTGTTTTTGTTGGATTTTTTGTAATTAAGATATTGCGATGGCTCAAAATAATTTAGGACAAAATCAAGTATTTCCGATTTACCAAGCGAACGGACAGCCGTTCCACAACCTTTCGCTGAAAAAGTCTACCCTTGAAATTACAGGTATGAATCTTGGCGACAAGATTACGGGCGATGTCTTGTACAACGGCACGCTGACGTTTACGATGCGTGAATACATTGAATATAAGAGAAACCCAGATGATGAAAACGAAGAGCCTGTTCGTTTCATTCTTATCAACCCACCCACGCAAACACGCAATGGTCTTGTCAAGGACACGTCTTCGGACGCAGGGATGACGAAGTACACCTTTGTCTTCTATCATCCTATGGCCTTGCTTTCAAGTTTTGCCTTTAATGATGTAGCGGTAAGCGACGATGAGAAGCAATATCTTTCCGAAAGCCGCACATTCTCGTGGATAGGCAAGATACCCGACTATTGCCGCAAATTGAACAAGAACCTCGAAGGCACGGAATGGGTGTGCTATGTCGGTAGTTCCTTAGATGAAGCAATGCTCAACAAGTTAAGCGATGTCCTTTCCTTTGACAACGCTACTATTGCCGATGCCCTAAAGACGTTCTATGACACATGGGAAGTGCCTTACATCGTGGATAGCATTACAAGTGCAGGTCAATACATAGACCCTGTAACGTATGAAGACTACTATACGATTGGAAAAAGGTTTGTCATCATTCTTGGCTATCCGAGCAATGAAATCATTACAACGACAACGGACGTGTATGAGTGCAACGTGCCGTTCCTTAACCAATATCGCAACGCAGAACCTATCATCTTACGCAAGGGCGCATTTCTTACGTTGCCTGGCGGCGGCTCGTTGTACACTACTACACAAAGTCCGCAGATATTGCCCGTACCTTATACCGCAGAGCAGGACATTTCTATGTATGTTGTTGCACAAGTCCAACAAACGCTACCCGTAACCATTCGCGCACCTTACATCTTTCAATTCGGGCAAGGTTTGGGCTTGAAGAACAACTCTCGCACACCGAAGAACAACAAGATTGTGACGCGCATAGTAGGCTATGGTAGCGAAGACAATATCCCCTACGGCTATCCGCAGATACGATGGTATGGTGAAGAAGGTGCAAAGTTTACTTATGGCGACCATGCAGGCACTTATGAAGATGTTACGATAGGCGGGATACACTTTGACAAAGTGGTGTCCTATCCTATCTACAAAGGCATTGTTGGCGGTCAATATGTAGAACTTATCAAGCATCCGTTCACACGAAACCACTTGATGCCGAGTGTCTATGCGCAGGAACTTTTCTTCAAGGTTAGTCCTTATGCAGAAAGAGGGGAAAGTGACCCCGTAAGAGTCAACGTAGACTATGACCCCGACACAACGCTTATTGACTATTACGATGCTATAAGCGATTCGCACATCATATATCCTAATCCTATTGATGAAGATGCGCCAAGTGTAGAGATACACCAATTTGAGGACGTGAAGCCTGAACTTGGCGAGCAAACAATTGTCAACGCATACCCTTATTGGCGCGAAGATGAAAAACGTCCTTGGTA
>Ga0326512_10003485_pt1 | contig 11536 bp, 8 predicted proteins | sample 1_2617_0518_D_FD_203652 | JGI IMG/M metagenome (GOLD analysis project Ga0326512, IMG submission 203652) | Bovine rumen microbial communities from UC Davis, California, United States - 1_2617_0518 | ecosystem: Host-associated > Mammals > Digestive system > Stomach > Rumen | place: USA: California... | reverse complement strand
ATAAACTATTTTTTGTACCTTTGCAAACGGAAAATGATAATTTGTAAGATAATGGCACAAAAACGCTTTCACAGACATTTTGATAGTCCTGGCACACCGCTCTACTGGATTATACTTACCTACATAGTCCTTGGCTGGTTCTTCCCTGTTATAGGTCTTATTGCCATAGTGTGCATGATAGGTCCGGTAATGACAAGTATATGGAAGGGACGCTGGTGGTGCGGACATGTGTGTCCTCGCGGCAATATGTATGACCGTCTGCTGTCTAAATATTCACCCCATCGTGAGATTCCCAGATTTGTGCGCACTTTCGGTTTCCGCCTGTTCATGGTATTCTTCATCTTCACCATGTTCGGCATACAGTTGAGTCAGGCTCGATGGAGCGAGGGCGGACTGGCTATGTGGAGCGATATAGGACGCGTGTTCTGGACCATCATCGTTCTCACAACCATTGTGGGCGTAACGCTGAACTTTATCTATGCCCCACGCACCTGGTGCTCGTTCTGTCCTATGGGTACCATTTCCAGTTGGGTGGCTCCCAAGAAAGCGCCTCTGCCCAAGGCATTCACCAGTATTCATGTGTCGAGTGCCTGTCAGATGAAGTGTAAGCAGTGCGCCCGTGTCTGTCCTATGCAACTGACGCCCTATGACAGTCGTGGCGAAGAGGTAGGCTACCTGCATCCCGACTGCTTGAAGTGTGGTAAATGCACGCTTGCCTGCCCTACAAAGATTATGACCCTAAAACACTAAGTGTTTTTTTAAGAAACAATCTAAAACCTGTATTGCAACTTGATGTTGCCTGCATGGCGGTTGGTGATGGCTTCGCTGCTGAGGGCATCTACCATGTCGTGCCAGTCAAGGCTCAGGAACCAATGCTCGTCAAACTGCTTGCTGACCGACAGACAGCCATACACGGGAGTGCCATAGATGATGCGCTGTGGCGACTTCTTGGTGTGATAAACCATCTGCATGCCTATCTGCCACTGGTGAGGAAGACGTGCGGTGGGCGAAAGGCGCACAATGGCGTATGCCATATCTTTTGCAAATGCTAAGTTAGTGCCCCCTGTGAGGGTGAGCCAGCGGTGCTTCCAATATACGGAACTGAATACCTCGGTAAGGTTATCATCGCCCTCTATCATGTAGTGGCTTGCCTCCGTCTGTATGGTCAGCCTCGGCTTGCTGTATGTGTAGGCGAGCTTAAACTGGTTGATGTCCCACTCTTCGAGTTGCCCCTCGATGAACAGCCAGTCGTCATAGGTCAGCGTGATAAGGTCGAGGAAGAGTGCCTCGTAGGCAGGGTTATAGTATTTGCGGTAGTAGCCCAGCTGCCACTGGTGGCGGTTGTTGGGCACGTATATGACGCATGCATTGGTGTTGTTGCGCGTGTCAGAATATCGGTGGCTCTCGTTGTCGCCTCTCAGTTTGTAGCCGTAAAACATGGTACGGTTACCAGCCGTGAAGCGCCAGTGGGGCAGGGCGTAGGTGAACTGCAGGTAAATGTCGTGGTTAAAGATATGCCACCCCCAGTCTCTGTCTTTCTGGTTGCTTATGAGGTAGTCGCCCTCGGTGCCCAGCATCATCGACAGGCGCTTGGTGAACAGCGGTGTGTTCAGCTCCACCACATACATAGGCAGTTTGTTTGACACGTAAGGGTCGCTCGAATACTGATAGCCGCCCAAGATGAGCAGTTCGGTGCCCATATCGTTGAAGGTGTGGAAATAGCGTGCCCTGCCCATCACCTTGCGTGTCATGTTGTAGGGCAACTCTATGAACTGCTGGGTGAAGTAGGTAAGCAGCTTGTTGCGTTCGTCAAAGCGGTTGGTCATGTGGAGTGTGACATAGTCTTTCTTTCCCTCCTGATAGCTGTAGGTGGCATTGGCATAGACATCGGTGCCCCTGCTGCCATACAGCATATTGGCAGTGGCATAGCCCTCTGCCTGATTGCCAAAGTCGCCCTGTCCCTCTACAAAGCCTTTCACCCCGTCGGGCATCTTCATGTTTATGTCGAGCACATTGTTCGTGCCTATGGTGCCCTTTGCCACACCAGTGTTGTCACACACCTGTATCTTGTCGATGTCCTTTGCCTTCATCTGGCTGAGGATGAGTCTGTTATCGCCGTTTATCGGGGCATTGTCTATGCGCAGGTTGTAGGTGGATATTACGTCCTGATAACCTGCTATCATGAGGTCGGGCACCATTTGCAGCACATCCATCAGCGTCTCTTCGCCCGTCAGCTCCATGCGTTGCGGATAGATGATGGTTCTGTCAGCCTTAATCTCGACGATGGGCAGACTGTCTTGCGCCAGCATAGAGACAGATAAGAAAATCATGCTCAGCAGTATGTAGAGTCTTGAGTTACGAAGCATGTTACAGCATATTGAGGAAGAGGGTGATGATGCCAGTGTTGATGATATCGGCAAACATGGCGCCGATGATTGGTATTATGAGGAAGGGCTTGACGGTGTAGTGGTATTTGTAGCATACGGCACTCATGTTAGCCATAGCGTTAGGCGTGGCACCAAGGGCGAAACCGCAGATGCCTGCACAGAGCACTGCTGAATCGTAGTCGCGCCCCAAGAGCCGAAAGGCTGCAAAGTAGGCAAAGAGGGCTATTATCACCACCTGAGCCACCAGAATCACTATCAGCGGCAGGGCAAGGTTCTGCAGTTCCCACAGTTTCAGTGAAATCATAGCCATGCCAAGGAACATAGACAGGCAGATGTTGCCCACACTAATGATGCGCTCCATATCGAGCAGTTTGTCAGCCTTTACCTGTTTGCCATTTCTGTTCAGTGTCACCATTCCCATCGTGTTGCGGGTGATGGCGGCTAATATCAGTGCACCGAAATAAGTGGGGAAGGTGATGCCTGTCTTGGTAAGAACCCAACTCAATACTGTGCCGCCACCCATGACGAGGATGATGCAGTACATGGCTTTAGCATACTGTTGGAACTCCTGCTCGTTCGTACTGAGACGCTTGGCACGACCTGTGGGCGATGCCTCGTCGCTCTCTATACCAGCCATGGCAGGGTCTATCTCCTCACAGGGTGGTTGCATCTGCTCATGTGTTAGTTTCGCACGGATAATTCTCTCTGCCAATGGACCACCAAGCATAGAACCAGCAATAAGTCCGAAGGTGGCTGCCGCCATACCTATAGTGTCGGCACCTTCCAGTCCCATAGCCTTAAGAACACCGGCAAAACCGCCTGCCGTGCCGTGTCCGCCAGTCATGGAGATACTGCCTGCAGCCATACCTATCAGCGGGTCAACACCCATCACTCGGGTAATGCCCATCGGCATCAGATTCTGCATGGAGATGATCACCACTAACAGTCCTAACATGATGACCAGCAGTTTGCCTCCCTGACCTATCACCTTCAGGTCACTCTGAAATCCCACACTGGTGAAGAATGCCAACATGAAGAAGTCTTTCAGTGTGCCGTCAAACGACACCTCGATATGAAAAACACTATACAGCAGCAGGGTGAGCAGCGAGAAGATGATACCGCCACTGACAGGCGAAGGCACGCAGAACTTCTGCAAGAAAGACACCTTACGCGTAAGGATCATGCCGACGAAGAGTGCCAAAGCGCCCACGCCAGCCGATTGTATCATATCAAGTTCGATGCTTGTCATATTTTCTTGAATTTATTTTTTAGTCGTATTGTCATGCATATTGCAGTTAAAGCGCAGATAATGATAGTGATTCTCTTCATAATGTTATAGTGTTATGTTTGTTTTCAGTATAGTAACTCCTTTGCAAAGGTAATGAAAAGATTTTGAATGTTCAAAAAAAATACTTAACTTTACAAAGAAGTTTATCAGAAGAACTCTGGGTAGCTTTCCATCCATATCCAACCTCCTAACCTCCCTAATTGGGTGTTAGGATCAGTGTTTATGCGCCTTGACGATAGGGAGGTTGACTTTCCAGATATCCCTAAGAGGTCCCTTAGACCTCCCTCGGAGGCCCTCTAAATTCAATAGTCTTATAACCCCCTTCGGTTCTTGCTCTGGCAAGCGTAGCACCAAGGTGCGTCCGATTACCCCCGTTTGCGGGGGACAGAAACCCTTAGATGGGGACTTCATTTCTAATTGAAGGGAGGTGTTAGGGAGGTTAAAGGGAGGTCTAAGGGAGGTGTAAGCACCCCTACCTCCCTATGCTCAGCCCAGTATTCATGCGGGAAGAGGAGGATTTAGGGAGGTTGAGCACGAAAAGACCCTCTAAATCTCCCTACTCCGAGCTTTGCTCGCCTGAGCACCTATGGAGCGCAAGAAAGGGAGACTTTTTATAGAAATCAGGCATTTTTCTGACGAAAAGGTAAAAGCAATGCTTTTAGATGCAGAAGCTATGCTTCTATCTGCAGAAGGGCTGCCTCTGCATGCAGAAGTAATGCTTCTATATGCATTGAAAGAATGTATGGAAATAAAAAAGCACCTGCGATTTATCGCAAGTGCTTGATTTTTAGTGTGGACCAGTTGTTCTTCATCCACCAAAGGCTGAAACACATCGAGTTTCCCTAATGTCCGCAATACTCTCTGCAATGAATCAAACGAGCCAATCTCTCCCTTCTCGATTTTCTTCAGAGAGGAAAGAGAAATGCCTGCCGCATCAGCCAAGCTTTGTTGAGTAATATTCTACTTCTGTCTGGCCGCTTTCAAGTTACTACCTATTCTATTAAAGATGATTGTATCGGAAATTCACGGGTGATGAAACGCTCATTGTTATACACTACAGGACAGACATCATTCCCGCGGGAGGTCTTGTCTTCTGCTTCAACTCTCATGGCAATCAAGTTGCTTGCCATTTTCTCTACCAGAGCATCCAAGTCTGCTCTGCTCATCACAACCAGTTGGTTGCCTAAGATCCTATTTTCAGATTGCATAATCACGTTTTTTTGAAGTGAAAGTTTTGTTTGTTATCTCTCTTTCGCTCAGTGTCTTATGCACGGATCCTTTTGCATTTCAGATTTAATGAAGCGTCGCGTCCGACAATCCTGTAACCTGAGGCACCGCCACGAAATCGAATGCAAAATTAGAGTGCTGCAAGCTCCAAGAAGAAAATCACATCAAAAACCAGCCATTTTTGCCCTCACATTTCAAAATTGGTTCTAACGAGGAGGGCAAATAGAACCAACATTTTGAATCTGCTTAAAGAGGCAATTAAAATCGCTTAATGAATTTGGTCGTACTTGAAAAGAGGGTAAAGGAGCGTAAAAAGTGAGAGAAATTGCTATTAAGTGAGATTAAACGTTAAATATAGCCTTGTTTTGCATTTTATTTCAAGAAAAATGTGTACCTTTGTGCTCATAACAATTAAAAAATGTATCATGGACAAAGACATCAACCGCATTAAAGTGGTTCTTGCGGAGAAAAAGAAGACAAACAAATGGTTAGCAGAACAACTTGGTTGTGCCCCCACTACAGTTTCAAAGTGGTGTACCAACGCTTGCCAGCCTCCGATGGAGACATATATTAAGATAGCGAAGCTGTTAAATATCACAATTGAAGAATTATTGAATATGGAATATATGGCTTCTATCGATTGCAAATGAAAACAAATATAGTTTATAATTATGATTCGCGAAAGTTGGCTGAAATAATATCTAATGATATAAAAATCCAGACAACAATAACGTCGCCTCCGTATTTTGACATGAAAGATTATGGAGTTGATGAACAAGTTGGCTATGGCCAAAAGTATGAGGACTATTTAGAGGATCTTAATAAAATATTTGCACAAGTTTATAACTTGACAAAAGAAGATGGAACGTTATGGATAATAATAGATACCTTTAAACGTAATAATGCAGTAGTTACACTTCCTTTTGATTTAGTTCAAAAATTAAAAGAAACAGGGTGGCTTTTACAGGAAATTATTATATGGAAGAAAGATAAAACTGTACCCTGGTCTTCTAATGGCTTTATGCAAAGGAAATTTGAATATATACTATTTTTCTCTAAGCATAGTTATTACAAAACGAACAAAGATAATGTCCGAGTTTATGATACTGCGCAATTGAAAAGATGGTGGGTAAAGTATCCTGAACGTTACAATCCTAAGGGTAAAGCTTTAGATGAGATTTGGGAGTTTCCAATACCAGTCCAAGGATCTTGGGGGGATGAATATATCAGACATTTTTGTCCGCTTCCAAAAGAAATGGTTGCGACTATGATATCTATAAGTACAGATGAGAATGATATCGTATTCGATCCTTTTGCTGGAAGTGGAACAGTAATGTCACAATCTGCATATATGAATCGACAATATTTGGGTATAGAAATCAACAAACAATACATTGAGATGTTTGATAATTATCTTAAGCTCACATTAGATGAAGGACAAAGAGAATATCTGTCTTTAAGCAATACTAATGATCAAGAAGGTTTTGAGAATACAATTCTTAATTTGCGAGCATTAAAATATGGACGCGTTTTATTGAATGGTGTAGAAAAAAAACTAGATAATGATAATATTAAGATATATGTCAAGAGAATAGGAAAAGATAAAGATACAAAATCAGTAGTCGAATATGTTTTTTATAGTGACTTTTCAGAAGAAAAAATGAAAGAGGAAATCTTAAAATTAATATCAGTGCCACCATTATCAAAATATGGAATTCTCCCTGAATTCAAATTTTTAAAACAATTGGGAACTTTTGACGAGCCTGTCTATTTTTATTCAAGGACAAATTCTCATTCATTTATGAGGAATAAGAACATTTTAGATAAAAGCGTAAAAGTGATAAGTTCCATATGTGTTGATTTATGTGAAAAAGATTATGAATAGAATAAAATCAAAAAGCAAAAAAAAGAAGTTGACTCCAGAACAGATCGCTTTCAGGAAAGAGCAACGTGATCAGAAAAAAGAAATACGCGATCTAATGAAGCGAATCGGATTTACTCGGTTGGCAGGAATAGATGGCAAAGAATTTGTTTTCGATGGGCGCACAAGCGAACTTGACGATATATTTATTTGTGAGAACATAATTATTCTTACAGAGTATACAATTGGAGACCCGCACCTCCTAAAAAAGAGTATTTTATATAACAAGATAAATGATAATATTGGTAATTTTATAAGATTTCTTGTGAACAATAATATATATGATAGTTTTGCTGACGAATATAAAAATAGAATGTCTCAAAAATATACTATCAACCAACTTAAGGTAAAGATATTGTATTGTTCAAAAAAGAGTATATCCCAAGAACATAAAGACAATGTGAAAGGTGTTCTTTATTTTGATTATTATATAGTAAAGTATTTCAAAAGTCTCACTAATGTTATCAAACTTTCAGCAAGACACGAGTTTCTAGAGTTTCTTGGTATAAACGAATCAGATTTTGGAGATAATATTCTTAGTTCAGCAACTGGAACGACAGATTGTTTTTCTGGACATATATTACCTGAAGAGAAGAGTTCGTTTAAGGAAGGTTATAAGATAATATCCTTTTATATTGATGCAGAATCGTTATTAAAACGAGCTTATGTTTTACGACAAGAAGGATGGCGCAAAAAAGAAAATGTCGGATATTATCAGCGTATGCTAGACTCAAAGAGAATTGCGAGTATGAGAAAATATCTTTCCGATGAAAAACGAGTTTTTATTAATAATATAATAACGACCATATCAGAAAGTGACATTAAGCTGTATACAGATCATGACAGACAACATGAAATCTCTATTGGTGAAGATGGAAACTTTATTGAATGTAACAATCACACAAATATAACTCCCGCTTTTATTGACATACAGAATAAATGCAATATAATTGGAATTATTGATGGGCAGCACCGTACTTATGCTTATCACGAAGGAGATGATAGCTATGAGCAATACATATCCCATCTACGTAAAATACAAAACTTGTTGGTGACAGGCATAATTTTCCCCAAAAATGAGAGTAAAGAGAACCGTTTGAAGTTTGAGGCAAATTTGTTTTTAGAGATTAATGCGAATCAGAAAAAAGTTGGGCAATTGATACAGCAAGAAATACAAATGCAGACGATGCCATTTTCAAGTATTGCTATTGGTAAATGTATACTCAACATATTAAATGAACATGGGCCTCTCGTAAATCTTATTGAGATATATACTTATGAAAAAGGAAAGATAAAAACAGCCTCTATTGTGAGTTTTGGCTTGAAACCATTAATAAAAGTTGACAAGCAAAAAACGGACACATTCTATCGAATATGGAAAAACGACAAGAAAGAAGACCTAATGAAATCTGATTGTCAAGACTATGCTCTTCTTGATGATTACAAAAAATTCTGCGCAAATAAGATAAGTGAAGTCTTGTCTGCATTTAAGTCTTGTTTGGATTCGACCATGTGGCAACCGTATAACGCTAAAACATCAACAGGCATTTTAACTGTCACTTTTATTAATGGCGTTTTAAATCTTATAAGATTACTGATCGAGAATGACAAACTGACAAATATTGAATTTTACAGAAATCATATAGCTGCTGTTAAGGACTTTAATTTCAAGAATTACAAGTCTAGCCAGTATAGAAGGTTAGGCGAAGATTTATATAAAAAGTATTTTAGTGAGTAAGAAGATGCAGATACCACAATCCGACATTCTGACCACGAACCGACTTGGGAAGATTTTCTCAAATACGGTGGCGACATACAAATTCTTCTGGTTTGTGTCGATTATGCAGATTCATGCGAAATCGGACAATCCGAGAATCAGCGTGTGGGATATTGTCATCAGAATGGTTGCAAACGCATGGTATCCTATTCACTATTTCCGTTTGTCTTTTGGCAAGAGTGATTCGCTGTTTGATATTGTGATGGAATTGCAGCACATTACTCAGATTCCCATTGATGCCAATTCTCAGACGATTATTGACGGTTTGCAAAGCAGATTGGAAGACAGGCAAATAAAGCGACTATTAAACACGCTTACGTTGAATGTTCCCTATCGTTTTCTGCGTCCGTGGATTGACACCTCTGATGACAAGGAGATGGTCAGACGCTCTCAGACATTGGAGAATGGAAGTCTATACGCTCTGTACAAGGATGGCTCGGATTTCTATATCGTTCTGAATCAGGCATGGGATGCTTATCTGCATACGCACTATAACATTCTGGTGGATTTTGCCTATTGGAATCTGACATTGTTTCTGCAAACAAGAAATCCCAATGTGCCAGCCATCCCAAATAAATTGATTCGTCCAGAGGTCAGGAACTCACTGACAAAGCAGCACAACTATTGGGATATGGTGATGACGATAGGAGGCCCTATCCATTGCATTTACACAGACAAACTTCTGCATCCAAAAGATTATGACCTTGACCACTTTATTCCTTGGAGTTTCGTGTGTCACGATCTGCTTTGGAATTTGGTACCATCGAATGGTAGCATCAATTCATCTAAGAGCGACAAGTTGCCAGACTTGGACTTTTATCTGCCCAAACTCGCAGCTTTGCAGCATCATTCTTTGCAGGTATTAATCAATGCCGACAGGGAGCCTAAAGTAATGGAGGACTTCGTGTCTCTTGGTTACTCTGCAAAAGATTTGGCTGCAATGAGTGATGAGAAGTTTCGTGAACTCTACGAAAGAACGTTTAACCCCATCAATCAGATAGCCCTCAATATGGGCTTCGAAACGTGGAAATACTAAAGGCTATGGAACCAGAGAAAATCAATCATCCGTATCTGACAGCTATCAAGCGAACGGAATTATCCGTACCGACACGCTATCTTTTGCAGCACAACTTGCTAAAGGGGAAAATACTGGATTTCGGCTGCGGTTTTGGTTTCGATACGGATGATTTGAAGCGTCAGGGTTATGACATAGTGGGCTATGATTATTATTATCGCCCTGACTATCCCGAAGGAAAGTTTGATACTATCATTTGCAATTATGTCCTGAATGTGCTGGAACCGTATGCACAAGCAGAAGTGATGATGAACGTCACCAATCTGCTTTCGCCCAAAGGAACGGCATACTTTGCTGTGCGCAGAGACTTGACGGAAGAAGGTTTTAGGTTACATGCCATTCACAAGCAATACACCTATCAGTGTAATGTTAAGCTGCCCTATAAGAGTCTGGTAGCCAATAAAAGTTATGAACTCTATCAATATCAGCACTTTAACAAATTGCCTCGTAAGGAAGGCGAAACATGCCCCTTCTGCCGTTTGTCGCGAAGAGTGGAAATCATCTGCGAAACAGCCACTTGTGTCGCTTTCTATGATGGTTATCCTGTCTCGCCAGGACATGCTCTGATTATTCCCAAACGCCATGTCGCTAATTACTTCGACCTTACTAATCACGAGCGAGAGGCAATGAATGTCGTGCTGCAATACGTGAAGCAGAAGGTTGACGAACGTTTCCATCCTGATGGTTACAACGTGGGCATAAACATCAACGAGGTCGCAGGCCAGTCGGTATTCCATTGCCACATGCACTTGATTCCAAGATACAAGGGTGACGTGCCCAATCCTAAGGGCGGTGTAAGAGGTGTGATACCAAGTAAGCAGAAGTATTAATGCTTAGCAGATATGAATACACAACGATATAGAACAGAATTCAAGAATCTTTTGGAAAGGACTTCCTTGCCTGAAGGAATTTCTATAGAAGAACGGAATGAAAGACTGCTTCCATTATCAATGCATCTGGTTAAATATGTCCCGCCAAAGTTGTTCCGCTATAGAGAGTGCTCGGAAATGAATCTTGATGCATTTAACGAAGACAAACTGTTTGCTGTTACTTCAGACAAGTTCAATGATCCTTATGACTGCCTATTTCGATACGATAAAGATAGACTTCGTAATTCAATAATGATGGGAATGTCTAAGGATGTCATATATGCTATTAGGGAACATTTCCGTGCAGGTGGAGATTATCCTGACCTATTGAAATCATTGTTTGACCAAGAGCTTTTGAATCAAGCTAAAGCATCTATTTTAAATGCAGATGACGATACAATAGAAAAAAGAGGTGAAGTAATAGCAAGCTTGAGGCAGTCTTTTGATGAAAACATTGACCGACTGACAGAAGAGGCAGTGAAAACAGTAAAGCTGATGACTTTTATTACATGTTTTAGCGAGGATATCCATTCTGTAACGATGTGGTCTCATTATGCTGATTCACATCATGGTTTTGCATTAGAATATGACACAAAGGCATTTCGGCTCAAATGTCAGTTTTGTGACCAATTGAAGCGATGTAATAAAGCAGCTATTTGTAATTTATATCCAGTAATATATCAAAAGCAGCGATATGATGCTACTGATTTCTTGGGATGGTATATAGGCAGAAGCATGGGACTGCCTATTAAGAATCCGGATACATTTACTTCATCAAAGGCTCTTTTGTATAAGTCATCTCAATGGAGTTACGAAAAGGAATGGAGACTAATTGTTAGTAAAATGAATGATTTTCAGGACAAAAATCCTGTTTGCATAGACCATTTGAGACCCACTGCTATTTATTATGGCACGAGAATATCACCAATCAACAAAAAGATGCTACATTTAATTGCAAAAGAAAAGGGAATTAGTGAATATCAAATGTATAT
>Ga0326512_10003484_pt1 | contig 11537 bp, 12 predicted proteins | sample 1_2617_0518_D_FD_203652 | JGI IMG/M metagenome (GOLD analysis project Ga0326512, IMG submission 203652) | Bovine rumen microbial communities from UC Davis, California, United States - 1_2617_0518 | ecosystem: Host-associated > Mammals > Digestive system > Stomach > Rumen | place: USA... | reverse complement strand
ACATGTTTAGCGGGCGTAAAAGATTGCTTTCGTATTTGTCTCTTTTCCCCCTCGTTTTTGGTGGGTTGGCTGCTGGTGCTAAAATGGGCATCATTACAGGAACTTTTCTATGGTTAATTGGGTTATTAATAATATCTCAACTAAATGGTGAACGCCTTCAATTAAATTATAAAAAGGTTTTATTCATTATATTGGGTGTTGTTATATTCATTGCTCTGTTGATTATTGTTATGATGTTTAGAATCGGAGCATTTGATCTAGATACAATGTATGTTGTCTTCGGAAAAACTACATCTTACGCATTAGGTCATTTACCCGCCTTTGACTTGTGGCTCTCCTCCCATGAAGATATTCTCTCAGAGTTGACAGGAGGATGTAAAACTTTTTTTGGAGTTACAAATACTTTAGGATTATTAAAACGAGAAAGTGGTATTTTTGGGGATTTAGTAGAAGTCTCAGTAGACGGAGATCATACAAATGTATTCACTATTTTCAGGTTTTTTGTTGAGGATTTTGGAAAAATAGGAACTTTAATTTATTTGTTTATTATGGGAATTGTCTGTAGAATCATATATAACCATTTTACCAATAAAAGATTTGTTTATTTAAGTACAACGCTTATGTGTGGCATTTATTTCTTCATATCCTGGAGTTTCGTTTCTTCGATATTTGCTTATGCTACATATATTGGATTGATGTTTTATCTATATTTCCTTTTGAAATTCTTTTTTAGGATTGAACGGAATTCTTGTCCACAGTCATTGGATGTTTTTTTGTCAAGTAATTGAATTCAACAAGAAACGTATTCATTAATAATATGCGTAAGATAAATCTAAAGCAGAAATTATTAAACGGTTCTTCTTTCCGAAAAGATGTCTTGTGGACATTGATTACGCAAATGTTGGTAATGCTATCTGCCTTTGGAATTACAAAGACAGCATGCAATATACTTACTGTTGATGAGTTTGGACTGTATAATGTAGTACGTAGGAGCGTGTCAGTAATATCCTTTGTGATGCTTTCAGGTATGGGAATAACATTACCTAGATATCTGGCAATTTATCAAGGTGCGCATCAATACAGAAAGATGGTGGACCTTACTTGTTGTTCATTATTCTTTGTGGGGGTAATTTGTGTAATACTTGCAACATTTGCGTTGTTGTTTTCAGAGGCCTTTATAGAAAATGTAACAGGCAATTCGGATAGTACTCTTTATTGGCTGGCTATGGCGTTTGCTTTTAGTACATCAATATCTGCGTTGTTGATAGCATATTACCGTGGCGTTAATGATTTTAAAAATTATAGCATAGCGCAAGTGTCCTTTCAATTATTATTGTTGCTCAGTCTTTTATTTATTCCACGTCATAATGTTAATGCGGTTTTCTTGCTATGGTTTCTAACGACTTTTTCTTTCACTGTATTATATTTCATATATGAGAATCATAGAAATAGGAATATTATTTTTAGGGCATATCGTAGTTGTTATTTCTGGGATATGATGAAAACAATTGCAGTTTATTCTACGCCAAGGTTAATTGGAGATTTCCTGCTCTTTTCCTTCTCTGCCTTTCCTGTGCTATATTTGTCGCAAGTTATGTCGATGACTGATGTCGCATATTATTCTGTTGGATTGACAATAATAAACATGGTGACACCTTTTTTCTCTTTCTTAGGTGTAGTCTTACTCCCTTATGTTTCTGGTGCGATGTCAAATGGACGGTTCTCTGAAGCACAAAGACTTATTCGCAGATTATCTGTATGGTATATTTCTTTAGCTGCGGTTTTAACTGTTCTTTTTGGACTCTTTTTGCCAGTTCTAATTAAGTTATTCTTTTCACCAGATTATGTTGTATGTAAGGATATTGCCATGATACTACTATTGTCGGTGTTACCTCAATCCATGTATTTACTATACCGTAATCCGATAGATGCAGTGTCAACAATACCATACAACACTATAATTCTTTTGGTAAGTTGTATAGTATTGATTGTATTGTTTTCTTTTTCGAGTTCCCTTTCTGATTATTCCTATTCTTTCGTGCTAGCATCTTTCGTCCAAGGGGGCTTGTCGATATTAGTTTGGTTATTAATAAATAAAAAAAGTAAAGGTTAAATGGAATATTATAAGTATATATTTGTAATCCTGGTTTATAGAAACACAAACGACTTGGAAGATTGTTTAGCGAGTATTACAGAGAAAGTCTCTTCGTGTAAATCTGTGATAGTCAATGCATATTATGATGATGATTCTCTGCATGAAGTTGAAAGGATAGCGAACCTCTATCATTGTGATTTTATAAGCATTGAGAATAAAGGATACAGCTATGGTAATAATAGGGGGATGGAGTTCGCTCTAAAGCATTATTTATTTGATTATGTTATCATTTCAAATCCAGACATAGTTATAGAAAACTTTGATGATACTTTCATTGGTCCCGATTTTGAATATGATATTATAGCTCCCCAAATAATAGCCGCATCAGGAAAGGCTCAGAATCCTGCGATGTTTAAAAGATTACCCTTGTCGGAGTATTTAATATATTGTGGTTATAAACTGAATAGTAGGCTCTTATTGATGTGTGGATTAACTATCTCCAAAATTATTCGTGAATTTATATCACATGTAAAGAAAATAAGAAAACAGCGTGTTTATGACATATATTGTGCCCATGGTAGTTTTCTTTTGTTAAGTAAGAGAATAGTTGAGAAGCTTAAGCCTGTTTATGACGATCGCGTTTTTCTTTTTGGTGAAGAAGGTATACTTGCATATAAAGCAAAGAAGACTCATTTCAAAACTTGTTATTCAGATTTTATCTCAATCAAGCACAAGGAAGATGGAAGTATGAAACTGAGTGATTTATCAATAAATGGAGAAATGAGGAAGTCTAATATTTTTTACTACGAGAATTATATTAAACCTCAATAACCTCAATTATACTATTATGGATTGGAAGTCATTCGTTAAGTTAATAATCTCCTATATATGTAATCCATTTGCTTTGTTAAGAATGGAACGTGTCGGGAATTGGGTGGATATTAGAAGAGGCTTAAGAGTAAATAGTCCAAGGAATATTAGATTAGGAAATTATGTGAAGATAGATAGGATGTCTCGCCTCTCTAGTTATGAAGGTGGAAAAATCGATATAAAGGATAATTGCTATATAGGTCAGTTTTTTACTGTTATGGCAGGAGGAAATGTAACAATAAAAAAAAATACCCTCATAGCAAGTTATGTTGCAATTATAGGTGAAAATCACAATATGGATCCCGAAGCAGGGGTTAAATACGGAAATCAGCCACTGATAAAAAAGGATGTAGTTATAGGAGAGAATTGTTGGATTGGGGAGAAAGCGATAATACTACCTGGTGTTACAATCGGAGACTGGAGTGTTATTGGAGCTAGCTCTGTGGTTAATAAATCTATTCCGTCATATTCCATTGCCGCAGGTAACCCCGCGAAAATCATTAAACAATATAATTTTGAAAGTAAAAAGTGGGAAAGAGTATGAGATATAGAGTTCTAATAACAGGCGGAGCAGGTTTTATCGGATCCCACATAGCCCTACAATTGATTGAAAAAGGCTATGATGTGACGGTACTTGATAATCTCCTAGCACAGATACATGGCGATAATCCAGATAAGACTTCTCCATTGTATTGTAGTGTGAAAGATAAAACACGGTTTATAAAAGCAGATGTTTGTGATAGGGCTTCTTTTGAAGGTGCTATCAAAGATGCCGATTACATCATTCATCTGGCAGCTGAGACAGGCACTGGGCAATCTATGTACGAGATTAAGCGTTATGTGGATGTGAATATTGGTGGTACAGCACTCCTTTTGGATATCTTGACCAATACCAAACACCATGTAAAGCGTGTGGTTGTTGCAGAATCCCGTGCTATTTATGGCGAAGGAAAGTATCATTGTGAAAAGTGTGGCGATGTATATCCTACTGAACGCAAGGATGAAGATATGGCCAAAGGTTGCTTTGAGTGCCATTGCCCTAGATGCGGAGGGAAGGTAAAGCTGGTAGCTACAACAGAAGATAGCGCTATCCATCCTTCTTCCGTTTATGGGATTGGAAAACAGGTACAGGGGCAATTGATTCACCTTATCTGCAAGAATATTGGAATCGAATCGGTTTCTTTTAGATACCAGAACGTGTATGGTCCTGGCCAGTCATTGACTAACCCTTATACCGGTATATTAAGTATATTCTCCAACTGTATCAAGAGCCACAAGGGTATCAATATCTTCGAGGATGGGAAAGAGACCCGTGACTTTGTTTACATTGATGATGTAGTGGATGCAACCATTGCTGGCATGGAAGTACCGGAGGCGAACGGACATGTGTTTAACATAGGAACTGGCATCGCTACTGATGTTTTAACGGTTGCAAAGACCTTGTGTAAGCATTATGGTATTGAAGTGCCACTGAATGTATCCGGAAACTACCGCTTGGGTGATATCCGCCATAACTATGCTGATATTACTTTAGCAAAGAAGATCCTTGGTTTTGAGCCCAAATGGACGTTTGATCATGGCATCAAGCAGTTTACCGAATGGGTAAACCAACAAGAATTACAGAAAGATAATTATGAGGCCTCTCTTGAAGAGATGAAACAAAAGGGGCTGTTTAAATAGAATTTTTATGAAGGTACTAGTAACAGGAGCAAACGGCTATATCGGTCGTCATGTGGTTAAGGCCTTGCTTGACAAAGGAGCAGAGGTTATTGCCTGCGATATAGTGACAACTGATGTAGATGAGCGTGCAGAGCGAAAGACTTTGAATCTCTTTGAACTTCCAGAAGGTAACGTATATGAACAATTAGGTTCACCAGATGTCTGTCTTCACATGGCTTGGCGTAATGGCTTTGTACATAATGCGCCTACTCAGATAGGTGATCTTTCTGCACATTATAAGTTTTTAACGGCAATGATTGATGGCGGTTTGAAACAACTTGCAGTAATGGGCACTATGCATGAAGTTGGTTACTGGGAGGGAGCTATTGATGAAAATACCCCTTGTAACCCAATTTCCATGTATGGCATTGCAAAGGATGCATTACGTAGGGCAATGATGCTGTATTGCAAGCAAAAAGAGTGTATTCTTCAATGGTTGCGTTGCTACTATATCATTGGTGACGATAAGAAGAACAATTCTATTTTCTGCAAGTTGTTGTTGGCAGCAGAAGAAGGAAAGAAAACCTTCCCGTTCACAACAGGTAAGAATCAGTATGATTTTATCACTATTGAAGAACTGGCTAACCAATTATCTGCTGCTGTGATGCAGAAAGAAGTGATAGGTATCATTAATTGCTGTACCGGAAGACCTATGAGTTTGGCTACTAGAGTGGAACAGTTTGTTAAGGAGCATAATCTTGATATTAAGTTGGAGTATGGTGCATTCCCTGACAGACCATACGATTCACCTTGTGAATATGGAGATAATAGTAGAATTAAGCAAATCCTATCAATAAAATAATAACACCAAATGGAAAATATAGACACATGGGCAGATAAAGATCTCTCAATACTTATAGTTGGTTTTGATGGCTACAAAGATGTATGGGATATTGATATGTATTTGCTTAACAAATATTGGGGTAATAGACCTAAAACATATTTGGCTACTTCAATTCTAAAACCTCAATACGATGGCGTTGAAATCCTTGCAGCAGGGGCAGGCTCAGAATGGAGTAAAAAGGCTTATAATGCATTGAAGGAAATAAGAACAAAGTATGTATTATTATTGCTGGAGGATTTTTTTGTCTCAAATCCAGTTGATAATGGTCTTGTCCTAGATAGCTTACAATTAATTAAAGATAATGATATTAAGTTTTACCAGGTACTCGTTCAACTTATCAATAGTTCTTGGGAGAAAGGTGCTCCTTTTCAAGGTAATAAACATGTCAAGATTATACCGCAAGATAAAAAATATCCACTTAATCTCCAAGCTGCAATATGGGATAGAGAGTATTTGATTGAGACAATAGGTGAGGGAAATTATAATGCATGGCAGTTTGAAGTGAAACAAATTACAATAGACCAAATAAATGTTGACAAAATAGAGTACTTGATTGATGATAGAAATATCTTGAATATTGAGCACACTATCGTACAAAGTAAATATTTAAGAGCACCTCTGAAGAGATTACAGAAACAGGAGCCTCAAATTGATTTCTCAGGAAGAGACGTGTTGAGTGTATATGAGGATTCAAAATATCGGTTTAAGTTATTAATGTACAGCCTTACCCCCAAGTGTCTCGTTAAGCCATTTAAAAAAGTTGGAAGATGGCTAAATGTTGATTTTGTGACTGATAGAGTTATGAATAATTAAATATAGGTAAGTACATTAACTGTAAATATATGACTTTAAAATTAATGTATATCACCAACAAGCCCGCAGTAGCTGAGATAGCAGAGCAGGCTGGTGTAGACTGGATATTCCTTGATATGGAATTCATAGGCAAAGATGCCAGACAGGGCGGTTTGGATACCGTTCAGAACCATCATACAGTGAAGGACATTGCTAACATAAAAGCTGCTGTGAAGAAAGCAAAGGTGTTAGTAAGAGTAAATCCGATACATGAGGCATTGCTTGACTATCCTTCATCAAAGGATGAGATAGATGCATCTATTGAAGCCGGTGCTGATATCTTGATGCTCCCTTTCTTCAAAACTGTTGATGAGGTTAAGGATTTTATCAAATATGTAGATGGACGAGCCAAGACGCTCCTTCTGATGGAAACTGTCGAAGCTGCCAATCTAGTGGATGAAATCCTTGAAGTGTCTGGAATAGATATGATCCATCTTGGGCTGAACGATATGCATCTGGAGTTGGGTATGAAGTTCATGTTTGAATTGCTTGCTAACGGTGTTGTTGAAAAACTAGGCAATAAGATTAAATCCAAAGGCATCCCGTTTGGATTTGGAGGTGTTGCCACTCTTGATGGTGGAGCCCTTCCTGGTTCTATGGTTTTAAAAGAGCATGTGCGCCTTGGCTCCAGTATGGTGATTGTGAGCCGCAGTTTCTGCAATACGGATATTGTTACAGACCTAAATGAAGTAAAAAGTATCTTTGATAAGGGAATATCAGAACTGCGGGCTTTGGAGAAAGAGGCTTCAAAGGCAGATGCTGCCTATCTGGAAGAGAATCGTAAGGCTGTGGTGGCTGCTGTGAACAAAATTGCTGGTACGAATTATACTATATAATAGATTATGGATAAACAGATTATTGAACAACTACGTGCTGAATACGGTGAGGCTTTCTATCTGTTGGATAGTGCCCAGTTCCGTAAAAACTTTGCTGAACTGAAAACCGCTTTCAACAACATATATCCCAACTGGAATATTGCTTACTCCTACAAGACCAACTATACTCCTAAACTGTGCAAGATTGTCAACGAACTTGGCGGTTACGCTGAGGTGGTGAGTGAGATGGAGTTGGAGATTGCCAAGAGGGTAGGTTGCAAGATGGACAGAGTTATCTGGAACGGTCCCATTAAGAATGTACCTATTATGGAACAGTTCCTGTTGGATGGTGGTACTATCAATATTGACAGCATTGAAGAACTGGAGCAGGTGAAGGATATTCACAACCACCATGCGGACAAATTGATTCACGTGGGTATCCGTTGCAACTATGATGTTAATGATGGCGTGGTTTCCCGTTTTGGTTTTGACATTGATGGTGAGGACTTTATGGAGGCTGTGAAATTCGCGACAACCACAAATAACGTGAAGCTTATCAACTTCCAGTGCCACTTTGCCAAACGTCAGATAGCCTACTGGCCGGTACGTGCCAAGGGTATGGTGGATTTGATTGACCGTTTGGGTATTATTCCTGAGCGTATTGACATTGGTGGTGGACTGTTTGGTAAGATGGCGGAATCACTCCGTGCTCAGTTCTCTTGCGAGATTCCTGACTACGAAGCATACGCCAAGGCTGCTGCACAGGTGTTTGCAGACTACTTTGCAGACAAGGATGTAAAGCCAGAACTGCTGATTGAACCGGGAAGTGCCGTTGTAGGTGACTGCATGAAGTTCATAGGAACCGTTAAGACCATCAAGAATGTTCGTGGAAAATGGATTGCAACCGTACTTGGCAGCCAGAAGAATATCAGTATGACCGGCATTAATCCTCCTATGGAAGTGATTGCAATGGGTGGTGAACAGAAAGAATACAAAGATCTTGATTTTGTTGGTTTCACCTGCATTGAGGGAGATGTGCTCTATCACAACTACACTGGCAAGCTGGCTCATCAGGACGTGATTGTTATCAGCAACTGCGGTAGTTACTCACTGGTGATGAAGCCGCCGTTCATCTTGCCTAATTTCCCTGTGTTGGACATAAGCGAGGGTAAGACAGAAGTGATTAAGCGAGCAGAGAACATTGATGACCTCTTCCACACGTTCTCTTTTTAACGAACACGAATCTTACGAATAACACGAATGTATAAGTTGAATCTATTTATCAAGCGTTGCTTTGACATTGTGAGCTGCTTGATAGCGGTTATATTGCTCACTCCCGTTTGGATTATTGTGGCTATTGCCATTAAACTGGATAGCAAGGGGCCGGTGTTCTTTAAACAGGGACGTAGAACCAAGGATGGACGCATCTTCCAGATGCTGAAGTTCCGTTCTATGGTGGTAAATGCAGAGAATTTAGGTACGGGATTGTTTTCGTATGACAATGATCCTCGTGTTACCAAGGTGGGCGCATTCCTGCGTAAGACCAGTATAGATGAATTTCCTCAGTTTTTTAATGTGCTGAAGGGTGACATTTCTGTAGTTGGCCCCCGTCCTTGTGTGACCTATGAACTGGGTGACTTTGATACGCTTAATAAGAAGTACAAGAAGCGTTTCCAAGTAAAAGGCGGTATTACAGGCTTGGCTCAGTGCAAAGGGCGTAATGAGAACTCCTGGGATGAAAAGGTGACGCTGGATAACGAGTATGTTGACTTGTTCAAGAAGGAAGGTATTTGGATTGACATCAAAATTCTCTGGTGGTCTGTACTGAAAGTTTTCCAAAGCGCGAATATTAATGAAGACCAGCGTGAAGGAATGAGTGCAGAGGAATCTGCTGCATTGGATGATGAGGAAGTAAAGCGTATAGCTCATCTTCCAGACGAGGACTAATTGATAATTGAGGATTGAAAATTGATAATTATTTAAGATATGGCAAAGACTGATGTTGCAAACAGACTGATCTGGTTCAAAGGTCAGATTATGAACGTGAATAACGCTATGGTGAATGTGCTTTCACCGACTTCGCAATTTGGATTGAATGTTTTTGAAGGAATTCCTTGCTATTGGAATGATGAGCAGAAGCAGCTCTATGCTTTTCGCTTGAGCGACCACTATGACAGACTGATTCGTTCTGCCAAGTTGATTCAGTTGGATTGCAAATTTACCAAGAAGGACTTCCAGAAAGCTTTGGTAGATACCGTCAAGGCAAATGAATATGATGAGAACCTGAGTGTGCGCCAGACATTGTTTGTAGATGGCTTTGGTTCTTGGGGTAGCGAAGGCCCTGTTGAGATGTTCGTGGCCCCTATTCCTCGTGGACGCACAGCCGCAGAATACAACAAGAAGGGCTTGAACTGCTGTTTTACATCTTGGCGTAGAATTAGCGATGAGAACCTGAGCCCTCGTATTAAGTGTGGTGCTAACTACATCAACAGTCGTGTTGGTCAGCGTGAAGCTTTGCGAAATGGTTATGACACCTGCATCTTCCTGAATGAAGTGGGCAAGGTGGCAGAAGGCCCTGGCAGCTGCTTCTTTATGATTAGAGATAACCAACTTATTACTCCTCGTTTGACGGATAGTGTGCTGGAAAGTATTACCCGCGATACTGTTATTAAGCTGGCAACTGAGGAACTTGGAATGGAGTTCGTGGAGCGTACCATTGACCGCACTGAGGTGTATATGGCTGATGAAGCATTCCTCTGCGGTTCTGCTATGGAGGTGACTCCTATCTATACTGTTGACCGTTATGCTATAGGTACAGGCGAACAAGGCCCCAAGACCAAGGCTATTCACCTGAAGTATTTAGAGGCTGCACAAGGTAAGCTTGCGAAGTATCAGAATTGGTTGACTCCTATCTACGAAAAGTAATATGCCGCTATACGATAACGAAATAGTTTCCGTCATCACCCCCGTTTACAATGTGGAGAAGGTGATTGGAAAGACAATAGAGTCTATGCTTGCCCAAGGGTACGATGATTTGGAAATTGTACTCGTGGATGACTGCTCTAAAGACAATTCTGCAGAAGTGATAGCAGAATATACTGCCAAGTATTCAAACATAGTCTATCACCGGCAGGAGAAAAATGGTGGTGCAGCTGTAGCCCGGAACACGGCATTGAAACTGGCAAAAGGAAGGTATGTGGCCTTCCTTGATTCTGATGATATGTGGTGTGAGGATAAGATCAAGCGACAGCTGGCATTTATGAAAGAGAAGGATGCCGCCATCTGCTGTACGGCAATGGATTGTATTGATGAAGAGGATAGGCCTTTGAATTCAGTACGTGGTGTGAGGGAGAAGATATCCTATAATTTCCTGCTGAAGAATACCATGATTTCTACTTCAACAGTATTGATCGACAGAAACAAGACAGGTGACTTTCAGATGCCTCTGCGTAGAGGTGGGCAAGACTATGCCACTTGGCTTATGCTGATGAGAAACGGAACCATTTGTTATGGACTGAATGAGGTGCTGAGTCATTACCGTGTGATGAGCAAGTCGCTGAGTTCCAACAAATGGAAGAGCGTAAAGCAGGTGTGGGAGATACAGACGCAAGATGAAAAGATTAACAAGGTATCAGCGGCATTTAATGTTTGCTGCTTCATTGTGAATGCGTTTATCAAGCATTTTCTGCATTGAATGTGAGAGTGAATGCCTAATAACAATCAACAAGCTTTTTTTGCACTGGTCAGAGCTGGACTATGGGAAAAGGAGGTCCGGCTCTTGCCGTATGGAGATATAGACTATGCTGAGGTGATGCGCCTGGCGCAGGAGCAGGCAGTGGTAGGGCTGGTGGCAGCAGGACTTGAGCATGTGACTGATGTGAAGGTGCCCCAGGTATGGGCATTGCAGTTTGCTGGCCAGACAATTCAGTTGGAACAGCGAAATAAGGCAATGAATTAGTTTATTGCTGGTTTGATTGCGAAGATGCGGGAAGCAGATATCTATACATTACTGGTGAAAGGACAGGGAATAGCACAATGCTATGAGCGGCCACAATGGAGAACATCAGGGGATGTGGATTTGTTTTTAAGTGTTGAGAACTTTGAAAAAGCAAAGAGCCTTCTTTTTCCTTTGTCAAGCGGAAACAAACCTGAGTGTAATTATTCTAAGGAATTAGGATACTACATTGATTCATGGTCTGTAGAATTGCATGGTACTCAAAGAACTGGATTATCTTCACGTGTTGATGCTGAGATTGATGAAGTTCAAAGAGATTTGTTCTATGGAGAGAAGGTTAGGGCTTGGAATAATGGAGGTACAACCGTTTACTTACCTGCTGCTGAT
>Ga0326512_10003483_pt1 | contig 11540 bp, 19 predicted proteins | sample 1_2617_0518_D_FD_203652 | JGI IMG/M metagenome (GOLD analysis project Ga0326512, IMG submission 203652) | Bovine rumen microbial communities from UC Davis, California, United States - 1_2617_0518 | ecosystem: Host-associated > Mammals > Digestive system > Stomach > Rumen | place: USA... | reverse complement strand
GAAAAGCATTGGGAAGATGAAGTGTCAGTAGGCAGAATGATTGATGCAGCATTGGACTATTGCTAACACATTATAGAGTTTACAGGAAATCAGAGTAATAACAATTTAATTCTAAGAAGATATGAATAAGAATAATAAGGTTTTTCAGACACTCAACAACTATTATCATGTTTGTGGTGAGGTGAGAAAAGAGTGTACCAAATTTGTGGCAGACATAGTGAAGTATTGGGGTAAGGATGGTTTTCCTTTGTCAAGTATCAGCCAAGAGTTTGATATAGATGTAGCAGATGTGAGTGTGGTGTATGATGGCGGTAATCACCCCGAATATGCAAGTAGCGTTTGCAGCCAAGTGTTCTCTGTGTATGCTGATGAAAAGGGCAGAATATCATTACATACAGAGGATTGTGCCGACTACGATCAAGACAGAATAGAAACAGTCGATTTGACTACTCTTGTAGATGGTGTGAATGTTGCGGTTATGACTATCACAGAGGAATTACTGAAACTCTTATGCTCCTCATTTGAGTATGACGAGGAAAAGAATGTTATGACTATCTCAAAGAGCGATTTCGGGCTGATAGCAGACATCAAGGAGAATGAGGACATCAAGGAGTGGTTTCGTGACAACGAGACATGGGAGTTTGACGAGTTCTGCGAACTGATTTATCCTACACACCTTGCAGCCTATCTTTCAGAGTTGGCAGAGGTGGATGGTGATAAGATTGTGTTCAACTTTGGCAAAGAGAGTAACGAAGAACCTTTAAAAGACAATGGCGTAAGCCACGACACGATTGAGAAGCTATCATGGTTGCTTTCCTCTCACTACAATATGTATCATGCCGACATGATTTTAAGAGCAGCCTTTGACGATTCGATCTCACAGACCGACTTTCTGCGTGGCTGCGTAGATATTCATCAGAGCGAGAAAGATACTGACGATACGGAGTTTTCCCCGAAAGGATGGGAGAACGTATAACCTACATTATAGCGAATGTGAGAAATTAAGGTCTAACGAATTAAATCAGTAGAGATATGAAGAAAGTTTGGATGTGTGTTCTGATGAACATGAGTGGTGTCAATGGTGAGGAATACAAGTTGCTTTCCATCCGTAAGAACATCGTAGAGGATAGTGCCGAGAATAGTGGCACAGATGAAATGAAGGCTATGCTGCGTAAGCGTATTGTAGAGGAATTGTTCAACAATGATACAGATAGTTTCTTTGAGGGAATGGGGCTGACTGACGAGATGGTGGATAACTGCATCAATGAGTTGGCTATGGGTAAGGATAGCAATATTCTCAGTGAGAACTTTTGGTGGGAAGAAGAAGATGTTATCGTTTCCCTCACAGACGATGAAACCGAAAAGAAATGGGTGGTGACACAGGAAAGTAATGTGGATGGTGAAATTCATTTCAATGTATTGGTGTGCGAGAGCAAAGAGATTGCCCTGCGCAAGATGGCAGAGGAAATAGAGTGGATCAGAACAGAGAGTACCCATTTCAGAGGCTTCGATCAAGAGGGCGAGGACTTTGAGATTGAGCAGACAGAACATCGTTTCTTCATTATGGACGATTCGGATGATTACTATGAGGAAATCATGGTGTATGAGAAAGAAATTATCAAGAAGTAATGATAGGAGGAAAGAGTTATGGAAAAGCAGAATTATGAAGTAAGGGTAGCCTACGTGATGTTTGACTACTACAACGTGGTAGCCGAGAGCGAGGCCGAGGCAAAGGTGTTGGCATTGAAGTATGCCAATAAGGACGATTTGAATGATTTTCAGATGCAGAAGTGCGAAATGTCGATTGAGAGCATTTCGGACATAGACGAGCGAGTGCTGAAAGATATGGGCGATGGCGAGTATTTCAATGGATTGCTGCGTATCAGATTCGAGTATGGCGGTGAGCATTATTCTTTCCCCATATTGCCCGAAGATGCAGAGGTCGATCCCGAACTTGAAGATACTTGGACGATGCGACTGCATCCCAATACGAATGACAACATTACATTCGTGCTGATGGGGCATTACACAGACGATGAGAACCTTGCGACCAGTGCGCCACTGATGATCCGTGTCGAGGACATGGACTGCGATAAGGAGAGTTATATTGACGATATAGACATTTACTAATATGGGATGGGTTAAGCAGCCAGTGAGAACGAGTGAGGACATCTTTTCAGAGATTGTCAGAGAGCGACCAACGTGGAATGGGCGCATTGGGGATAGCACTACACCTTATGAGTATTGGAGTGACTATCTGCGTGACAACTACGACCTCACTTTGCGCCAGAGCAGCGAGATTTGCAGCGCATTGAAGGAATACTATCATATAGAGCATTTCTATTATGGAGAGTAAGTAACATTATTATAGAATCAACGAAATATCACAGATTATGAACGGACTGGCATTGAACAAGCTGAATGAGGAGGTGACAACCACTTGTTACGGCACAACAGAGAAGAAAACGAGACGTGCTGCATTGGAAGAATACTATGAGGGTATGAAGTGTAGCGAGGGTGCAGAGCATGAACGCTATGAGACCATCTTCTTCCAACTCTTAGAGGGCTACACCGAGTGTAGCGATCAGATACCATTCTATGCAATAGGATTATAAAACAACTGTAAAATTAAGGATTATGGCAACGACAGAATTTGTTAAGAACTATATAGACGTGATTGTAGTGTATGACTACAACAAGACGGACTATAAGACCTTGCTGAAAGCAGGTTACGAACCCAACGAGGAGGGAGGCATTGAGGTGGAAATGCTCTTTGGTGACGGACTGGCTTACGATACACAGATGAATGGAATAGTGATGCGCTACCCTACTCTTGCAGAAGTGGAAAAGAGCAGTGAGTTGCAGCGTAAGATATGGCTTACCACTTGCAGAGATGAGATCATTCCCTATGATGTGGCTTTGGCTTTCGGAAAAGTGGGCAGATACAAGTACGTATTGGACTACAACGAGTGGGTGAAACAAGGTGACAATGGCTGCAAGGAAATCTATGCCCTCTTTGACGAGTGGAATATGGATAAGCACTACTTTGATCTCTTTGAGGACGAATATTTTGAGATGGATGATAGAGACCTTATCTCGCATATTAACTATGATGCGCTGCGTGGCAGACCATCCATGAGGAGAGTGAATCAGTTGGCAGCCAAATACGGCATCCTGTGGACGGAGTGGGTAGGTACGCATATTTTACCAGAGCGAGGCATCGCAAAGGAAGTGGCATGACCTTATTATAGGAAATCACAGATATTTGTAACAATTTAATTCAAAAGAGATATGGAAACAAAGGAAAGTAAGCAGCTTGGAATAACTATCGCCATGCTGACATCAGAGATATACCCTGCAATCTATGACAATATGAGAGAGCAAGACTGCGTGTCGCTCTGTAATGATATACGGCTCTCTGCCATCAAGTTTGAGAAACAATGGCAAGAATGGATGAAGAATGATGAGGAACGAGACTACATCGAGGAAATCGAGAAGTGGGCTGAGAAAGAAATCAAGGAACTGAAAGATTTATGGTGCTAACGTTATAGGAGGACAGATTATGAACAGAATAAATTGTGTCAGCACAAAGTATGGACTTTTCGACCTGTCGGAGAGGCATACAAAGGACTTTAAGAACTATTGGATAAACATCTACGACCAAGAGGGCAACTATGCAGGGAGTATCATGCAGTCGCTTGGCGAGTTTGCGAACAAACGGCATACGGACTATCGTTATGCCCTGCTGCGCAAAGCTATCGAGAGAGCCTTGCAGACGGACTATAAGTTTGACCCTGCCTATTATGAATGGCACTTGACAAATCGCAAGGGTGAGGTGCTGCTGAATTGGGTTGATCCTGTGGATAATTTCTTTGTGTCGGAAGATGACGATGAGAATGATGTATATGACGAATTGCGCCCAATGACCTATGAGGAGGTGCTGATGGAGTGTGAGTGCTTTATCGAAGCGGGCGATATGTCGTTTGAGAATGGCGATAAGGATTATCACGGAGTGAACCGTAAAATGTGGGATAAACTACCGAGGGGAACGGCTGAGATCATCGCAAAGCGGATGTTTTTCTACTACTGCTTGGAGCCATCGGAGATTGTGGAATCGTAACATTATTATAAACTATGTAAAAAATTAAGGATTATGGAACAGAAGAATCATGGTGCGACCTTTGCCGAGGTCGTGGAGAAGAAGTATGGCATGGAGAAACCAGCCCACTGGTTCTACCTTGCAGCCAACGTGGACAAACTGCTGAGAGTGGGTGGTAAAATAGACAAGGCTTTCGGCTGCGTGATGCGCTATCTGTCGTGCTATCCCGACATGGGAATGAGTTTCGCAAAGGGTATGGCTTGCAGCAATCTGTGGCAACTGAAACAATGGTGTGCCCTGCGCCAGCGGCATCTGCTGGAGAAAAAGGCTGCATAAAGGACGTATTATAGAATCAACGAAATATTAGTGATTATGGCAAACTTAGTGGCAATCAAGACCAACTACGGACGGAAGTTGGAAGAAGTGTTCGTGAAGATGACGCAGGGACGGAAGCGCATCGCACGTCTGAGAGACAAGAATGGGTACTTGGGTATTCATCTGCAAGTGATGAGCGAGGCAGACCGAAAGTATGGGTGGAAACCATCGGAGTGGTGGGTGACGAAGATCGGCTGCAACTCATTCGGCATCGAGGTGTATGTGCAGAGCCGTTACACCGACCAGTGGCAAGCCATCGAGCAACTCTCACGGCAGCAGCAGCTTCGTATCGCAAACGCTATCGACTGGAGTACGTTGGAGTAATTATAGAACCTCTAAAATATCACAGATTTATGAGACAGACGACGGATATGGACGAACTGCGCTACTGCGTGCCGTTTGCCGACTGGATGGATCGCCATCCGCTGATGACCAACGCCCTGCTGATACTCATGGCTATCGGCATGATGTGGGTGATACTGACGTATGAGTTCTCGATACCGATGTATCGGTAAAGGCGGGACTCGCCTTGAGATCTTTGATTTATTTTATAAATTTAACGGGTAAAATGTTGCAAGTTACGAAATAATGTCGTATCTTTGCAGCCGGTATAGAATTTGCATCATCGTAAGAATGAGCAAGCAGACGGTCACGAGTTGGCCGTGTATGCTTCTCCGAAAGGAGGAACACATACAAAGCCCGGAGTCCTGCACTTCGGGCTTTCTGTTTCTGTCCGAGACACGGACGGACACTGGAGGCTCGCGTAGCTAAAGGTGGCATATTGCGACAAACACCGCTGGCATGGTTCAGTCAGTAAAACAGTTTATTTTTGCGTTATGCAACATTCTATACCAACTCAGAAAATCGGCATGAAGCTCGTATTTTGCCGTTACATCCGCAAGAATGGCAAGATTTACTTTCCGCGAAAGCGCAAGGTGTTCTGCTTTTGGGTAAGGCGGTAATCGACCGTGCTTAATGCCCCTTTTCAGCGGGGAGGGTTGCAGGCTCCCCGTTCTTTATAGACAATGAGATTTTTCACTTTATATCAAACCTAAAAATTTACAGACTTATGAAACAGAGGATTTTTACAGTGGTGATGATGGCGGTGATGATGACCGCGAGTGTGGGGTTGGCTGGCTGCGGAGGGAGCGACGGCGACGCGCCGGAGAAGCCCGTGCAGCCGGCACAACAGACGAGCCTGAACGGCTCATGGGTGAACTTGGACGGCACGACGAAGGAGGTGGCGATGGCGCTGACCTTCGACACGGGCAACAGCGTGGTGGCGTTCATCGAGGGGGCATGGTTCTTCTGCACCGTGGAGCGCACGGCCAGCCGCATGACGCTATCGGGCACGCAGATCAGAATGGAGAGCTACAAGGACTTCGGCACGTTCTCGGCCATCGACCTGGGCGTGAAGGTGACGATCACAATGGACTATGAGCTGCAGCAGGGGCTGCTTACGGTGAGTAACATCGCGATATCGCCCAACATGGGCATCGGACTGCTGCCGCGCTACGGACTGACGTTCGACCGAGTGTATCAGGGGGAGTCGATAATCGTTACACCGTAAGGGGTGACTTATATCTTTAAGGATTAAATTGTTTATCGAGTCCGCTGCCTGAGAAGGTCGCGGGCTTTTTTTGCCCTAATGGGTGATGACGCGGAGACCGTTGACCTCGATGACGAGGTAGTCGCGGATGCGGCGGATCTGCCTGGACTCCACAAACTGCACCATGCGCTGATTGCCGCCCTTCAGACCGAAGAATACCTTCAGGCAGATGGCAGTGCCGGCGATGACTTCGCCCTTGATGGTGACGGCACGGAAGTAGAAGGGCTTCTGACGGGCGGTCTTCCGCGCCGCTTCCGGCACGTTGTAACCCGTCACTTCAAGACCCGTGCGAGGATCTTTCCAAGTCCACTGCTCCATCACTTTCCGGAGTTCCTGATAGGATATCGTCGGTTGAATTTTTGGCATAATCTAATAATTTTAAAATAAAAAGAAAACCGCCGGACTTCACAGTTGGGCGGTGATGATAGGTCTAAAATTATAACCATGTTACAAACACCTTTGCTATTCATTTCAAAATTTACCAATAACTAAAAACCTAAAACTATAAATATTACTATAACTAAAACAATAAAAAAGTTAATGCTATTCATAAGAAAGCTGGCGACTCTCGCGAGTGACGTTAGAAACAACTATCTATTATCTACTAATATGACTACAAAATTAATGTTTTCCATTTCCACTTTGGGACAAAGATAAGGACAACTTTGAAAGTTTGTCCCTTTTCGGGCGGGCAGATGATTTAATTTTGTCGGCATCAACTTAAAATTTTAGGATTATGATTATTACACAATCTCAACTTCTGAGGGCGGTGCCGGAGCTGTATAAGCCGAGGCTGGATGAGTTCGTGGCATCGCTGAACCAGTGGGCGGTGAGCTTCGGCATCGACTCGCCACTGAGAATGGCGCACTATCTGGCGCAGGTGATTTTCGAGTCGCAGTACCTGAAGCGCACGGACGAAAACCTGAACTATTCGGCTGACGGACTGCTGAAGACGTTCGGGCGGTATTTTACATCCGAGACGGCGCGGGAGTATGCGCGGCAGCCGGAGCGGATTGCGAACCGTGTGTATGCTTCGAGGATGGGCAACGGTCCCGAGGCTTCGGGCGACGGCTGGCGCTATAGAGGCCGGGGATTTATCATGCTCACTGGCAAAGAGAACTACACAAAGTTCAATAATTCTGATGTCTGCACCGAGGATGTGATCAGAAAGCCCGACGAGGTGATGAAGTTCCCGCTGAATCAGGTGGTGGCGGGTTGGTTCTGGGAGGAGCACGGGCTGAACGCTTTGGCCGATGCGGATGATGCGGACGGGATCACCAGGCGGATCAACGGAGGGACGAACGGACTGGCTGACAGGAAGTTTTTGCTTCGCAGGTTTAAGAAGGAGTTCGGGATTAAATGAAAAAAGCGAGGGGCCTCACGGCTGCTCGCTTTTTCGTAATTTCAACAATTATCAATGATTCCAATCATTCAAATAAATAAGTTACCTTAAAAAGATTTGAGAAGCGCCGACGCTTCGGCGAAAGGAAATAATACATTATATAGCTCTATGAGAAAACTTGTTCAGAACTTTCGGTCGAGGACGCGGGCGACGAGGGGCTGCTGACTGCGGTCGATGAGCGGCTTGGTCTTCAGCTTCGCGATGGCGGGGTCGAGGGCGGCGCGGATGGTGTCGGGGTCGGTGCCGAGCCAGGCGCAGTAGAGCGACAGCGAGAAGTCGGGCTGAGAAAGCATCGCGCCCTGAATGATGAGAGCCTTGGCTTCTTTGGCTTCGCCCTGAGCGGTGTCGGCTTCGCCCTGCGCTTTCACTTCCAGTATCGCCAGCTGCCCGTCGATGATGAGCGGGTCGGCGGCATAATGCACGCTTGCGAGGTAGTCGGCCAGTTCGCCCTCGATGAGTGCGGTCTGCACCTCGCGGGTGAGCAGCAGCAGTGCCTGCGTCCATCCCCTGCGGAAGTAGTAGGCCAGCGTGCGGAGCATCGGGATATCGACTTCTGGCACGGTGAGGATCAGGATGTGTCCCCCTACCCCACTCGCCATATGGCTGACGGCGCCGAGGAGCTTCTCCAGCGAGACGTCGCCCGAGGTCTGGAAGAAGCAGAAGCCTGCGCGGCTCTGCTTGATCAGCCCTGGCAGCTGTCGGTCAATGCAACAAGGTTCGATGTATGGCATATCGCTATCTTTATTAGTTTCTGCCTACAAAGATAGCGATATCAGAAATGAGAATGGGACTAAATTTAAAAGAGCGGGGCTTAGTGGCTCCGCTCTTCATGTTCATGTTCCTCGATCTTGATGAGTTTGAATCCTTTGCCGCAATGGGGGCAAACCATCGCTGGCACATCTGTTGACCATTTAGGTTCTTCTTCGTCGGCAAAGAGATCTGTGACCGGCACGCCGAGTATTTCGGCCACGGACCGCAGCGTCTTCAACGTCGGGTTGCCGTTGAGCGCCTTCGACAGCCCGCCCTTGGTAATACCCAGGCGATTGGCTATCTGCTCCATTGTCATGCCCTTCTGACGGGCGATTGCCTTTACATCCATACTTAGTTTACTTGAAAGTGGGCTGCAAAGATACAAAATAGTTTCTTTCCCTCCAAACTTTTTAAGAGAAAAGTTTTCTTATAAGTATTATTTATGATTTATAGTTAATAGATGTTTACTTATATGTATAATAGACGAACAAATGTTAATTATTGAACGTTTAGGTAAACTTTTTATCTAAAATGCTTGCATAGTTTACTTAAAAGTGTTATCTTTGCAGCAGAATAATAAAAAATAATGTATATGAGACAATTCAACTTTGACACGAACATCGAGATGCGTTCACCGTTCACAGGCAATGTGTTTATGGTGGATCGCATGACGAGCGACTGGGCTGATCGCCATCCGCTGAACGTGGATCAGTTCATCATGGATGTGGCACAGAGGCATGGTGCGGATGTCGAAAGGGTCAGACTTTTCTTCAACTATGGTCTCGGCAAAAAGGGCGAGAAGTTCTCAACGCACTGCCCTGCCAAACACCGCGACAAGGTGAAGAAAGACCCGAAGACTGGTATCGGCGACCTGATACTTGGAAAGTTCCCGGAGTTTGTGAATGGCTGCGAACCTGCGCTGATCGAGGCATGGAACAAGGGTGCCGAGTATCACACGAAGGGCTTTCGCCAGGGCGATACCCTACCCGACCGCATGCCGTCGTGCAAGATCACGCGCCTGGAGGATGGCGGTTGGATTGCGCTGTTCCCGAAGGATCAGCATCTGTTGGATGTTAAGTCGGATGGGCAGGCCGTGGTCGTCGAGACGACACCGGCGGTCTCCCCTACCGACGAAGAACCTATGGCAAAGGCTGAGCAGGACGCGACCGACCAAAACGCTACGGCGGTATCCGACCACGGCGCGACCCTGCAGCCCGAGCCTATCATCGAGGCAGAGGCACAGCCAATGCCCGCTATCGAGGCAGAGGAACCATTTGTGATGCAACCGGAAGTCCCCAGGATGTCTTCAAGGGAACGCAATGCGGAACAGCGGCGGCGCAGACGTGAACAGCGTGAGGCTCAGCGCGAGGCGTATGAGACACGGCTGGAGCGCGAGGCACGGGAAGCCGAGGAAGCAGCCCGCGAGGAGGAACGCAAGAAGATCTTTGCAGCGGTCGCAGCAGCTGCCGTGACGCTGGTGATGATATATTACTTTGGCCTGCTCGGACCAGCGGTGTTCGGACTGCTGGCAGGAGGTCTATTAAAAGGCTGATGACAGCTTAGACTAATTGTTGACCGTTCTATATACTTGAGAGGCGCAGCTGTGACAGCCATCGACTCTTCTCCCCGGGCAGGCGGAGCATCCCTACTCCGCCAGCCTTTTTAAACAAAGTTTTTTATTCACCCTTTAAAATATCTCAGATTATAGTAAACAAAAATATTAAAAATATGAAACATTATTTGATTATTTAAATAATTATTTATATCTTTGCACCATGAAAAGTGCAAGAGTATTGAAGTTGTTACATATATCGCGGGCTACGCTCGTAAAATATGTGAAGAATAAAGAGATTCGTGTGGTCGAACTACCAAACGGATTCTATGATTACAACGACGAAGACGTGTACCGCAAGGCTGGACTTGCAGACGAGAGGCATAGCGTGATTTACGCACGAGTGTCAACACCGAAGCAAAAGTCGGACTTGCAGAACCAGACAAAGACTCTGATGGAGTACTGCAACAAGAACGGAGTAAAAATTTCCAAGTCCTATCAGGACATAGCAAGCGGCATGAACTTCGACCGCAAGCAATTCAAACTCCTGGTGGATGATGTTCTAAGTTTTAAAGTGTCACACATCTACGTGACCTACAAAGACAGGCTGTCGAGAATATCCTTCGACATGTTCGAGCGCCTGTTCTCTGAGTTCGGTTGCAAAATCGTGGTAATCAATGACAGTGAGGACAAGTCCGACGAGACGGAAATCTTTGAGGAGATAATATCCATGTTGCATTGCTTTGCGATGAAGATGTACAGTCGTCGCCGCAAGCGCAAACTTGAACTGATTAAAGAAGATTTGAAGAATGAGATTAGTCTATAAGTTCTACATACCGCACACAGAGCCGCTGGACGTTCTTTTCAGGACAGCCAACAACCTCTATAATCAGGCTCTGTACCTGTTCCGTCAGCGTCTTGATGCCGATGGAACATGGACGTGGTACAACGACATGGATAAGCTGATGAAGGAAGTAATCAACCTGGAGGGGACTTGCAACTACAAGCTATTGAAGTCGCAGTGCTCCCAGCAGATACTGCGTGTGCTCGACAAGAGCATGAAGGCATACTGCAAGTCTGTGAAGGACTGGAAGAAGCACCCTGAGAAATACAGGACCATGCCTCAGATGCCTCACTACCGCAAGCGCGGCGGCATGTTTAACCTGTTCTACACCAACCAGTCGGCATCCATCAAGGATGGCAAGATTCGCTTGGCAAAGGACTTGTACGTCAGCATACCGCAATGGGAGAAGTACGGCGAGAGCATCACCAAGTTCAATCAGGTGCGGTTTATTCCGAACAGGCAGAACGTCAAGGTGGAGATTGTCTATGAAAAGGAAGTAAGCAAGGCAGACGTTGACAAGAGCAAGTGCGCCGCCATCGACCTCGGACTGGACAACCTCGCCACGATGGTGACTGCCGAAGGCTGCATCATCTTCAACGGTCGTTATCTCAAGTCATACAACAACTATTTCAACAAGACTCTTGCACACCTGCAGTCCATCAAGGACAGGCAGGGCATGAAGCGAAGTACAAAAAGAATCAATCGTATGTACGACAAGCGAGACCGCTACTTTGAGGACGTGTTCCACAAGGTCAGCCGCCAGATTGTTGACATACTTGTAGAAAAGAAGATTGGCACGCTGGCTGTAGGCTACAATGCCGGATGGAAACAGGAATCCGACATGGGCAAAAAGAACAACCAAAAGTTTGTTCAGATGCCTTTTGCGAGGCTGGCGGGCTATCTTCGCTA